>Ga0075473_10000708_pt1 | contig 13994 bp, 13 predicted proteins | sample DEB19_08_DNA_FD_76340 | JGI IMG/M metagenome (GOLD analysis project Ga0075473, IMG submission 76340) | Aqueous microbial communities from the Delaware River and Bay under freshwater to marine salinity gradient to study organic matter... | ecosystem: Environmental > Aquatic > Marine > Coastal ... | reverse complement strand
TTCAGGGCCGCATTCGCGGCACCCTTGGCATTCCCCTCGCCGCGGAGGGCGCCGCTGCCGCCAGCCGGGCCGGCCTGAAACTCGCCGAAGCACCACCGGCCGCCATCTATGCCTCCGAAGACGAATCGGCTGAGGAGACTGCAAGAATCATCGGCGTCGCGTGCGACAGGAAGCCGAAATCGATCTCGGGTCTCGGCAACATCGACATGGGGCTGTGGCAGGGACGGCTGATCGATGAAATTCGTGACACGCAGCCCCGGCTGCATCGCCAGTGGCAGGACCATCCCTGGTCGGTCGAGCCTCCGGAAGGCGAACTCCTCGACGACGTCTGTGGCCGAGTGGAGGAGGTGCTCGAAAAACTCTTCCTTCGTCATCCCTCGGGCATTATCGCGGTGGTCGTCCCACGGCCGCTCGACGCAGTGGTGGCGTGGCTCGTGTCGGGTCGGCCCATGGGAGATCTCTGGGACTTCGAGCGGACACTCGACCTCGCCGAGACCATCCCTGTGGCCGCCCAGTGGCATTCGCCTCCGCCAAGAATCGACGTTCTGGCCAGCGGACGGACGCCGACAGCCCCCCACCAACCGTTTCTTTCCCGCTGAAAGCGGCGCAGCATCGAAAACTTCCCCCGCGATAAACTGTCGCGTCTGACGGGCCCGCCGTCGGGCACTGAGTCGCCCGGTTCTCGAGCGCCCACCCATCACCGCCTTCGTCCGCCGGTCACGACCATGGAACGCCGCCGCCACGCCGCCGCCCCCTCAGCCGAAGCCACCGCCCAGGCTGTGGCGTCCAGCATGACCGCCGCGCCCATCCCTCCCGCACCATCCGTGGAGGGAACTGACCCGAGCGGCCGTGCCCCGCGGCCAAAGCGCGGTGTGCCCGAAGGGCTCTGGCTGAAGTGCGATGGCTGCGGAGCCACGATCTACCGCAAGGAAGCGGAGGAACTGCTCAACGTCTGTCCTCGGTGCGGGTTTCACTGGTATGTCTCGGCCGCCAAACGGATCGAACAACTTCTCGATACGGGAACATTCGAGGAGTGGGACAGCGATCTGAAGCCGGCCGATCCGCTCGGGTTTCGTGACAAGAAGCCCTACGCTGAACGAATCGTCGCCGAGCAGAAGCGCACCGGACTGAAGGACGCGGCGCTCACGGGCACCGGCATGATCCGCGCCCGACGCGTGGCCTGCGGCGTGACCGACTCCTCGTTCATCATGGGCAGCATGGGAAGCGTGGTGGGCGAGCGGCTGACGCGTCTCGTGGAACGAGCCACTGCAGGCAAACTCCCCCTCATCATCATCAGTGCGTCGGGGGGCGGGGCCCGGATGCACGAGGGCATCCTCTCCCTCATGCAGATGGCGAAGGTGTCGGCGGCGCTTGCCCGGTATTCCCAGGCAGGCGGCCTGTTCATCTCGGTGCTGACCAATCCCACGATGGGCGGCGTGGCGGCGAGCTTCGCCTCACTGGGCGACCTGTGCTTTGCCGAGCCCCGCGCCCTGATCGGGTTCGCCGGGCCTCGGACCATCAAGGCGACCATCCGCGTCGAACTCCCGAAGGGCTTCCAGACCAGCGAGTTCCTCCTCGAACACGGCTTTGTCGATCGAATCGTCCCCCGCAAGGATCTCAAGAGCGAGATTGCCCGCGCGATCGATTTCTGCGGCGGCTGACGGCGGATGTCCATGGACCCCAGACGCGTGAAGGAGTGGCGACGACTTCACTTTGATGCACCCTCGGCATGCGCGGCCGAGGTTCGCCGCATGCTCGACGCCGACCGCGACGGCCGGCTCCGCGCCCACGGCAACTGGACTCCCGGGGAGATCCTGTCGCACGTCGCCGCGTGGATCGACTACGCCTACGACGGTTTCCCCATCGCACGCCCGCCCCTTCTCATCCGCTGGATGCTCCGGCTCGGCCTGCCACGAACCCTCGCCTCGGGCATGACGCGTGGGGTGCGGATTCCGGGAATCGAAGGTGGCACCACCGGTCAGGAACGGATCGACACGCAGCTCGCGGGCGACCGCCTCCTCGCCGCGCTTCGTCGACTGGAAAGCCCGGAACCACCCCGACATGAGAGCCCGGCATTTGGCCCGCTCTCCAATGCCGATCGCGTGAGGCTCAACCTCCGGCACGCGGAACTTCATCTTGGCTATCTGACATACTGACCTGGCATGGAGCGGCGACACTGATGACCCACCTGCGATCGGTCTGCGTGTTCTGCGGATCCAGTCCCTCCGTCGACCAGAATTTTCTCGACGCAGCGAGGGAGGTCGGTCGTCTGCTCGCCCATCAAGGCAGGAGGATCGTCTACGGCGGAGGCCGCATCGGCCTCATGGGCTCGATGGCCGACGCGGCTCTGGAGGCAGGTGGCGAGGTGATCGGTGTGATTCCGACGGCCCTCGCCGAAAAGGAGGTGGCGCATCGAGGCCTCACCGACCTTCGGATGGTCGACTCCATGCACGAACGCAAGGCGCTCATGGCCGAGCTTGCCGATGGGTTCCTCGCCCTGCCGGGAGGCATCGGCACCCTCGAAGAGTTTTTCGAAGTGTGGACCTGGGGTCAGCTGGGCCTGCACCAAAAGCCGTTCGGTCTGCTGAACGCCGGCGGCTTCTTCGATCCGTTGCTGGCATTTCTCGACCAGCTCACCGCCCAGGGATTTCTGAGGCCGGAGCACCGCGGCATGCTGTCGACTCGGGCCGTCGTGGGCGACGTACTCCGCGAAATGGAGACGTTCGAGCCGATCGATGTCTGGCGATGGCTCAAACCAGCCCAGGTGTGATCATCCGACCACCCGCGTCCATCAGCCGGCCCGCGGTGTCATGGCATCGATCTTCGCCGCCAGGATGAAATCATTCTCTGAAAGGCCTCCGATGGCATGGGTGAAGATCTCCACCCACACGCGGCGGTACCCTTCCAGGTGCAGATCGGGATGATGTCGCTCCCGCTCGGCGAGCGCGGCGATGTTGTTGATCATCTTGATCGCCGAACGAAAGTCGGGAAGCGTCCAGTCGCGACGGATCCGCGTGCCGTCGTGGGTCAGGTGCCATCCGGACAGCGAGGCCGTAAGACGCTCCGCCTCGGCAGCCGAACACCGGGGCACGCCTCCCTCACACGGCACGCATGTCTTGCCGGCAAGGTCATGGGACACGGACGTTGGTTGTTCGCTCATGCCGGTCAGTATCGCCCCTCGAATCCTGCAAATCCACCATGCACGATGGTGCTCGATCCTGCCGCGATTCCCGACAAGGAATCGGGCGACGAAATCACCGGTGGCCATTGGCCGTCGGCCTGGGCGATGTTTCCGACGCCCACCACGCGGTACCCCATCGAGAGCGTCCAACGATCCGTCACGTCCCACGCCACGCCGGTGTCGACCGAGCCGAGCCACGAAAACACACCGAGCGTCGAGTGCACCTTGACGGGGCTTCCGTCGGCGACAAAGACCGCATCGGTGCCGTCAGGCTGTTCCAACGTGCTCGTGTTGGTGATCGCATTGCCGCCGATCATGAACTTCGGAACGATCGCCAGCCGCACCCGCTCGAGCACCCGCCAGTCAACCTTGGCGCCCACCTGGGCGCCGTAGATGTTGTTGTTGGTCGCCACGTCGAAGTTGAGGCCGCCGATCGTCGCATCGCCGGTGCCATTCTGGAGCGACAGCTGGTCGTTCACCTCGAAGAATCGGAAGCCCACGAGCCACATGAGGTTGACGGCGCGTTCACGAGGAAGGAACTCCGGACGATCCCACAACGAATAGACCCAGTTGATCTCCACGTCGTTGATCACGTCCGTCCGGTTGATCTGCTGGGCCTGGAGGTTCGTGAGGTAGGTCGCTGCCGGCTGCCCCGACACCGTCGCTCCGGGAGCCTGCGGGATGGCATCGATGCCGCCCGACGCTGATGCAACCCTCGCCGAGCCGCCGAGTTCGTACACGCCCCAGTAGATCAACTCGACGGCATGCTGCTGGCTCAGACCGAACCATCGCCCGAGGTGCAGATCGACACCACCTGGCCAGTTCGCCCCTGTGTCCGACGTGTTCAACGCCATCCCCGCTTCAGGCTGCATCGTGGCGGCCCCGGAAGGGAGCGTGCGGGTCATGATCAAGCCCGAGGCGCCGGCAAACCATCGTGGCCACGGCTTTTCCAGGCCGGCTCCGAGGCCGATCGGCATCGCCGCGAAGGAGTCCCCCGCCGAAGGATCGGCCACGTAGAGGGGATCTGGCGGCACGATGCCGGGCCCCGGCTCAGCAGCGAAACCGACCGACGCATCATCGGCGATCGCCAGCCCGGCGACGGACACCATCGTGATGGTGGCCAGCGCGGCGAGCCATCGTTTTCGAGCGGGTCGAGCGCGCACGGGTTGGAGTCCTGAACGATGCGGGGGCTCACCACGACCTTCGCCATGAGCCCCGGCGGCCGAGGGAGACTCAAAAAACGTCTCCCGAGCGTCAATCCCTGTTTCCCGTCCACTCGTCGAACCGGCGGACTAGACTCTCCACACATCCTCGTTCCCCCGACCCGGCACACTTCCGGGCAAGTTGCACAAGATGCGAAAGCCATCGCCGACGAGCCGCAGCGCCCCCACGCACGCCCAGGTTCTGGCGTGGCTCGACGCGCGGGTCAACTACGAACGCATCCCCGCGCCCGGCAACACCGCAAGCACCTTCAGCCTTGCACGGATGCGACGGCTCCTCGTCATGCTCGGCAACCCGCACCGTCGATTCGCGGTGGCCCATGCGGCCGGCACCAAGGGCAAGGGATCCACGGTCACCATGCTCGCGTCGATCCTCGAGCGATCAGGCCATCGGGTCGGCCGATACCTCTCGCCCCATGTGCACACCGTGGAGGAACGCATCGCGGTGAACGGCCGCTCGATTTCGCAACGCGACTTCACGGCGGCATTCGCGAAGGTGATTCCGGCCGTCGACTCTCTCGATCACGAATCGCATCGACTCGGCCGCCGTGGCCCCACGTGGTTCGAGGCCATGACGGCCGCCGCCTTCGTCCATTTCGCCGAGATGGAGGTTGAGATCGCCGTTCTTGAAACCGGCCTCGGCGGCCGCCTCGACGCCACGAATGTCTGCCACCCCCTCGTGACGATCATCACGAGCATCAGTCTCGACCACACCAAGCTCCTTGGCCGCACCGTCGCCGCGATCGCCACGGAAAAGGCGGGCATCATCAAGCGACACTGCCCCGTCATCTGCGGCGTCACCCAGCCCTCGGCCCGCAGGGCGATCGAAGCGGTCGCCTCGAGGCGACGGGCGCCGCTCATCCAGCTCGGCCGCGACTTCGTCGTCGCAAACGCAGCGATCTCGTGGGGCACGCACCCGTCTGCGTCGACGTCGTTCGATCTTTCGTTTCCGGCCGGCTCGTCGCCGCTGCGACTGACGGTCGGCCTGGCAGGACGGCACCAGGCCGTCAATGCGGCGCTCGCCGTGGTCGCCGCCCGGCACCTCCGCGCCCGAGGCTTCGCCGTGACGGACGACGCGATTGCCCGCGCCCTTGCCACGACCCGCCTGCCCGCCCGCATCGAGACGGTTCGTCAGGAGCCGACGGTCATCGTCGATGCGGCCCACAATGTGGCGTCGATGGCCTCACTGATCGAAACGGTGGCCCCGTGCCTCGCATCCCGCCACCCTCGGGCCCTCGTCTTCGCGGCCAGTCAGGACAAGCAGGCCGAACGCATGCTCCGCACCGTGGCCGGGCACTTCGACCACGTGTTCATCACGCGATACGTCCGCAACCCGAGGGCCATGGCCATGGAACGCCTGCAGGCCGCCTGCGTTGCCGCCGGCCTTCCCGCACCGGTGGCCGTCGACACGCCCGCCGAAGCCGTGGAGGCCGCAACGTCACGCGTCGGCCCCGGCGGCATCGTCGTCGTGGCCGGGAGTTTCTTCCTCGCCGCGGAGGTCGGGATCACCGCCGGCACCACGCAACGAACGAAGGCCGATCGCGAGCACCGGATCGACATCCCGGGGAAGACCCGTCGCGCCCGTGCTGGCGACGGGCACCGGGCCGATCGCATCCCGCACGCGCCGCCACGCCGCAATTCGGGAGAGTGACTCGGCGGTCGGCGTGTACTCCAGGCCGGGATCGGGCGCGACGCCCCACACCACCTGATCGCCCTCATCCACATGGCGATGGATGGGATCCCTGCTGGGGCGGAGATACTCCGACGTGGTGATCTTGAGCAGGCCGCGGTCGTCGGCCAGGGGCACGATCGACTGGACGGTTCCCTTGCCGAAGGTGCGACTTCCCGCCACCACGGCCCTGCCAGCATCCTGGAGGCAGGCGGCGACGATCTCGGCCGCGCTTGCCGTGAGACCGTCCACCAATACCACGATGGGCACCGACGTGAGCATCGCGCCCGGCGTTGCCCGCCGCGGCTCGATCGACTCGACCTCGCCCGACGACGCACGGCGTCGGCGGGTGTAGACGATGACACCCTCGTCAAGCAGAAGATCGCACGTCTCCACGGCCGCCGACAGAAGGCCGCCTGGATTCCCCCGAAGATCGAGGATGATTCCTCGAAGGTCCTCGTGAGTCTCGAGGTCGGACAACGCCCTCTTCAGCTCGTCCACGGTCCGCTCACCGAACGTCGTGATGCGGATGATCGCCACCTGCGGCTCTCCCTGGATCATCCACTCCCAATCTCCGTCGTCGAGGCGACGATCCCCGAGAACGCTCTCGGTCACGATCTCCTCCCGAACGAGCGTCACCTCACGACGATCTTCCGGCGTCGAACCTGCGACCGCCGGATCGAGCGTGCGCACCGCTCGATCACCCAGTCGCCGCGTCACACCGACCACCACCGGGTCTCCCACGGCGCCGCGGAGCCGAACGACGATCTCCCGCAACGACAGGCCCACGGTGGGCTGACCGTCGATCGTGTCGATGCGATCCCCCGCTCGGATCCCCCCCCGCCACGCCGGCGAATCCAGCACCGGGGACGCGACGATCGGGGCACTGCCAGGCTCATCCACGGCGAGTTCGAGCCCGACCCCGCCGAAGGCCTGCTCCAAGGATGCTTCGAGGTCATCCCGGTCATCGCCGCGGATGTACGCCGAGTGCTCGTCGAGTTGGGCCATCATCGCATCCACGGCGACGTCGAAGAGCGCGTCGTCGTCGACCGGATCGACGTACGACGAATCGATCACCTTCATCACTTCACCGAAACGGCGGCCGCCGGCGACCTGCTCCCGTGCCATGGAGGCAGCGAGGCAGGAAACAATGATGACGACGAGAAGAAGAACGTTGCGTTTGGGCACGTGTGGTGTGGAGCGACCTCGTGGCGATGCGACCACGTCACTATAAGACGATGATGCCGTTCCTGGCCATGTGGGGCGGACGGACCGCGGGTTTCTCGGCGGTGGCTCACCGAGGCTCCGAGTCGGCATTTCGTCGAGCGGTCGCTGGCCCACAGGGCTTTTTTTCAGTGCCGAAGCGGTCTGGCCCGGGCTCTCGCCATCTCCTACCATCCCGCCCGCGGGTCGTTCGCCCTCGCGTAGAGAAGCCCGCGATGATGACAGCACGATCCTGCTGTCGCCGGCCACTTCAAGGATGCGTTTCATGGCCAGTCGCTCGCGGCACCACAGCCGTCCCCAACGTGACTCCGACTCGCTGGAGGCGCTAAAGCCGCTCGTCGTGCTCGTCCTGTTCGGCACGATCCTCTATGGCGCGTATTCGGTCGTTCAAAAAGGGCCGGCACCGGCCGACACGGCGACCGCCTCCACCAGCGAAGCTCCTGTGTTCTCGCCACCCACGGTGGACGTCGCCAGTCAGTCGCTCCCGGCCGTGGGTCCCGCGGCAACCGCCGTCGCGACGGCTCCAAATCCCTCGGCCGCCGCCGCGGTCCCTCCTGGCCCAGCGGCCATCCCGACGCCGATGCCGCCACCGGTCAGCGCTCCGGCCACACCGATCCCCGCAAACGAACCGGCGGCCGCTGCGAGCATGCCCCTCACGACCATGCCGGAGGGCATCTCCGCCGCTCCACCGGCGATGCCGCAGACACCTCCACCTGCGGCGGTCGTCGCCGAATCAGCGATGGTCGGCGCGGCTGCCGCAGCCGCCACGGTCGCCGCGATGAATAGCCACCCGTCTCCCACCGCCTCGGTGTCGGCTGCGGCGCCGACCTATCTCACCGCCGAGTCGGCTCCCCCGCCTGCGGCTGACAGCGTCGCGACGACCGGCCCGCTGTCTCCCGGCGGCCAGCCGGCTGCCGCGGATCGCCCCGATCGCTACGCCACGCTCGGGGCCATGCCTCCGGGCGTCATGACATCCCGTGGAGCGGACGCACCGGAAACGATTCCTCCGACGTCGTCGATCGCCACGGGATCGTCCAACGCCTTCGCCACGGCATGGGCCGACGCCCACGAAAAACTCGGTGCGGGACGATACGCGGAGGCGCTGGCGGCGCTGTCCATCTGGTACGACGACCCGTCGCTCGGGCTCGAGGAAAGCCAGCGGCTCGAGGATTTGCTCGGACAGCTCGCCGGCACGGTGATCTACAGTCAGCAAGACCTGCTCCTGCCGCCCCATGTCGTCGCCAACGGCGAAACCCTTCCGGCGATCGCGGCACAGCTCGGCGTGTCATGGCAGCTGCTCGCCAAGATCAATGGCGTCGACCACCCGATGCAGCTTCTCCCAGGCGAGCATCTCAAACTCGTCCAGGGCCCGTTTGATGCCGTCGTGAGCGTGTCGAGGCGGAGACTGAGCCTGCAGATTGGCGGCAACTACGCCGGGAGTTTCCCGGTCGTGGTCGGGCGGCAGCTGCTCAGCCGCGTGGGAACGGCGATTCCCGTCGCCGAGGTTCGCCGCCTGGAGCCGTCGTCGGTGGTGACGGCCGCGCCCCAGCGCACCGCCATCGTCATGGCCGACGGCCTGCTGATCGAAGCGTCGGAGGATCCCGGCATGGCCACCGACACGGCGTCACCCACGAGCCTCGTGGTGTCGGTTCGCGATCTCGACGAACTCGTCGACATTCTCGGCCCCGGCTCCACGGTCTTGGTTCGCCAGTGACCCTCGACGCCCGACGTTCGCGTCAGGCCCAGAGATTCCGCGGGTAGTCGCCGGCCTCGACCAATCGGGCGATGCTCTGCTGCACGAGCGGCTTGTCTTCGGCGTAGGTGGCGCCAAACCAGCACGAGGTCGTGCGAAGCACCTCGCAGGTGGCGATCCCCGAGTGCACGAGTTCCCCGACGGTGGTGGGGATGTAGCACTCGCTCTTCTCCTCGCCGCCACGAGTCGCGAGAAACGACCGAAACGATTCCTCGAGTTGCGGAAAGATGTGGGGCGTGAAGCCCCACATGTTGAGCGACACCGGCTCCTTGCCCGTGAGCGCCGTCACGCCGTCGGGTCCGACGTCTTGCACCCCCGTGGCGGTGCGGCTCACGCTCATGAGCTCCTTGATGTCGGTCAGGAACCCACGCTCGTCGGTGCGGCACACGCCCCGCGCCACGGTTCCGTGCTCCGACAGCGTGTTGTCGAGGGTGAACCCGATCATGCAGTAGGCGGACGACTCGACGGCCAGCGACGCAAGCCTCCGCCCCAACACCTGGAAGGAATCACGCCCATAGAAATCGTCGGCGTTGATCATCGCGAACGGCTCGCGGATGGCGTCCCGGCTGCAGAGCACGGCATGCGTGGTGCCCCACGGCTTGGTGCGGCCCGCGGGCACGGTGTATCCGGCCGGCAGGCGATCCAGGGTTTGAAACACGCAGTCGGTTTCGATCCGGCCCGCGAAGCGGCTCATGACGCGATCCCGAAACTCCTGCTCGAAGTCGGGCCGGATCACGAACACCACCTTGCCGAACCCTGCGCGGGCGGCGTCAAACACGGAGTAGTCGAGAATCGTCTCGCCCGAGGGCCCCATCGGGTCGATTTGCTTGAGGCCGCCGTAGCGGCTGCCCATGCCGGCGGCCAGGATCAGCAGAGTCGGTTTCATACCGCGAAAGATAGCAAACCGTCACGGCTCTGCGAGACGCCCGTCGCTCGTGCCGCGATCCAGGCCGATTTCAGACGGACGGCGCCGAGGGATGCTCGGCCTGCAATGACCGCGGGCCCGCGGCATCGTGCCGCGGGCCCGCTCATGACGGATGGTGGCCCCTGTTTGGACCGGAGCATCCTGATACGCGCCGGCCGACATGAGGCACGGTCGCGGGTATTCGTTGCGGGATCGTTACCGAACAGCCTCCTGCAGCATCATCGCGTTGGGAACCGATCGGCGCGACACCAGCCCGTTCTCCCGGGTCTCGATGATGGTCGCCACGGGGCCCACCTCGCGAACGGTGCCTTCGAAGCCGGCCACGCTCACCGTGTCGCCTGCCTGCAGTCGCTGCCGAACGTAGTAGCCGGAAAGAATGCCGGCCATCACGTCGCGTCCTCCGAACCCGAACGCGAGGGCAAAGCCGGCGGCGAGCCCCGCCGACGCGATCAGAATCAGCTTTTCGAGAAGAGCGAACTGAATGCCGAGCTGATTGAACGCGGCGATGAAGGTCAGAATCGACAGCACCCAGTAGCACCCGCCGGCCAGATACTCGGCATAGGTGAGCCCCACCCGGTCGGCGCTCGTGGCGACGACACCGCGTACGAAGGTCGCCGCAAGCAATCCGACCACCACGACCACCGTCGCCACCAGCACCTTCGGGATGTAGTTGACGACCTCCCGCATCGCGAGCGACACGCTCTCGAGGCCGAGGATGCTGAATGCAGCCATCACAAACACGCTCATGAGGAGCCAGAACGTCAGCCCACCGACGATCGCGGGCACGGGGCGGCGAATGCCGACGTCGTGCATGCTCTGGGCGAGGCCGCTCTTCTCGGCCGCCGTCTGCAGCCCGATCTTCTCACTGATCACCGCGACGAGGCTGCCGATCCATCGGGCGAGCACGTAGCCCGCCACCAGCACGACGATCATCGCCACCAGCTTGGGGGCGATCATGATCACCTGCGTCCATGCCTGGGTGAAACTGTCGACGAGTGCCTGCCGCGACACGTTCACCGTCTCCCGTGCCGTCTCCGCAGCCGTCTGTCCAAATACCACGAGCTCTGTCATCGTGCCGTCCTCCCGTTGCCGAGGTGTTCCTCATGAACACCGCGCAGCCCCTGCAGGTTTTGATCGTTGGCCCGCACACCAACCTGCCGGCAGCCGTGCCGGCGTGTGTTGTGAGTCATGACGCGTCGCCGCGTCCTCCGCGTTTCTCCGACGGCCATTCGCCCACGACGGTGAACCGCACCGCCGCGAGCAAGGCCGACGCCATGTGAACCAAGGCCCATCCCGTCGCGCCGAAGGCGAACTCCACCACATGCACGGCGAGGAGTCGCGGATGAAGTTTCCGCTGCACCCCCGCGGTAAACGTGCGCCGTGCCGGCATCGGCGGCACCGCCACGGTGGCCAGTTGGTCGAGCACATCCATCGTTACGAGTCCCATCCGGTGGTGGTCGCCGAAGTCGGCGGCGCCCCCGGCTCCACCAGTGAGTTGCCGCTCCGAACCGGTGTGTCACAGATTCTTTGTCGTGACCGCTCCATCCTGGATCCGGGGCCGGGAAGCGGCCCTCAGTCACCCAGCAGCCTTCCCCCGCGTGCGGCGAGTTTTTCGCGGATTCGACTGACCCGCATCCGCAGGGCCCCTGGCGTCGATCCGAACATCTCCGCCAGGGCGTCATAATCGTGATTTTCGGCAAACCTCATGATGACCAGCGCGCGGTCTTCCTCGTCGAGGTGTTCGAGGAGCTTTTGGACGTCGTGGGCGGCATCGACCGCCGCCGCCCCCGAAGGCTGCGCATCCGCGCACGTCTCCACGACGCCCCCACTGTCATCCTGCTCCACCGATTCCCGACGGCGCCGCCGTGTGCGGGATCGCCGCAGGGTGAGGCAGGTTCGGATGGCAACGCCATGGAGCCAGGTCGTGTAGCGGCTCCGTCCGGCGAACTTGGCCCGCTCGAAGAACAGCCGGACAAAAACCTCCTGGGCGGCATCTTCGGCATCGTGCTCGGTTCCCATGAGCCGCCAGCACACCCGCCACACCCGCTCGCGATGGCGATCCATGAGCGTCATGAACGCGATGCCGTCGGCGCCTTCCCGGGCGGCTTGCGCGGCCAGCGTTTCGTCAGGAAGCGACGAGGGGTCGGGCTGTCCTTGGAAAGAACACATGGGTCGCCTGAGGAACGGTGCTCCGGGGCGTGCCCAGAATAGCCGCGTTTTGACCTGTCACGCACGATCCGACGGCGACGGCTGCCAGTTTCTCCCGTTCCAGCCCCGGTGTGCGTGCTAGAGTTGGGCTCAGGTGCTGTCATGACCGAGGAATCCCCCACGCCGTCCGCCTCCACCTCGCCGCCGATGATCCCGCGGCGAGACTTGGCACGCACACCCCAGGATGAAGACCGGTCCAGGACCGCCCTGTCCGTTGCCGCCAATCTCGCCGGAGGCGAGTCACTCCTCTGGATCGGCATGCCGTCCGAACGAGTCATCCGGAGTTACTGGGGCTTCGCCGCCATCTGCATGACCTGCCTCACACCGCTGCTCTTCGCGGCGATCGAACGAGGCTGGGGCGCGTCGGCGATCATCGGCACCCTCGTTGCCATGGCGATCCCACCGGCCTGGGCGGCCTGGAAGCAGGCCTTGGTGCGTCACACCACGTATGAACTCACCACCGAGCGGCTTCGAGTGACGCACGGCATCCTGTCGCTCGAAGTTGACGACATCGAACTCTACCGCGTGAAGGACATCCACGTGCGACAGCCCATCCTGCAACGGGCGTGCGGCCTTGGGTCGATCGTCATCTGGTCGAGCGATGTCACCCTCCCTCGCTGCCGGATCCATGCCCAGCCGATCGGCGTGATCCGTGAACTGCGGGAGCAGATCCGGCTGATGTCGGAAGACCTCCGCGATCGCAAGGTCGTCCGCAACGCCACCTGACGCCTCAGGCGAGCGCGGCCGTCGCCTTGGCGATGGCCGCCTCCACGGCTGCATCACTGCCTGCTTCCGCCACGATGCGAACGATCGGCTCGGTGTTGCTCGCACGAACGAGCAGCCAGCCGCCATTCCAATCGAGCCGCAGGCCGTCAAGACGGCTGACCGTCGCGCCGTCAAAGGCCGCCTCGATCCGCTCGAGCCCGACGGCGAGGCCTGGGCCGCGAAGGGCGGGCGACAGGTCCACCTTCGACTTTTTCATGACGAGGCGCGGCAGCCCGGCCGCCATCGTGGCGACCGTCGTGCCCTCGGTCGCCAGACGTTCGAGCAGCAGCGCCATCGCGATAAAGCTGTCTCGCACGAGCACGACCCGAGGGTCGATCACGCCTCCATTGCCCTCGCCACCGATCACGGCCTTCCGGGCGAGCATCTCATCGACGACGTTCGCCTCTCCCACCTTCGACACATGACACGGCACGCCATGCCGTGCGGCGATGGCGGCGGTCATGCCGCTGGTCGAACAGTTCACGACGACGGGCCCGGGCGTGCGGGCAAGCACCGCCTCCACGGCCAGCGCCAGCGTGCATTCCTCTCCGATGTAGCGGCCGTCGGCCGTTGCGATGGCAAGCCGGTCGGCATCGGGATCCTGGAAGAAACCCACGTCGGCCCCACTGGCGGCAATGGCGGGCAACAGCCCGGCCAGGTTGGCGGCCGTCGGCTCCGGTTCGTGCTCAAACCGGCCGTCGGGCTCCCCCCCCTCGATCACCGCATCACAGCCGAGGGCCGCGAACATCAGCCTCGCCACACGACTGCCGGCACCATGGCCACTGTCGAGCCACACCTTGAGCCGACGCCGGCGGATGGCCTCGGCGTCGACGCAGCCCACGACGAGCCGGGCATGGGCGGCAGCGCCATCGTGCACCTCCACCCGACCGAGGCGGGCCTTGCCCTCGCATGGCTGGGGCATCCCGAGCGACTCGAATCCCTCGAGCACCTTCTGCCCCGCGGCGGCCGTCAGCACACGTCCCGCCGATGAAAAGAGTTTGAGCCCGTTGTAGCGGGCCGGATTGTGGCTCGCCGAAATCTGCACGCCG
>Ga0075473_10000707_pt1 | contig 13996 bp, 15 predicted proteins | sample DEB19_08_DNA_FD_76340 | JGI IMG/M metagenome (GOLD analysis project Ga0075473, IMG submission 76340) | Aqueous microbial communities from the Delaware River and Bay under freshwater to marine salinity gradient to study organic matter... | ecosystem: Environmental > Aquatic > Marine > Coastal ... | reverse complement strand
GTAGTGTTTTTTATAGCACCACCAAACCTAACCGCTGCACAATGTCCCTGCCCTTTAACGGCGTACCTGTCAAACGTATATTCTACGTCTGCTGACCAAAGACTTCCCCAGGGGCTTCCCCAAGGCGTAAAATTACTAACAGGAGTAGTAACATTCGTAACCACTGCCGACCGCTTAAAATCTGTATCTAATCCTAAGCTTAGGGTCACGCCTTTTTTAACTTTTAGCAACGGCCTGATATCTTTGAACGCCTTGTAATTTCCCCTGCTGCCATAAAAGCTAAATGCTGTACGACCGGAAAAGTTAATGGCTTGACCTGATGAAGTAGCGGTAATTGCATCAGCTTGGCCGGTCTCCCCTTGGTAAATTATGCCAGTAAGTGAAGCATAAAACGGATGGTCGAAAGCGTAACAGGATGAGTTTGCATGGGCACCGTCAAATAACCTAAAAGTAGTCCAGCCTTTAGTGTCTAATGAATACACAAGAAAGTAGTTTTCACTGGCTGATTGCGGAACTGAAATATAAACCCTTCTACTTCTAGGCCAGACAAAACCTGACCAATCATGGGAAAATGGAAACGAATCAGCAGCGGCAGAAATTATGGGATTGATTTTGCCACTTACAATCATAAGTGCTGATGCAGAATCGCTTTGAAACAAGGCCGACAATGGCACTATGCCGTCTTGTGTTACTATCCAAACGTCTGCATCAACTCTGATAAAAGCCCTAAATCCTACCGGCTTAGCTATGTAATAATGCGCAACTAGCGACCAATCAGATGGGCCTGTTCCACTGTAAAAAACTATTTCTCCCTCAGAACTACAAGCAAAAAACAAGTCTTGAGACGTGGAAGCTGTTTGGTTGGTATAGCTGCCAGCAAACAGCAGATAACCGCCCTTAGTCATTACGTATTTAATATCAAGAATTTCGTCTAGCTTAGGAGAACCGCTAGTGCCAGGTGCATCAACAGAAGCATGTACCCAAACTGACATTGAGTTCTTTTGAACAAAGTACAACCTACGTTTCCAGGCAGAACAGGTTATTAAATTGCTTAATCCAGCAGAGCAAGTAAAAGTAACATTGGCTGCATTACCTGTTCCGGTATAAACCTGTGGCGTATTTATTCCATTACAAAGGTAAAGGTTGTTAGCAAATATCTCAGAGTTGAATTTGCCATCAGTATGAGGAGTAGCGTTAGTTACCGTTGATACAGAACCATCTGATAATATCTTATAAAGGTTAGTATCAGTAGCAGCGATAAGGTGCTTAGTTCCATCTGCCAGCGGTAATTCTCGTATAAAGTTAATGGGCGTAGCGGGAATAGTAGTGCCGCTTGTATTGTACTGAGTATACCCTAGCCTTACAGACGGCGCTCCTGCCCCAGGAAACACGTTTACTAACTCCAGCGCAAAGGATGGATCCATATTGTCTATTGGACTTAGCGCGTCCAGCCCGCCATAAGGCGGGGACATTGTGAATCCCTGAAAAGCCATTAACTACCCTTTGCGAACTTGTGGCATTGTCATTGGTTGATACATCTGCTGCATCTGCTGATTATACTGATTCATCGCTTGCTGCTGATTGCCATACACACCAGGGCTTAGGCGATACTGGCCACCCATATTTGCTGATGGTTGCGGCATTTGCGAATATTGTTCCATTTGCCGACTGCCAAGCAATTCATTGTTATCTATTTGAACAGGAACGCCACTAACTTGCCCTATTATATCCTGGATGTTGGTTCCTGGTGGATATCTATACATCAAATCATTATACGGAGTTTGCTGCACAAAATTTCCAGATGTTTGTCCAGCCATATTACTAATTGTGCTCTGCCAAGGATTTTGCTGTGGTTGACGCTGAATTTGCTGGCCGCCCTGACCAACTAGCCCACCGCTAGCACTGCGATATACGCCAGGAGATAGCCGCTGCATGGGCTTATTTTTAGGGTCTTTACGCAAAGCTCCGCTTAACTTCTTACCAGATTCTTTCATTATTTTTTCTCCTCAGTTTTTTTGTAGTTTGCTGACAATGCTTGTCTAACCGTTTTGGCTGGCCCAACCTGCCCTTTATCATTCATATACATTCCAGGGGATACTCGAACTACTTGGCCTTTAGGTGGTCTTTGCGGCTTTGGTGGAGTTATGCCAACTCCGGCCTGTTCAGCAAACTTTGATTTGCCTAGCATAGTTTCTATATTAGCCATTACCTCTGCTTCGTTTTTAGCGTTGCTAGTAGCAGCATTAACAAGCATTCCAGTATATTGCCCAGGGAAAAACTTAGCCTTTGGATTATCTGCACCGTAAATTCCACGAATCATTGGGTCGATTTTATCAGTAGCAAATTTAGCTAAAGGATTAGAAAAATCTACATCCCAAGCATTACGAGTAGTTTTTTCATCTATGTTTTTGTATTTAGTCTTGCCATCTAGTCCAATGTTAAACTTAGACCCATCGGCAAGAGTAACCATGTAGTCTTTATCTGCCACTCCAGACTGCTTTAAGTCACCACGAAAATCATCGCGTAAAGCCTGAGCATTAGATTTACCGGAAGTCATCATAGCGCCAACAGAGCGTTTGCCCATCATTCTAAGTGCCATATTTGGCAATCCGCCAGTAAGCATGTTTACGCCTTGATTTATGTAATCAGCGCGATTGCCTCGCCCACGCAGAATATCTTTCATGCCCGTTTCCCAAGCATTACTTATTGTCGCTGCTGCTGCTGCTACTGGAAGTGCAACTGAACCAATAGAACCTAAAGTAGATGTGCTAGCAGCACCGGTTCCTGTAGTTGCGCCAGTTACCCCTGTGCTTCCTAATGCCTCTGCTCCGCCTAATAAAGTAGGTTGCGCAACAGCCGTAGTTCCGCCAGCTCCACTACTAAACAATCCACCTATAGTAGGAAATCCTCTAGCAGCTTCATTAACTAACAAGGCTCCGCCAATAGCGCCTCCAGCCTGAGCAAGTCCTGCTTGTTGTTTTTGTTTAGCTGCTTCTGCTTGCTGCTGTTCTGGTGTTTTAGGGGGGCCAAAAATGCCTACAGTTTGGTCATAAGCAACACGATGAGGATATCCGTTGCTAGTTAGCCAAGCATAATACGCTTTAGGAGAACTTCTAGCAAAAGGAGGTGCTTCCGGATTAAATGCTTGTTCGTTAATTGCCATTATATCCACGTCCCAAATGCTGCTATTCCACTTCTTGCAAATTGAGTAGGCCTACTAAACCCACCCGCATAAACTACTTTTCCACCTTTAGTGCGACCGTATTCATCATGCAGTTGAGCTTCAAACTGAGGTCGAACCCCCTCTAGCCCATGTATCTGAGCAAACCGCTCTAGGATACCCTGCTCAAGCAATTTTTCTTGGAAAATACTTGTGTCTGTATCGGCTCTAAATTGGTCGTAAATGCCGTTGTAATAAGTCCATGTCACACCACCATCCGACACGCTCCCGCTTGTATGTGTTGGTGCTGTAGCCCCTGTAGTGCCACCAGCGGTAGTTACATAATAGTTGCCGTTGTAAATGCAGTAGGAGTTAGCTGCAAATGCAGTTGCAGTAACCCATGTTCTAGGGACTACTGAGCGGTCGGCGATATACTCAAAAATAAGAATATCACCAGAACTGCCAGGAGTAGGACTAATGAATACTTCATTATTACTTAACCCCCTAATTTGAAATCGTTGATAGATTGTTGGCATAAGTCCATAGCCTTGAATCTGAGCATAATCCTGCTCTGATATAGGGCCAAGAACGCGCCATCTAGTGCTTTGATTCCAGAAGGTTTCGTATTGATAATTAGAAAAAGCCGCTGGTAAGGCGTAACTTGATTGCCCACTTACCAGCGTTATTGAGCCAGCGGCGTAGCACTTGGGCCAGGGATACGCCTCAAAAATATCACGATTGATACGTTGAGCTATCGCTAAAAGCTGCTTAGTCGTAGTTTCTGTAGAGGTAAAGATATTAGACTCTACGGTGTAGCCAGCTTCATTAGCGACATTCTGTATAACCGTAGCTATGCTCATACTCTTTTTGGTCTACCTCTTAGTCTAGGTGTGCTAACAGGCTCATCATCTAACGGGTCAGAAACACGCTCATCACGCAAATCTGTGCCCTCATTAGCTTCAATACGCTGCATTAAAATCTCTAACTTCTCTTCTAATTTGGCGTATTTTGTCTGGTACTGTTCTAGTTGAACTTTAAGCTTAGCTACATCGTTCTGGTCAGAATTAGCAGCGGCCAACCATTCCTTAGCCATCTTTACAAACTTGGATAGTGTTCCTAGTTTGCGCTTAGCCTCTTCGGTTGCATTAGCTACCTGCTCTACAGTCTTAAAGCCAAGGTATTGAAACTCGCGCATAGCGGAGCCAGTCATCATTGGCCATTCTGCAAGGGGAGTTCCTTCACTTACAGGCTCAGAACCAGCCTTAAAAGCCTGGTACTTTTCTGGATACTCTTGAATATCCTGCGGCTCAATGCGCCTTACTGTGGTATCTCCACCTGGGACTTGAATGCTAATTGAAGGTATTTCATCAAAAATTGGACGGCCTTCTTTTAGCGACTTTTCCTCGTTCTCATTGTAAGCATAAAAGAATTGCACGTTCATTCCAGCATAGCGTTTTTTCTGCTGCTGCTGGCCTGACATTATGCTTTGCCAATCTATTTGTGCCATTGTCTAATCTCCATAAATAGGCATTAGTGCCTACTTATTTATAGCACTATCCTTCAATAACCGTCACTGTGTTAATAGGGCTACCACTTGTCTGATAAGCTGTTATAGCTCCAGCCGGAACAAAACCAGCCTCAAAACGTATTGTATTAAGTCCTGCTGTGCTTTTAAGTACAAAGCATTTATTAGTAGAGGTTGGGGCTATTCCTGTTAAAGTTTGTCCTTCTAATCCAATAGCTATATCAGCAGCGGAGTTGTTTTGAATAAGTAAAAATTTGCGAGCACCATTAGCGGCTAAGACTGTAACGCTAGTAGCTGTAGCAATAGTAGGAGTTGCGGTTGTTGTATTGCCTGCAAAGCATGTCATAAATCACCTAATAAAGCGGGGGGATTGCTCCCCCCTATAAAGCTATAAAGCTTTAGTAAACTTGAGGTAGTAAAAAGATGTTCCGTTTGATACCACTACAAAGCAGTTAGTATCAGCATCAGCATCTTTAACAATACCTACAAAACCAGTTCCTACAGTTGCAGGATCGCCAAACGAAGTTGTCAGCTCTGCTGCTGTTGGAGTTGTATTGTTTACGTCGTTGATAGCCATTTTTGTACGAACACCAGCGGCAGTAGCATTTACTACGGCAGGTTGCACCCCGTCGCATATCTGCACTGCATGCTCAGGTGGCATACCAAGGCCAATAAGATTAGTAACTGTTGGCATAAATCCTCACAAAAAGGGGGGTATTGCTACCCCCCAGTTAGGTTAGTTGACCCGCAGATGATCTACGGAACCAAGCTCTACTGCTGCCGCAGGAGTTGTTGAAGCAAGTCCAACACCACCCTTGATTAGCGTAGTCGAGGCATCATCAGCCACGCCAGCCGTAGCAGTCGTGTTAAGGTTAGCCTTAGCAACGAAGCCAGCAGCTACCTTGCCTTTGATTCCCTTACCTACACCACCGCCCATCGGGCCGCCGATCCAGACCCAAAGGTACTCATTATCAGCAGCAGCTACCTGAGCTACGCCAACCATAAGTGCATTAGATCCAGCGTTTGTAGTTGTCAGCATAGCAGCCTGACCATCAGCTTCGATTTTAACGAAACCATACTGGTCAACAGCTCCATCAGCCTGAACAAACACGAAGTCGCCTTCTACAAGCGATCCTACTGTTCCTACTGCCACTGGCAGCGGAAGATTAGCATCCGTAAAAGTCTTCTTATAATTAACACCAAACGATCCTACTTGTGACATATTCCTTCCCTCCTATTAAGCGTAAATTACACCCTGGAGAGCCGGAGCTGAGCAGCAGAGGTTTCCTTCAACGATGATTACGGTGAAGAAAGCATCCTGGTCAATCGGACGATCCATACTTGGTGTTAGCGGCTTAAAGTCAGCGCCTCGAACCATGTCAAAAGTCCAATACTTAGTATTGAGCAAACGACATGAATTTGTTTCAAGAACTGACGATCCAAATCCGCCATCGAATACGAAGTCGCATCCGTCATAGCTAAGAACGCGAAATCCAGCTACAGCCTTCTTTGTAGGAAGCTGAATACGCTGAATAGCGGTTAGTGAGCTATGGAGATACTTCCACGCCGTGCGATCCATAAGACCCAAATCTGGTGCCTCAGAACCACGAGTTAAGCGGCTGATAACATCAGTAATAGTCTCCTGAACATTTGCAGCAGAAAGCGTTACGTTTGTAGCGTAGTTTCTAGCCCATGAGTTAGAAGTACGATCAATTCCGCCGTAAGTACCAGACGAAGGCGAAGTCGAAACGGCTTTCTTAATACCGTCAAACTCCAATCCGCCTGACCCAGTTCCATCGCCACGAAGGGAGGTGGACACTGTGTTCTTCAATCGCTCGATAGCTGCTTCCATCTTAGCCTCAGCCAAGTCAAGGAGAGCTGCCTCATCACGATTTGCACGACGCTCGCGTCCGTTCATCGCTACAGGCTCATAGCACTGCTTAATCTGAAAACGGAAAGCTGTAAGGTCATCAATCGAGGACAAGTCAAAAGGCTGGTATCCCTGATAGAATCCACCTACTGCTGCATCGTTGTACATTACTGGCTTACGCAGCTCATAGCCGCCGCCAATCTTCTTGATTCTACCCTTCTCATCCAATACAGAAGTTACTGGGTTGTGATGGAGCACAACATCAGCAATTTCTTCTGATTGATCAAAGAGGGTAGATACTATTGCCTCTTCTAAATTAGCCATTTTAGTTATCCCTTAAAGTTTGCGGGATAACCTTATGGCTATTCTCCTACGAATCGCCGACGTAGGTTATCCCCTAGTGATTTTGATTGCACTCTGGGAGTCCCACTACCAGTGGAGCCAGATATTGATTTGGCAGCTTGCTTGGCCTTTTGAACGACCTGCTGCTGCTGTTGTATCGCCGGCTTTGCGGCCATTTTTTGAACGAGGCCGGAAAAAGTCGGATTGCCGTTTACTACATAATTGTATGCAGTCTCTAATACTTGCTCAGGGGAGGAATACCGCCCTGTAGCATTAAGAGCCTGAACAACTGGAGCCATCTCAGCCTCTAATTGCGACGCTGTTTCTGGATCTCTGAATAACGGCTTGTTACTCATAAATGAGTTTACAACCTGTTGATTGTAGTACTCAAGGGCCTTTTTTTCCTGCTCTGACTGGATTGACTTGAATCGCTCATCAGCTATGCGCTCTGCCTCTTCTTTGGTTAGGTATTGAGCAGGGGCTTGTTCTTGAGGTTGGTGCTGAGTTAGCTCCTCTAGCCTTACCCCATAAGAGTCCAGCCAATCCAAGGCGGTTTCTACTGGATTGCTTTGCATAGCCTTATCCCAAGCTACTGCTCGCCTGGTGACATCAGCTATAGAAATACCGTCTCTAGCGTACTCGTCTTCGTATTGCTTTATAGTTTCGTAAAGGCCGGAGGTTTGGCGTTTTAGCTGTTCTACCTCCTGCATTTTTCGGCTATAGTCAGAACGTGTCTCATAAGCCCTACGATTTAGATAGGATTGCAAAACATGAGCATTAGCCGGAGTAGGATTCAAGAACGCCTCTTTTTCTGCGGCATTCATATCCGCAGGTGGAACCATTGGTGGGGTAACAGGAGCGCTGACCTCCTCAACCGCTACGGCCTCGCTATCGGACGGCTGCTCTGCTTGAGTAGCATTATCGCTACTTTCGCTCTCATCATTAACGTTTTTCAACTGTTGTTTTAGCGTTTGTCTGATAGACAAATTAGCTGGCTCTCGCTCTACGGTAACCTCAGTATCGGACGGATTTAAGATTTCGTTATCTTCCATTTCTATACCTATCAATTATTTGGTTAGTTAAATACTTGGCCATTCTACGAGTGGATGCGCCAGACTCCTGATCTGGGATGTACCCTTTATCGTAGGCATCGCCAATTTCAATAGCTCCAGCAGCTTTATAGGCCGCCCTAAGCTTTGATTTACTGGTATAGATTTCCTTTGGATTAAGTGGATTACGCACCGGCTCCATCTCGTCTTGTATAAACAGGTCACGAGCATTTGAAGTGCGCTGCACTTTTTCTATTGGAACTACTTTTTTTTGAATTGGACAATATTGAAACAATTTATATTTATTGCTCATAAATCTATTTTAGCTAGCCACATTAGCGCCTTTAGTCGCTTTATACGGTTATTTCGCTTGCGGGTAAACTCCTCCGCTTTGCGTTCAGCTTCTTGTAGTTGCAAAAATGCTTGCATTTCCATCTGCCTTGCTGCCTCTACAGCTATAGCATGACGGCTCATTATTTCCTCTTTTAATTTTTGTATGGCTTCTACAGAGCGCCTTTGCTCTTCTAATTTGCTACTAATTTGCGATTCTAATTGAACTGCTTGAAGGGAAGCCTCCTCCATTTTTAGTTTTAATTGAGCTTGCTTTAACTCTAGCTCTGCTCTCTTTGCTGCTTTTTGTTGCTCTATTTCAGCTAAAATTGCCGCAACTACTTCTGGAGAGTCTGTAGGGATAGGCGGTGTTTCTATAGATTCTAATTCTTCTATAGTTTCTGCGCCGTAAATTGCTTCGTAAATTAACTTCTTCCAGTTGCGTAGCTCTCTAGTCTTTTGTTCTACTTGTGGCCGTTTTTGCCTAGCTTTAAGTAGTTGTGCGGCAATTTCTTCCTCTTCTTTGGATTCTGACCGCTTGCGCCTATATCTGTTAAGAATGTCAGATGTATCAACAATACCAGAAGTTAGTGTAATGGTAGGCAAGAATATCTGCGCTGTAGAGGCCAGCAGGTTAAGCGTAATTGTTTGAACGCCACCTGCTTGAACTACTACAGGAAGAAAGATTTGTGCGGTAGATTCAAGCCTATTAAGACTAATTACATTAGAAGTTTGCCTGGTAACTGTAGGCAAAAATATCTGTGCTGCTGATTCAAGTCTATCAAGAGTTATTACACTCGATGCTTGCCTAATTACGGTGGGATTGAAAGTTTGAGCAGTGGACTCTAAACGGTTTAGGGCAATAGTTTGAACGGCAGCGCCTTCAATCGGCAAAGAGCCAATTTCAATTTGCGCCCCGTCAAAAAACCTCCTAGTTGCCATTTACCCCTCTGCTATTAAGAGAGTTGCGTTACCTGAGCTAGTTGTATTGCTAAATGCCCCTAATAAACTAATATGACTTGTATCTTGCAATTCAGGGATGCCGCCAAGCAATCCTCCAGTAATCATGTCATTTGTAAAACTATTATTTGTAGTATCTAAAGCTATTGCCCCTAATATTTTGAATAGTGTTACGCCAAAGTTTCCTGACGCTCCGGTGGCTAATGCTAAAGTAACGCTTTCTACAGACCTTGCTCCAGTATCTCCAGCGGCAAGAGGAAGTATTAACATTCTTCCTGTCGTATTATTTGCACTTGTTCCAAATACTTGAGCAACTGTAGTTCGGCCTGATGTTCCTGCCTGATTAGTATACGAGGCTGTAACAGTGCTTCCTGCGGTACCAACTGCTGTATAAATTGTTAATCCTATCATTACGCCAACACCGCTTGTAAATCGTGTTAAAGCAGCAGTTGGAAGATTGGTAGTTTGAGTTAAAGCACTATTTCCATCAAGACCACCTTGATGCGACAACCTATCTATAACTAAATAATAACCAATTACGCCTTGAGTGCTCGATCTTGCACCTACAATATAAGGCAACTCAGGGGAGTAGTTCGGTAAATAATAGTTAAGTGCTGTAGTATTAGATTTGCTTAATGCAACTGCTGTTGATGGTATTGCAGGAATAGCGCCCGTAGTTGGATCTATGATTCCTCTGTATAAATCATGCAATCGTGTGTTTGCACCAGTACCTCCTGTTATTATTGCATTAACAGAGTTTTGCTCCTGCAAGGCATTGTAAAAAGCACTGTAGTTACTAAGAGCCATGTTATTTTTCTACAAAACTTAAACCGTAAGTTAGCTCCGGTGCAGTTGTTGAGTTTGATAAAAACAAAAACGCTAAACAAGCATCTGTATCTATTTTAGGTATCCCTGGCAAACCAGTGCTAAAATCCCTAAATCCCATTACTCCGACAGTTCCAATAGGAATATATGCTATTGGCTTTGCAATAGTTATTCCAAAGTCTCCGGCTGTTCCTGTAGTTGCAGTAAGCTTTACTTTTTCAACTGCTTGAACTCCCTTATCTCCAGCGGCTAATGGAATTATGTAGCCTGACTGAGCATTTCTAAATCCAGTACCTCCAATCGTTTGCGTAGACGTGCGGCTTCCTGTGCCTGCGCTATTAGTGTATGTCATTGTAATCGTTGTCGCAGTTGCTCCAATTTGAGTATACACTTCGTAAAAAACGATATTTCCAACGCCTCCAGTATTGCGCGTAAGAACTACACTGGGACTTGCGCCTTGTACTGTCTGGTCAGCTGTAGATGTTCCGCTCAATCCGCTTATATGAAGCAGCCTATCATAAAGTAATAAAACGCCCGCAGCACTACTAGCGCCAGAAACTTGAGTTAACCATTTTTCTCTTGAACCACCAGGATTGGTAATAGGCAGCGCACCATTGGTGCTATTCGTTGGCACCGCTACTGCCCCAGGAGCTGACCCGTTACCATGCGTTCCATCGTATTGCCACAATGATACATACTTACCAGCAACAGCAGCATTAGTAGCCCCTACCGCAGTTCCGTTAATTCTTGGAGCTTTATAAACAAATATATTTTCAGGAGTCCCGCTGTTACCGCCAGTGAATCGGTTAATCAGGTCTGATAAGTCGGTTATTGCTGCCATTTAGTTTCCGCTCCAGTTAATCCCACGAGCTATGCAATCGTCTTTCACCTGCCCAATAAATGCGGCCAGATTGTCGTAATTGATACCAGAGGCCATTTCCATTGTGCCAAGATTGCTAGCAAACATAATGCTAATAGCTGTATCACTAGCTGTTACTTGTGCCGTCCAATCGGTTCCTGTTGAAATATAGTTAAGTGTTCCACCAACAATTTCTACTCTCATAATGCAAAGATTCCAGAAGCATTAAATTGAACATCAATGTTATTGCCGTTTGGCGTTACAGGTAAGCCGCTTGCTGCTACGTCGATATACATAATAAGAGGTGATGTAGCTGCTGACCCTGTATCTTTGTATATGATGAGAGCCTCTACGCTTACTCCTGATACCGAAGTAAAGGTAACATCCGCCGCATCAAATACGCCGCTAGTGATAGTCTTAGAAGCTAATGTTACCGCTGTACCTACGATTGCAGAGCTGGCAGAGCTCCAAAACTCATCAGCTGAGTTATAAGTGTATGTTCCAGTATCTATCAAAGCTATCTTAATAGTATCAGTTGGAATATCAATTAGAGCATCAAGAAACTTCTCTTTTGCTTTTGGATAAATTGCATTTGCCATTATTCTAACTCAATCCCGCTAGGATTGCCTTCTTCATCTAAGGTTATACGTTGTACTTTCACTTCTGGTTGTTCGGTAATTTCAATCGCTGTTGGATTACCGTTATCATCAGTGATTATTTTGCCGGACTTTTTTCGGCCAGTCATACCGCCCATGCTCATTAGCTTAGGAGTATTAACCTGCTCCATTTGCAGCCTAACTCGCTCTAATGCCTGTTCAGAAGCAAGCCTGCGCTCTTCCATAAGCTTTTCTGACTCAGATAGCTTAATCCGCATGTTCTCAAGCTCTAAACGTTGTATTTCAAGGATATGCGCCATTTGTTGAGTTTCTTGCTTAATAAGGTTTTTATCAGCCTCAGTTTGAGCAGAGGACTGCACTTTAAGCATATCAACCTGAACGGCCTGCGCTTTAACTTGAACCTCCTGTTGGTCAATAGCAAGGCGCTGCTGCTCCATGTACTCTTTGAATTGCTGCTCTTGAACGCGAAGCTGGGATTCGAGTTGGTCGCGCTGCATTTTAAGTTGTTGGTCTTGGTAGGCCAACTGATTCTTAACTGCTTTGTCCTGCATCTCCATTTGAGTAGCTTGCAGCCTAGCTTGCGACTCAACCTGAGCAATTTGCATCCTGCCCTGTATTTCAAGCGTCTTAGGGTCTGGCGGTGGCGGTTGTTTAGCTGCTTCCTCTTTAGCTTTGGCAATAGCTTCAATTTCTTTGAATGCTTTACTAAATAGGCCATCAACTTCTTTTCCGCCCTTAAAGCGTTTAATAAAGTTTTGAAATAAAGCCAAGCTAAACTGAGCTAAAGGCGGGTATTGCTCTACTAACCCTCGCATTTGGTCAAAGAATCCACCAGCAGCTTGAAGTAACACCGTACCTTCTTGCTGTTGCTGTTGTTGGTCAATAGCTACCATAGAATCGGAGGCTATTTGAATGCGATAATTACGTTCTTTGCTATCTCTTAAAATACTAATTATTTCAGCTTCTATACGCTCAATTTCTGCTTCTGGATTACCAGGCATTTGCGCTTCCATGCCTTCTGGCGCTTCCGGCATTCCTTCCGGTTCTTCTATAGGCTCACCAGGTAATGGAATTTCTGGTTGAGCCGGAGGCATTTGAGGTTGTGGCGTTGGTAAGGTTTCGCTTATTAACCTATCAGCATCGCCAACATCAAGAATAGTTTCCTCATCAAACTGTTCCGCAATAATCGTGCCAAGATGCATAATTGCATCAGAAATAAACTTGCAAAACATGTTCTGACGTACGATTAGGCCAAGGGATGACCAAGCACTTTCAAGCCTATTGGCCGTAGCTGACTTGTATTGCTCTGATGTACCTCGTAGTAGGTCTGATACCTTTAAGGTTTCATAAAGCTGCTGTAGGGCCGCCTGGCGGTTCTGCTGTAGTGTATTAAGCACGTTTACAAACTGCTCAACTGGCAAAAACTCCATGCCTCCCTGTAGGCCACCACGCCCCTTATTGGCGGTCCAGCCGGTAACGCCGATACCTTTAAGGTCGTCTTGAAACAACTGCTCAAGGTAATCGCCCATAGCAGCGTCATAAAGAAAGTTAGGTCGTACTGCTTGAGTAAGAGCATGAATACGAGTGGTAAGACGCTCAACCTCAAGAATTTGGTCCTTAACATGAGAGTAATCTGATACAGGGATGACGCTATTAGGGTCTTGAGTTTGTCTGATAACAGAACAAGGATAAAAGCCCTCAAACTTGATAGGCGGCTCTGTCTCTTCAATTAGAACATCTTCGTTAGCTGTTTGAATCCAGTACACTTTGTTAGTAGCTTCGCACCAGATTTCCCAGATTTCTGCCTTCCCCTCAAACTTTTCGTCTTGGCGACTAGCATCTCTTTTGTTTACTTCTGGAATGCTATCGTAGTTTAGTTTGTCCGCTTTTTCTTCGCCAAATAAAGCCGTTGCTTCTTCCCTGCCCAAAAAGGCGCGTCTAGCTTGCCATTCGATTTCTGCTTCGTTTCTTGCGTCTGAGCAGCGGTAGTCTGAGAACTGAACAACCTCAAGGATGGCCTTTTCGCTAACCTTCTGTTCCACTTCGACGGAAGATACCAGTATGCCGTTAGTAGCCTCGCTAAAGTCCTCAGTATCGCCTTCATACGGTGTACCATCCCCTTGTATTAGAACGCCGCTAGGGTCACGAATTACTGCAATCTCTTGAAATACTTTCTCAAACTTTGGAGCGTACCTAGCCCAAAGAACAGCTTGGCCTGTTAGTAAGAATTGTAAAGCTGCGTTATAGCCCACCTTATCAAAACTAAAGTGACAATCCATTGAATATTGAGTATTTCGCTCAAGAATGACGCTACCAAGCTCATAAGGAAGCCCCCCTGCACGCTTACGCAAGTTTACCTCAGCCTTGGGAGTTGAGCTGTAGTAAGCCGGCAATAAAGTATTTACACAGTACCACCATACGTTTAAGCGACGGGGAGCATCTTTTAAAGTTTCTATCTC
>Ga0075473_10000704_pt1 | contig 14021 bp, 10 predicted proteins | sample DEB19_08_DNA_FD_76340 | JGI IMG/M metagenome (GOLD analysis project Ga0075473, IMG submission 76340) | Aqueous microbial communities from the Delaware River and Bay under freshwater to marine salinity gradient to study organic matter... | ecosystem: Environmental > Aquatic > Marine > Coastal ... | reverse complement strand
GATTATAATAAATTTTCGGAAAATGCTCTTATTAACCCTTCTAATCCATATGCGGTTACAAAAGCATCCATTGAATTATTAATTAAATCATATATTAAATCATTTGATATCAAAGCCATAATTGTAAGATGTAATAATGTATATGGTAAATATGATAACATTAAAAGTGTTATACCTAAATTCATATATAATGCTTGTTATAATAACCCTATAAATATATATAGTAGTGATAGTAGTGATAGTAGTGATAGTAGTGATAGTAGTGATAGTAGTGATAATATACGGGATTTTTTATACATTGAAGATTTAAACGATGCTATATTATTGCTAATGTCTAAAGGAGAATATTCGGAAATATATAATGTAGGTGTTGATATTCCTTTAACTATTAAAGAATTAGCAAATATTATTATTAAAAAAACAAATAGTAGTTCATATATAAAATATATAGAAAATAAACCTCGTACTAATTATAGATATTATATAAATTGTGATAAAATTATTAAATTGGGTTGGGATCCTAAGCATGCGTCTATGTCCTGCTTTATTAAAAATCTGGATGTATTAATATCATCATATTAAATATGGAAAATATCAATATTATAAATAGGTGTGATTTAAATAATGATGAATTAGAAAAATGTAATATATTAATTAATAATAACTTTAAATCAAATAGAATTTTAGAATATTACAAAGTAATACTATATAAAAAAAGAGATAAAATCATAGGATTTATAGGAATTAGCGATAATTATCTTAATCAATTATGCGTTGATATTAATTATAGAAATCAGGGTATTGCCACTATGATATTATCGGTTGCTCGCAGTCATTTAAATGGTACTATTTATTTATTTGTAGATAAAAATGGAAATCATGAAAGATTAATAAAATTTTATATTAAAAATGGATATTCAATAGAATATGAAAATAATGTGGAATATAAGTTAAAAATTGATTAATAATATTATTTTTATTTAATAATACAACAAATTATTATGGATTATGTCAACGTATATATCGACGGGTCATGCGTCAATAACGGGAAGGATGATGCGAAAGCCGGATATGGTGTTTATTTTGGTGAAAATGACGAACGCAATGATTATGGTCGCGTTTTAGGAAAACAAAGTAATAATACAGGTGAATTAAATGCCATTATTAGGGCTATTGAAATACTAAATGATGAAAATAGAATTATTAATATTTATACTGATTCTGAATATGTAATTAAATGTGCCGGTAGTTATAGTAAAAAATTGGAAAAAAATAATTGGAGAACATCTACCGACAAAGTGCCTCCAAATATTGAATTATTAAAAAAATTACGTAGTTTAATAATTAATAAAAAAAATATCAAAATATTTCATATTAAAGCACATACTAATTTACAAGACGAACATTCAATCGGAAATTACAATGCTGATAGATTGGCAAATTTAGCGATAGGAGTTGAAAATAAAAAAGATTATAAAGATAAAAAAACATATATCAATGTTTCTTATGAATATAAAGATGAAGTCAAAAAACTCGGTGCTAAATGGGATTTAAATGAAAAAAAATGGTATTATGATGAAAATATAAGTGATGAAAATAAGCGCGCTATTAATATTATCGAGTTATCATCGGTTAATACTAAAGAATTAGTACCAATAATTGAAGAAGCCGAAAAGATATATATTAGCATTCCTTATAAAAATAAAGATGCTGCTAAAAAATTAGGAGCGAGATGGGAACCTGAAAAGAAATCGTGGTTTTATTATTCAAATAATAAAAATGCCAAAGCATTAATGGCTTTGGAAGCTTAATTAATTATAATATAAATTATTTAATTATCTATTATTTTTTTAATATAATTAATGTTAATTAATGGTAAAATCGGGCTACATTCCCATAATTGCGTTTTCAAGAATGTTTGAATAGTATAATTCAATGGGTACATATGAAATAGTCCCATATAAATATCGCTCATATAATTTTTGTATTTATTATTTAATAAGTGCGAGCTTTCTCTTGGCAATACTATTAATAGTTGTATATAATATGGTACGAAATCAGTATTAGTATTAATAATTGGCTCACTATAGGCAATAGAATGATTTGTTAAATCTTTAATAGTAGGTGGGTAATTGTAGGGATAATACCATTCGTTATCTACATTTATACCTTTATAGTATTGATAAACCCAGTAAATACCAATAATATAATTATTACAAGCATTAAACATCACCGTTGAATCAATAGTAATATTGTTGCTAAATATTGACTTATAATATTCTTTGTGCCAATTTCCAGGATTATTATATATATAATAACATAGCTTATCTTTATTTTTCAAAGCATAATTATCACTTGGTAGTTTTGATATACCTTCCTTTTTATTAATATATTTTTCACAGATATTATGAATATCATTATCTTCGCTTGTAGATAAGTATTTAAATATATTTTTTAAAGTATCATAATTTATAACTCCGTCCTTAACAAGTAAGCCATATTCATTTATAGATTGTTTAGCAGCATATAATATTTTATCAATACCATCTGTTTTTAAATCTATTGTTAATAGATGTGGTAGAAAATCGTTTCCTAATATAGATATCATAGTACAATAAGTTTCAATAATATCATTATCATCATTATCATCGCTGCTTGTATTATTGACATTTAATTCCCATTTAATTTTAACTTCATTTAAAATAGCTTTTTTTAAATTATCTATATTTAAATAATTCTTTACTAATTCGCCAGTTTCACGCTCAATAGATTCGCGCATTAAATATATATTATTTTTTCGTGAAATTAATGATAATATAATTAAATCGGCGTCAAGACCATTTATAATAATATCATTATTATCATTTTCAAGTTTCAACATTTTAAATATTTTGTGTTCTCCTTCTCCATTTTCATCACTTCCGCTATATATTATATTAGCTTGATACGTAGAATATCTAATTTTTTTATTAATAAATGTATTTAATTTATTCATAAAATTTGTACCAGGAGTAATAGCATTTGTATCCCAATAAGATTTTTTAATATTATCAGCATCTATTTTATTTTTATAAATTGTTAAATATCTTCTTTTTCTTTGCTGAAACATTTTCGCTACAGGAGCTACACCATCGGCACATATAATATATTTAGATGCTTGGTATTCCTTAATATATAATTCTATTTTTTCCCACACACCTTCAATAATAATATTTTCTATATCTGCGTAATCGGCATTATATATGTGCTTTTGCGCCACGTTATGTATAATACCATTAAAATCTATACAGAATATATCTGTATTATTTGGTTTATTGTTAGAAATTATATTATTATATTTCTGAGATAATTTGTAAAAATAATAAGGAATGCCCATTATTTATTGTTATTAGTAACTTTTTTATATGATTATCATTTTTTATTTTTCTTTCTATCATATAGAGAATTAATATGTATAAGAATAACAATCCACAAATAAGTTTAGAAGCTTTATTTTTAGGTTCTGAGCAATCAAAATATGCGGGTATTGCTTTATTTATAACTATTTTTATATTATGTTTGGCGATATTATTTTCATCAAGTAAAATATCCATAGAGCAAAGATTTGCGTTTGTATTATTTATAATATTAGTTTCATTACCTTCAGTACTTATGTCATTATTTGAATTAACTTGTATTGTGACAGGTGGAAATAGCACAACTCGCTGGTGGTGCTGGGTTTTAGCATGGGTTATAACCTTCTTTATAATAGTATATTGTTTAATGATTATAGTATCTTTAATAATGTCTATGGCTGATTATGATATGGCAAATGAAAGAGTTAATACAACTGAAGAAAATAAAAAAATAGATAATGATACTGCTAATAAATATGCGGCAAATGTTATGATACAAAATGAAAAAGATTTAAATAGCATGAAAAATGAATCTTCGCAAAGATCACAACAACAACCACGAGTACAACCACCACGGCCACAACCGCAACCTCAACCGCAACAGCAACAGCAACCACAACCACAACAGCAACCACAACCGCAACCGCAACCGCAACAGCAACCATCTCAAATTAGACCTCAACCTCAACCATCTCAACCACCTCAACCTCAAACATCTCAAATGAGACCACAGCCGCAACCACAGCCGCAACCACCAGCACAAATGAGATCTCCACAGCAAGCAATGAATCAATTTGGGGGCTCTAATGGTATTACTGAAGAAGGTTTAAGTGGATACGATTCAAGTGACAATTATTCGTCTTTTTAATAATATTAATTTATTTTTATAAATATATTTAAGAAATCACTAACTATATTATTATAATGTTATAAGATGAAAAATAGAGATGACGATAATAATAAAAAAACTAATTATTTTCGCCCACAAACATGTAGAAATTGTGGATTAAACGGACATTTATATAAAGATTGTCTTCATCCTATAATGAGTTTTGGTATAATTTGTTATAAGATCATTGATAATAATGTAAAATATATAATGATACAGAGAAAAGATAGCTTGTCTTTTATGGAATTTGTAAGAGGAAAATATAATGTAGATGATTATGACTATTTAAAACAATTATTTGAATATATGACTGATAATGAAAAAAAGATGATATTAAATAATAGTTTTGATAATATATGGAATTATACATGGAGTCAAAATACTCATAATAATTTTAAGCAAACAAAAGAATATATAGATTCAAAAAACAAGTTTGATAATATTATAAATACTAGTTATTTTAAAAATTTAATATCATTGAAAAATTATAAAAATAATTATACAGAGCAAGAATGGGGATTTCCAAAAGGTAGAAAAAAAATTAAGGAATCTGATATAGATTGTGCTATAAGAGAATTTTGCGAGGAAACACAATTATATAAAGATGATATACAAATAGACAGCAAAATTATACCATTTCAGGAAATATTTTTCGGCACTAATAATATTTTATATAAACATGTTTATTATATAGCAAAAATAGTGAAAGAAGATGCTAAAATATTACTTGATAATAATTGTATGGAGCAAATTAGAGAAGTAAGGGCTTTAAAATGGTTTACATACAATGAGGTTTTAGAACATATTAAAAATCATAATATAGAAAGGATTAAAATATTTAAGAAGGCACATAATATAATTACTTCAACATTATAATATATCTTTTTTAAATAGAATAAACTATAAAGTATCAATATAATGGATAAAAAAGAATGTCCTGATGGAAAAGAAATTAATCCTAAAACAGGAAGATGCGTTAAAATATGCGAAGCAGGTAAAATAAGAGATCCAGAAACCGGTAAATGTATTAAAAATGTTAAAAATGTTAAAAATGACAAACCTATAAAAGTATGTCCTGAAGGTAAAATACTAAATCCAATTACGAATAGATGTATTAAAATAAAAACTAAAAAGGATACTAAACAACCTAAAAAGGATACTAAACAACCTAAAAAGGATACTAAGCAACCTAAAAAAGACACTAAACAACCTAAATCTAAAGATAGTATTAAATCAAAAGATAGTATTAAATCTAAAGATAGTATTAAATCTAAAGATAGTATTAAATCTAAAGATAGTGGTTTTAATTTATATTATCCAGATTTGAACGACGATGATTTTCAAGAAAAATTATCTGTTAATAAGAACTTTTTAATACATAAAATCCCTACTATTCCTACTATAAATAATATTAAGGATTTCAACGATGTGGCAAATAGAATGTGTGGTAATTTTGAAACAGCTTTATATCAACATTTTGTTAGCCAATATATATCTTATAAAACACCTTATAAAAGTATTTTGTTATATCATGGTGTTGGTGTAGGTAAGACTTGCTCCGCGATAACTATGTCTGAATCTTTGCTAATATCACATAATAATAGTGAGCCTGTTGTGTGGGTAATAATGCCTCAATCTTTGAAACAGAGTTTTAAATCACAGATATTTGATATAGATACTCACACATTTGAAAATATCACAAATCAATGTACGGGAGATATTTATTTGAAGTTACTTAATATATATAAATCTTCTTTTAATAATAAAAAAGTATTAAATACTGAAATCAAGAAATACCTTAAAAATAGATATAGAGTATTTACATATGATGGTTTTGCTAAATTTGTAAATGAAAATTATAATAATAAAATAGTTCAAGATAAGGTAATTATAATTGATGAGGCGCATAATATTAGAAGTACAAACAAAAAAGATAAAGATTCATTTTTAGCATTATTTAATATTCTTAAAAATGGTGTTAATAATCGTCTTGTATTGCTTTCTGCGACGCCTATGTATAATGAACCGCGCGATATTCTTGATTTATTTAAATTAATGTTATTAAATGATGGACGCGAAGATATATTAAATAAATATCAAAAAATATTTAATACTAATAAATTGGTTGTTGATGATAATGTAATTAAATTGGTTAAAATGTTGTCATCAACATATATATCATATTTAAGAGGTAAAAATCCCTTTACTTTTGCTTTAAAATTAAATCCAGAAAATAGCGGTATAGATATATTGAAAAAAATACCATTGAAAGATCCATCAAATAAACTTATACCTGAAAAAGAAAAAGAATGGCTGAATAATATTGATAATGGGGTTGTTACTTCTAAAATGAGTATATCGCAAAAAAACATTGTTGAAAAAATGGGATATAATAAGCAAATTAAAGATGATGTAATTGAAGATGGTGAAAACATAGATGAAACATCAAGTGAAGAAGATAAGATAAATAAAAACATGAATTTATTACAACCTATGAATATTGTTTATGATGTAGAAACTGGTTCAAGGGGTTTTTTTTCGTTTTTTACAAAAGTTCGCGATACTGACCCATTATATCTAAAATATAACAATAATTATGAAAACGCATTATTTCCAGATGAAAACAATTTAGGAAAATATTCTGGAAAATTCTTAAAAATATGTAATATAATAAGAAAATCTAAGGGAATAGTTGTTATATATTCGCGTTTTGTATATTCAGGGATATTACCATTTGCGGTTTGTTTGGAACATATGGGATTTACGAGGGAAGGAACAAATAATATTATTAATAATCCAAAAATTATAGATAATAAACCTACATATGAAAATATTAAATCACCCAAATATTGTATATTAACAAGTGATAATAAAGAAATAATGGGTACTACAAATATAGATACATTGATAAATAAAATTAATAGACCAGAAAATTTAAACGGCGAATTAATAAAAGTTATTTTAATTACTCCTGTAGCGAGCGAAGGTTTAAGTTTTTATAATGCGAGAGAAATACATTTAATAGAGCCTTGGTATCATTTCAATAGACCAGAACAAATTATAGGCAGAGGTATTCGTAATTGTAGACATCAAAATTTGCCTCTCGAAGAAAGAAATACAACAGTATATATTCACGCAACAGAAGATGATAATGATAATCGCGAAACAATTGATATAAATGCCCTTCGTATATCAACGCGTAAATATATAGATAGTATGAAAGTTGATAAAATTATTAGAGATAATGCTTTAGATTGTGTATTAATGAAAAACATTAATTATTTTCCGAAATCAATGTTTAAAATGGGACGGATTAAATTATTAACTTCACAAAATAAGGAATATTTATATGATTTTGGAGACAAAGAAGAATATAATCCAAGATGTAAAAATACAGGTAATACAGGTAATACAGGTAATACAGGTAATGGATATAATAGCGAATCATATAAACATTTGTTAAAAAGAACGCAAAATTCATTGAGAAATATAATAGAAAATAATATTAAATTAAATAATTATTACATAGAATACAACGATATAATAAATGATATAAATGTCGACGAGGAATTGATAGTATATACCTTAAATAAATCTATATACCCTTATGAAATTATAAATAATTATTATATTATTATGCATAAAAATGGTATTAAAATTATTTCTAATAAAAAAGATAAATATAATAAATTAAATATATTATTTCAAAATGACGAATCTAATAATATTAAAAACGCAGAGACGCAAAATAATATTAATATAGATAATATAATTAAAAAAATTAATATAGATTTAAATGATAAAAACGCTACTACAATTTCGCTATATAATGCTTTAAATAACGAAGATTTCCAAGAATTGATAAAATATATATTAAAATCAGAGTATGATAATCCGCAAATTTCGTATATAGCTGAATGCTTATATTATCAAGGTGTTCTAATAAAAGGACGCGAAATCCCATCTTTTAATAAAAATGATAATTTATATATAGGATATGTAAATATATATGATTTAAATAATAAGGAAAATTCAATTGATAAATTAGATATTAATTTACATATTAAAGGTAGTAATAATTTTAATATTGATGTATCTAAAAAAGAGCGTGAAGAATTTGCTAAATATCGCAAGAAAATACAAAGTATACCCGAAGACATGACATTAGAAGATACTCCATGGGGCATAATTGAACCAACAAAATCAAAATCTATAATAATAAATAAGTTTAAAATTTTCTCAACAGACCCAGTTGTCGGGAAGGGTAAAAAAACCGGTAGGGTTTGCGATACATATAGTAAAGAATCCGAACATATTAAGTTCTACAATCAAATAAATAAAACAAATATAGATAAAAATAATTTTAAAAATAAGAAAGTATTTTGTAATTATATTTGTAACAAATTAATGGATATTAACAAGCTAATATTATTACCGCTCTATAAACCTGTTTAACATATTGTTTCTATTATTTCCTTACATTTTTCTTTATTATATGTTATAATATTACTATTATAATTAATAGATTTATCAAATAAGAAAGATATAAATAGTGCGATTGATTTATTCCATCTATTATTAACAATACCGGACATAATTTCCGAACATTTTGTCATACCAAATACTTTATTAAATTCTGTAGTTGAAATAAACGCAATTAATTTATTTTTAACAGCATCTTTAAAATCTTCAAATGTTGCCGTCTCTTTCAATATCAAATCTAATGGTTTAATTATATTATCTGTTTTATTTCGCTGCTTCTTTTCTGCCACCTTTTCTGCCACCTTTTCTGCCACCTTTTCGGATACCTTTTCGGCAACCTTTTCGGATACCTTTTCCTTATTATTAATAAACTTAATAGGTATTACTATTGGGACATTATTAACCTTTTTATTAACTAATAATTTATTTTCGGGTTCTATAAATATTTGGGTATGTTTATTATATAAATCTATATTGTCTATTTTCCATATTAATTCTTCTTTATTAGCTGATGGCAATTTATTATATAAATTTTTAATCATTTTATTATAAATATAAAAATAAATCTTATATATCAATTTTTTAAGACATTAAATAATCTTCACATTCCAAATTATTTTCACATATATTATTGTGATTACTATTTAATTTATTGAATTTCTTTTTCAATAAGTAAAATTTCATGCTTGAAGAAAATTTTTGCTTAGGGGTTGCTATATTATTATTATCTATTAAACTTTTACTTGTAGTATCTTTTTTTTCTATTAAATTATTCGAAATTGTATCATTTAATAGGTTTTTCATTACCTCATCGTATTTATATATTTCATTTTGCGATTTAATACAAAAAAGAATATAATTGTTTATTTTAACTAAGTTTTCTTTTGATATCCAATTTAAATTTAAAAAAATCCCATTATTATTTTTTGTATAATTAATATCACACTCTTTTATAATTTTAAATAATTCTATTAGCTCATTAGAAGTTAATCTTGAAACATTCGCCTTTATACCTTTACATAAATCTATTTTATTCATTTTTTTTAAGTTTATATATACACATATATTTTATATGTAAAATTAAAATTCTTCATTGAATAATTCTTCTTCGTCATATTCAAGTTCATCAATATCTTCGTCTTCAATATCGTCATCTTCATCTTCTTCTTCATCATCATCTTCTTCATCGTCTTCTTCGTCTTCCACATCAACTTCATTATCATCATCATTTATAATAGTTATTTTGCGTTTATAATCGTCATCTTCTTCATCTTCATCGTCTTCATTTATTATTTCATCTTCTTCGTCAATAATATCTATTCCGTCGTCCAACAATTCATCTTCATTATCTTCAATATCTGAATTATCATCTTCTATTTTTTCTTCAACTTGGATAATATTATCCTTATCCTTAATTATTTTTCCTATTATAGAAATCATTTTATCATACAAAGTAAATTTCTTTCCACATACTTTAACATTAACCGTATCACCAACATTTATGGTGTCAATATTTACTTCAGATTGTATTCCTGACGTAATACGAGGTATTATTACTTCTAATATAGACATATCGTCGTATGTTCCGATACCCCTTAAACCTAAATTGTTTTTTGCTTTAATAATACATTTAATAATTGAATCTTGTGTAGGATTACAGATTTCAGCAATACAACTTAAATCATAAGCGATGTTTCCATTTAAATGGGCTTCTTTAAAATATCCCATAGATCTTTTAATAATTTTAATGCTATCTTTTTTGATATATCCATGCTTACTACATATATTTTCTAAGTTATCTTTAAGTTTTGTAATAATTACATTATCAAAATTTTTATTGAATTCTTTAGGTGTTAATATAACAGTTGTATTAAACTTGATAGGCATAAACATTTTTGACATTATTAATAGTATTAATCTAATCTATATGAATATATCATTTTTTTATTTATATAATTAAAAATTGATATATAAATCTATAATATCTACATTTATTAGATAATTAATATGGAAATTCCCAAAGATCATTCTATATTTTCAGTAATAGATAAACATTATTCGCTAATAGAAGAGGATTGTAATTCTATTGTTAAATTCATAAATAGTTCTAAGTGGAACATTACACATTATGAAAATTTTATCAATGTAATGAAAACTGAAGGATACGATGAAGATATAGAAAAACAATCGTTAGAAGTATATTCTGATGATACATTATTGAGAATAGATAGTTTATCTGAAATAATTAAATATTGTCAGAATAGCAAATATAAATCTAAACATTTTCAATGGTATAAAAACAAAATAATTTCCAAAGATAATATTAATGATTTATTGGATTCGTCCGTTAATTTTTATTCCATTAAGAATAATATAATACAGGATTCTAATATTCCAGTCAATTGGCATGATGTTAGAAAATTTTATAAAGTAGTTAAAAAAATATCATATACTGATAAAATAAATAATATTAAATATTATGTAAAAATAATAAAAGGGTATGACATTGAATATGATGAAGCCAATGAAGAATTAATGTTTTATAATTTAAAAAATTCAAACATATTATCTAGTGGGCAAAAATATGAATTCTATATTGATATAACAAAATCAAACAAAGATAATATATTACCGACTATAATAAAGATGGAGCAAACTTTATATTTATCTTGTAATATAATTTCAAAAGTTCAGCAAAAAGAAATTATTAGCAAATATTACGAGTTAGTTAAAAATGATATTGAAATGAAATATAAAAATAATAATAACATTGATAAGCCTCCATTATTGACACCGAAACCGGTTACTTTAGAAAAAGAGAACTTATTAAAACCCGATGGATATGGTATAGTAAGTATATTATCAGAATATACGGTTACCGAAAAAGCTGATGGTGAAAGATTATTGATGTTTATAGACGAAAAATGTAAGGTTTATTTAATTAATAATACATATAATGTTATTGATACGGGAATTACAACAACAAATGAGTTAAAAAATACATTGATTGATGGGGAATATATAACTTGTAACAATAGAACTGATAATTCACACAAGGGATTATATGCTTCATTTGACATTTATTATTATGGTGGTGAAAAGGTAACAAGCCTTCCATTAATTGATAATGATCCTAAAATAGAAACGCGATATAAATATTTATTAAAAACTTCTAAATTAATGAAATTTAGCGATATTTCTATTGATTATATAGTTAAAGAACATTTATATAGCAAGGATATATTAAAGGATTGTGATAATATTCTATCTGGTAATAAATATTATCCATATGATATCGATGGGCTCATATTTACGCCAGCAAAATTAGCCTTGTATTCTTATTATTCTAATAAAGTAATGAAAATTACTGAAAATGTAAAATGGGAGAGAGTTTTTAAATGGAAACCACCTGAACAAAATACTATAGACTTTTTAGCAAAATATTCACGTAATATCATTATTGAAGGCGTGAGATACAAAGAATATACATTATATGTTGGATATAATGCGTCGCAATGGGAAACATACACTATAGACGAGGCATTAAAATTGGCATATGATAAAGAATATAGAAATTCAACGAAAGATAAAAAAAATAAATATGTTTTAAAATTATTTCAACCTACTATATATTATGAAAAGGGTATTGAGAGAATGCTTGTTAAAGTAGATGTTAATGGAGTTGTAAATTGTGAGAATGGAGAAATAATAGACGGAGATAGTATAGTAGAGTGTAGATATGTATTAGATAATACTATTCCCGCGCATATGAGATGGAAACCTATGAGACCAAGAGAAGATAAAACACGTATATATAAAACTGGAGAGATTTCAAAAACAGCGAATGATATGAGTGTTGCTATTAATATTTGGCGTTCTATACATAATCAAATTACTGAAAGTGCTATACGTGGCAATAATATCATTGATAATACTAATATTGATAGTGGTGAAGGTGGTGAAGGTGAAAGATTGTTAGAAACAGATGATGTATATTATTCGCGTAATATACCAAGAGAGGCGATGCTTTCATTTAATATGTTACAATTTCATAATTTAGGAATAAAACAGATGTTGTATGAGAGGACAAAAAATAAGGGTTCTCTTGTAGAGTTAGCTTGCGGTGAAGGAGGAGATATGCCGCGATGGATTGATAATGGTTATAAGTTTATTTTAGGGATAGATTTGGTTAAGAAAAATATATACGGACCTAAAACGGGGGCATATAGTAGAATGCTTAATAATAGAGCATTATATTTTAGAAGGAAAAGAGAAGATAATTTAATGAATAAAATCAGCTTTCCTGATATGGTATTTATAGCAGGTGATTGTGGAAAAAATATATTAAATGGCGATTGTTCTTTATCAATTGACGATAAAGAAAGTTATAATATGCTATTAAATGTATTAAATGTTAAGAGAAATAATATGCAAAAACATTATAATAATATTGTTGGAAAAGGTTTAAATAGATTTGATGTATGTTCTTGTATGTTTAGTATTCATTATTTCTTTAAAAGTGAAGATACATTGAATATTTATTTAAATAATGTTAGTTCGCTACTTAAAACGGGTGGAGAATTCTTTTGTACTTTCATGGATGGAAAAAGAATTGAAGATGAAATTAAAAATAATGACGGAGATAAGATTGAAGGGTTAAAAAATAACAAAATACCTATATGGGCTATAATTAGAAAATATAACAAAGATACTGATAATAAATTCAATAAAAAAATTGACGTATTTATTGAATCTACAAGTCGCTTAATCCCAGAATATTTAGTATCATATGAATTACTTGTAGAGAAATGTAAGGAATTTAACTTAGAATTAGTTGAAAGTGAACTATTTTCTGAATATTTTGAAAGAGTTAAAAATGAAGGTGCTATTGGCGATAAAACGATTGGTAATAAACGGGTTAATATTCAGAAAATTGTAAATGAATTAGATAAGGATGAAGTACAAAAAAAATTCAGTTTCTTCAATAGATGGTGTATTTTCAAGAAGGTGTAAATATTATTTGCTTATTATTTGTGTATTATTATTTATTTTTTATTATATATTATTCAGAATATAAAATATAAGAACAAAAAGATATTATTCGGCATATTATATAGAAACATAGGGTATATGTTATTTTCTATTGTTGGTTATAATTGAATTAATATATAAGTTTGTAAAACCAAAGAATATACAAAGTAATAAATATTTTAAATAAAACTTATTTACATTTCAAACGCCAATTTTTAATTATT
>Ga0075473_10000701_pt1 | contig 14046 bp, 17 predicted proteins | sample DEB19_08_DNA_FD_76340 | JGI IMG/M metagenome (GOLD analysis project Ga0075473, IMG submission 76340) | Aqueous microbial communities from the Delaware River and Bay under freshwater to marine salinity gradient to study organic matter... | ecosystem: Environmental > Aquatic > Marine > Coastal ... | reverse complement strand
AACCAAGCGTATTTGTTGTTAGGGATAGCACCCATGTCAACATAATCTAAATCTATAGCTTTATTTTCTTTCATAACATCCAAAACTTTTGAAACTATGGCTGTGTCTTTTACTGGATAAACATCGATTACTGCTACAGGCTTCTGGTCAAAATACAATTTTTCGCCTTTAAAATTTGAATTAAGGTAAGAAACACCGAGTCCTATTCTTCCCACTAATCCATCTAGCCAGCCTCCGCCTTGATTTTCATACACATAAGAGAGCGCTTGTGCAGTATCGCTATCTATTTCATCTGAGTGAGTAATATCTGTATGATAGCCGTTTACTGGTCCGTAATAAACATAAGCACCACCTTGTTGGTCGTCAGCTGCTATAAATGGCACTGTTTCATCGGCCAAGTGCATGTCAATTAAAGCTGCCGGACTTATTCCTGCCAGTTTGCTTTTTATTTCTTCGAGTTTTTCTGGTGAATTATCTTCGCCTACAAATTGTTTAAAACCTTCCATTATTGCCTCAAAATATTAATTTTGCCAACACTTTATATACACATTTGATTTGTAATGTCATTCCGTTGGAAAAGTTTAAAAATTTTTGCCTACGATGAAAATTTCCGCTTGAATTATCAAAAGATACGGCTACAGTGTGTGACTGGCGATTTTTTTCGTACCGACTTTTAAAAGAAAGTGAGACAAGGATGGCCGTAACCAATCAAATTACACTTCGCAACATCACTTTGTCCAAGAAGGATGCGGTGAGTGACAATGGAATCAAGGTTCCATATTGCAACACAGAGATTTCGGCAGCCGACCTTGATGCTAGGCATTGTGTCGAGACGGCAACTGCTGGTAATCCCCGTGCAACTGTTGACGATGTAATGATTGAAAGGGGAATGCCTAAAAAGTTACTAGCCTCGTTTTCAGGCAACAATGCTGGCCTTAACATCTTGGGCCATTTAGGGATTACGGTACTTTGTAGCCGCAGCAAAACGGAAAGAAACGGCACTGATACGACTTTATTCATGAATCACGCTGGTCACAGCGAATCAAAGGGAACGCCTGTTCATGGCATTGTGAACGGCGGTACTACGATGTTTGCATTGAAGCACCTGCAAAAGAGCATTAAAGCTGCTTTGTGGTGCGGTGAAACTGAATCTACTGAAGATGGCGGGTACGATGAGTTTAGGCTGGAAATGGCCGAAATTCACAAGAAAAACGCAGAAAAACTAAAAGTTTTGAATGCGCTCATGGATAAAAATGAGCTGGATGACCATGAAGCTGACATTTTAGACCGGACTGTGGACTGGTTTGATATTGAGCGCAAGTGGCTTCCTGACAGTATTTGTAATTTAAAATTCCCAATTAGGGTCATTGAAACCAACGACCGGTTGTTGGCCAGAATGGTTAATGAACGGCAAAACACCTGTGAAAAGGTCAAGCCTGTTTCAAAAATGAACTGGGATGGTTTGTTCCGAGAAGTTCAAACTGTTCTTGAACAAGTTCCAGAAATTAGCGTTCGTTATAACGAGCGTCAAATTGGTGATTGGGATGTATTCCAAATTACCAAATTAATTGGCTACATGTTGCCAGTTTTTGCTCGTCCTACCATTGATTTTGATGAGGAGGAGGAAGAAGCAACGCCTAAATCTAGTGCAATTAAAGGGATTGCATCGCCAAATGCTCTCTACAGTGGCCGTAGTCGCATGGAGAGAATTTTAAGGGCCGAGTATAACCCCGATGCGAGTAAGAGGCAAAGTTACGGCTTCGTCAAGCTTTTGCCTTTCTTGCCCGAGATTATGAAGCTGGAGGCGATGTTGTACGCCGACCTGCCTATGGCTTACAACGAATCCTATAAGGGCGAAAGCGGTCGAGCGGGGATGCTTAAGTCCGATAAGGGCACGCCATTTTTTGTTAATCTCAAATCACCTGAAAGGGTGCCTTTAACTGATAAAACCAAGCAATATGATTATGCCAGAAGTTTGGTTGTCCCAATCATCCATGGGTTTTCAGCAAACATCCAGTATGATGATGAGGGCGTTCCTTCGTGGAAACATGAGCCTGCAAAGTTGTGGGGCAAGGTTAGGAAAGCAGTTGCTAATAAAATGATGGAAGAGTTGCAAGAGGTTCGCAGCATTGCTTTCCTCAACCGTGAAAGGCATATTTATGATGTATGCTATGCGGTTGTAGAGAAGGGTGTTGAATTTTTGAATAAAAAGTCATAAAGAAATTTAAATTTAATTTTGCGAGAGGGGGCAAACATATGTTTGCTCCCTCTTTTTTTTATTTTGCATATAATTTATTGATCGATAAAAACTTTACAATAACTTGGAGCCGTCCTTGTCCACTGTAACAAAAGTTAAACCTTTTTTAAAGTGGGCTGGAGGCAAGTACAGGTTATTTGCGGAAATCCAAAACCATTTTATCCCGGCCAAAAGATTAGTTGAACCATTCTTTGGGGCTGGTTCAATTGCTCTTAATTCTGATTTTCCTTCTGTGCTAGCAAACGATTTACAAACAGATTTATTAACCTTGTGGTATGTAGTAAAGAATCATCCCAAGCCATTAGTAAGACTTGCTAAGGAATTTTTTGAAGGCGGTAACGATGTAGATGTTTTTTACGCCCGCAGACAAGAATTTAATGACACTAAAGATCCCATGCGTCGTAGTGCCCTTTTTGTATACTTAAACAGACACTGTTTTAACGGTCTTTGCCGATTTAATTCTCAAGGCAATTTCAACGTGCCTTTCGGCAGGTATAAGACTGTATATTTTCCAGAAAAGGAAATTTTATCTTGCAGTGAAAAAGCCAAAAATTTTGATTTTACCAATCAAGATTTCAGAGAAGTTTTCAAGCAAGTAACGCCTGAAGATTTAGTTTATTGTGATCCGCCGTATATTCCCCTGTCAGCTACAGCAAGCTTTTCGGATTATACCGGAGATGGCTTTGAAGAGCGTGACCATTATGATTTAGCTAGCTGTGCTTACTCCGCCGCCAAAAAAGGTGCAACTGTAATAATATCCAATCAAAACAATAGTTCTTTAGTTGGTTTATACAAAGCCTTTGGTGCGGTAATCCACGAAATTGATGTCAAAAGATTTATCAGCGGTAAAGCTCAAGAACGAAATTCTGTAACTGAAATTTTAGCAGTTTTTTCTAGCCAAAAGGAGAATATTTAATGTTGAAATTTAGCGAAGGGCAAAACAAGGTAAAAAATGGCAGTAATTTTGCCGAAGATATTTTTGACTGGATGAGCTTGTCTGAGATTCCAATTTATTCCTATGACAAATTAAGAAGTAACAGCGACTTGCCAAGCATGTGCATTATCAAGGAAGATGTTTATGTTCCGGCTTTGAAAGCTTTTTCCAACCGGACAAACAGTAAGGCCAAAGCCGATGGTTGTTTGTATAAGGATGGAAAAGTTGTTCATCGTTTTGAATTTAGGGTAAATAACAACTCTGGAACTACAGATGAAAAGTTGCCGGCAGCCTATGACAAGTATTCTTTAACCACTGTGCCAGCACCGGCAACGATCATTTGTGGTGGAGCGGGGACCGACACTGCCTTGGTTAGGTATTTCAGCAATCGTGCAGAGGACATGAATAATTCAATAGTAGAAAACTTTATGAAGTTCATTCCCAGCAAGGTAAAAATCATCACTGTAAACGAGCTATGTGATAATTTTATTGAAATAATAAACAACACTGGTTACCAATTGAGTGCGGAAATTATTGAAAACCTTCAAAATGGCAATTCATTTTTCCTAGAGCCCCATTATGTGCTAGAAATTTAAAAACCCTTTATAAATAAGGGATGGCCGAGTATAGTGCAAATTTTTTGTTTAAAGAGTGGCTTTTGCTATCTGAAAGCAAACAGAGATTTCTCAATTTAGGGCTTCCTGCAGTCTTTTATCCGATATTTCAACAACTTGTTGGGAAATATGCGAATATAGTAGGAAAATGGTATAAAGATTACCGAGATTCATTAGGCGGCGTGACCTATTCTGATTCTATGAGATATGCAATTGAAAGGCATGCTGCTCTCCCAAATGAAGAAAAGTATAAAGAGGTGTTGAGAAAACAAGGCGACAAACCAAAAGACAATTATGATCCAATAGAACTGGAAGAGTTAAAGCAGGGAAATGAAAAAGAAATAAAGTCTAAGCTTTTAAATGATGTATTTTGGTCTCGCCCTTTTGTACAAGCAATTCTTTCCAAAGAAATCAATCCTAACGACTATAAAGATTTCAATTACAAAGATGCCAGTGAAAAGTACGAAAATAAATTTGTAATACATAAAACACCAGTCAAGGAATATCCGAATGGTATGAGGTGGATAAATGTTGGACGCAAATGCGATTTAGTAGGCGAAAAAATGGGTAATTGCGGCAGCACTGGTGTCATGGCTGGCGATACGCTTTTTGTATTGTTTGATGAAAATGACGACCCTTTAGTAATAACGTCATATAAAACAAGTGATAAAGAATTTAGCGCCGTTGAAGGCAAAAACCATCAGCCTGTAGCCGCAGAATATGATAAGTATGTTGTAGATTTGTTAAAAACCATGGGCGCATCGTTGGCATATGCAAGAAACAACATTCCAAGATTATCGATTAAAAGTTTTCTTGGTTCTGATGATATAAGAGAAGTTGCCCGTAATGTATTTTCATTTGAAAAAAATGGAAAAAATTATTACAGCGACGGCCTTAGGATAATAACGCCAGAACATTTAGAAAAAGTGAAAAAGGCAATTGAAAATGGCCAATTTAAGTCATTTGAGTCTTACAAAGATAGTCCTGATAACTTGGCCACAGCGATAACCATGAGTCCACGATATTTTGAAGATTTGGTAGATTTTATTCCGTTATTCAAGCTGCCAAGTCTTTAACGAGGCATTTTCTCTGGTATTTCAACGTAATTATCTTCAGGTCTTTTAGTAGCCAAAGCCATTGGTGGATGTTTATCAGGTCTGCCGTAATCAAAAATCATAACCTTATCAGACTTTGTTAATCCGACATTTCTTGCACTTGCCAAGTCAGCGCCAACTAAATACCCAGACTTTTTATAAACTACCCTGATGGTATTCATTAGATCCGTTACTGCCTTTTCGACCGACTCGTAGTTTACGCCTCTGTTGAAGGGGCTTTCGACATAATCCTTCATGATGTACTTTACCGTCAATCGCTTCCTTATGTAATTGATTGGAATTTCTGGGTTTTCTTCTACTTTAGACTGCAAAGTATACATTACATCTGAAACCATACTTGCCGCAGTTCTTACTGATTCATTTAGCTGTGCGGCTTGTTCGTCTACCTTTTTCATCACTACGCACATGAAATTGTCACCACTGCCTGTAAATTCAAATTCTACGGTTTTAACTATTGGTACTAGTTTTAGCCTTCCTTGAACACTTTGTGCTATTGTAAATTCTTTGCCAGCCGACCTGCCACCTAAAAATTTAAATATGTAATTTTTGGTAAAGAAATAGGCACAGCTATCTTCCCCGCACTTAACAGTGTATCCATAAAAACTAGTAATAGGCTTTATATCACCAAAATTGGAGCTTACCCATGCCTTGAACTGATCTGACTCAAGTACATATGGCACTTCTTCCTTAAGTCTTGAAGTAGAAACGCTTTCTGTGATGAGGCTGTCTACTAAGTCAATTAGTATATTTTCTGCTTCAGGAATGGCTTTAATTGTGTTTTGAATTATATCAAGCAAAGGATTTTCAGCTTTTCTTACGAAAGCAGGAGGTTCTTGAGCCATGAATTGTTTAAAACCTTGCATATTTTATTTATCTTTTAATAAATAATTTATGCAATTTAAAGAGTGGTTATATCTTGAAGCTGGAAGTAAGGCAGTCATGGAGATTAGTCCTGAGGTGCAGCCACAGCCGAAAATAATAGGTCCTCAGGGTCCGATTGAAATGATTAGTCCGGAAGAATTGAGCAAAGTAGTACTTGAAACATTGAAAAAGTTCTCTACAAAATTTGACCCTAGGGGATGGCGACACAATAAAGACAGATATATTTTTACTCTGAAAAAGGCAAACTATAAAAACAGCGAACTCAGAGTTGAAGTTGGAATTAAGATTAAGACTAAAGATGTAGCGCCTATAATGTTGTCTCCAGATGATGAAATGTATCAGTTTTACCCCGGAGGCGATACTGGCAAAGTAAGTCACCGAACTCCCAAAGGTGCTGTGAAGGAAATTATGCCCGATCCTAATCTGGCCTATAGAGGAATGAGTTGGGAAGAATGGCAAACAATACAAAAGACTGGTAAAATTCAATCTAAAGGAATTTACAACATTGAACAAGAAGGCATGACATTTTTCGGCAAAGACCCGAGCACAGCCTTGTCTTATTCCACCTTCTACTCTCCAATGCAATATGTAGCCAGCAGCAAAAAGCCCGGAGTGGTAATAGCGGTTGACAGGAAAAATTTGATAGATGATGACCCACGCATAAGACAAGACACTGAGATGGCATTGAAAGGTTCAATGCCAGCCAGCGAAATTGAACAAGTTTACATCATAAAGCCTGAAATTAGCGATGTTTCAAGGTCACATCAAATATTCGAATATAAGTATAAACCTTTATGGGACTGGCGCAAGGGATACGAAGGGCCAGACGCAGGAAAATATATATTAGATACGGAAAAAGCAACAGAGGGTGGCGCTAATACAAATCCACTAATAGGCTATTTCATAAAGAGGCTAAAATGAATTTTATAAATTGGATTGTGACGTGTCTTTTTTGATTGATTGGATTATCCAGTTAAATAATAAGCTGTTATTGGCAGCACTTATATCTTTTTTCCAAAATTACATACAAACGCCGGTTGTAAATCATATTTATGGCAGAATTGAAGATGCGGGCTATTACACAGTTGATGAATGCAAGCAATTCAGAGCAAGTGAATTTTTCATAAAATTAAGATATGCCAAGGAGAATTTGAGTTGTCATTTGGGATTGCCTACTACTGACGAGGTTTGGCCATACACTCAGCCAGATAATGTTCCTTACATAGCTTTTATGGAGCATGGCAATAAATTCATTTCAAGAGAAAAAAGTATGCTCTTGTGGCCTTATCAGAGGGAAATTCAAATTAAAAGGGCAGAAATCACTATTAAGGTAATAAAACTTTATGATTACATGGATGATTTGAAGCGTGGCTACGTTCCGCTTTATCTCAAAAGGATAAGATTGTGTCAAATCAGGGAGGCTCTAGGATTAGACAATTACGATAACATAAAATTGCCATCAATGCCCCCTTGGGAGTATTTGCCGCCGTATGAATAATTTGCGGAAAAGTAATATATATTTGCATGGATAAGTTGCAATCATTTGGCGATTATACTGCACAAAGAGATAGCGGCGTGATGCCAGCCAATAATAATGCAGTCAATGTAGATAATCAACAAACAGTTGATTACAAAGCTCGTCCACAGTTAAACCAAGCCCAACAACAATGCAAAACTTTAATACAAGCTCCTAGCAATTGTTTTGCATTAGCAAAAGCTGATGGTAGTGTTGACTTGGGCGCTCATTTACATACCGCAATAAAGGATACTCTAGACAGAGTCGATGCGGAAGACAGAAGGGCTATTTTAAGAGACTTATGGCCTGTATTTGCACCAATGATTAATAATGCCATCATGGGCAACAGCAAATAATCACTGATTAGGGTCTTTTTCTAATTTTCTCAATATATCGGCTATCATTTGTGCCATTGTTGGCTGGTTTTGCATTTGTTTTAATTTTTGATGCATCCAATCTAAAAACTGCGCTTTCAAATTATCGTCAAGTAGTTCCCATTGATCCTTATATTCATCTACAAACTTTTGCATGACTGGGACGCTGTATTTTCCATCCATGGCGTTGTGTATAATATCTGTGAACTTTTCCATATTGATGTTTGGTCTAGTAATTCCAAAAACACTTAATCTCTCTGGAAGGTCTCCAATATCCATGTGTTTTTGTATAAGCCCCTGAGCATCTCCTTTATCTTCTGGAGACATGGCGTTCATTAACTTGTCTAAAAGTGGCTTGTAGTCTGCAAATATTCCGTATGCAGCAGATGGGTCGGCCTGTTTGAGTCTGTTTTTGATCATTCTTATAACGGTTTCAAAATCATCAATATGAACCGGTGTGGATTTAAGCAGCTGTTCCACGTAGTTTGAAACCGTCTGGTATTGATCTTTCGCAGACTCATACAGGAAATAAGCTTTGAAATTTTGCATACTAAGGTATGTATAAATTATCTGGCGGATTTTCTTGCTTTAGGACCACATAAATTTCATTGGTTTCTGGCTTTAGTTCAAGTGCTTCGTATGACAATCCTTTGAGGCTGGCGGTTCTTACGAACATAGTATCAACTGGCACAACTATACCCTGCATATTAACAACGGTGTCAATGACTGCGTCCATAGCCTCTCTCTTGTATTGTCTGATTAAGGCTGGGTTATTTGAATTTTCAAAATTTACATTGTGGAAAACGACTGTGTAATATAAGCCATCCGGTTTTTTGGTCATCTTGATGTTATAGGTAACTTCTGGCATGACTGAGCTTGGTTTGTTTTTAAGCAAGTAGGTTGCTGTTGGTGCCGTTAGAAGTGCCAGCCCAAGCATGCCTAAGCCTGCTTTGTTTTCATTAAGCCATCCCTTAAAAGTGAGCATTACGCTATAGCTCCGGTTGGATTTCCTTTGCCTTGTTTAGCAAGCATAATCCTAATTTCATTTCTTAATTGATCTACTGCTGCTGCTCTAGTTTTGTTTTGATGTAATTTTGTTAAAAGGTCTTGGAATTCTTTTGGGGATATTTTAGTCACATCAACGCCTGAACTTTTAATAAATTGCATGACTTTTTCCGGTATCATTTTCACAGGCTGCTCAATGACTTCGAGATCTTCTGCTGGTTTGTCAGTATATCGTGGTGCCGGCTTAGCGGGCGCAACTTGCTGTTGTTTTCTTCCTAGGAATCTATTTAGCAAATTGCCGAGGCCGAGAAATTCATTTAGATTTGTATCTTTGGCTTCCACATATTCAGAAAATAGACCTTTTTCGATGTGATTTGTCTCAAAAAGAGGCCTGTATTTCAGATATTCTTCAAAACTAGACATGATGCACCTCGACAATATTTAGCCGGGGGGCATGTGATTTCGTCACATCTTCAATCTTTTTTTGGTATACTCAATATAATTAGCATCAATATCAATCCCTACATAATTCCTATTTTCCAACTTGCACGCCAATCCTGTAGTGCCACTGCCATTAAATGGATCTAAGACGATTTGACCTTGTTTGCTGAATATTTGGATTAAATGTTGCATTAGTCTAAGCGGTTTTACTGTGAGATGCTGGTTATTTTTACCCTTTTCTTTGGTTGTGGGCTTCTTGACATCCATTAGATTGCCGGGAAATTTACCATCTAGGGATGGCATAGTGTCAATTAGTCCAGTGCCATACTTTTGCCAATTTTCAATAAAGGTACCTTCTTTGGGCTTTTGTGCCAATATCATAGGTTCAAGCATAGGTTTAAGCTGTGGTGTTTTGCGGCCCTCTAAATTACGAATCAGGTTTTCTTTTTCCTTGAGTGATAATTTCATTTTGTTTACAAAGTGATCCATGGAAAACGCTTTGGCTTGTCCCTCATACTTCCAGCCAAGCATGTCTCTTATTTCAAAGCCAGCATTTTCTGCTGCAATTCCTAGTCTGTGGTACAACCTAGCCTGACTAAAGCTTATAAAGAAACCGCCGGGTTTCAAAATCCTGATTAATTCATTACTTACTTTTTCCATAAATTCTTGAAATTTTATGCCTTGTTTGGGGTCAAACTTCATTCCAACCGGCAAGCTAATTACTTTGCCTTTTGATTTTCTTGCAGACAATTTGTTTTGATTCCAATCGGCTCCCATGCCATGTGTGAAATACGGGGGATCAGTCAAAACTAAATCGATGCTATTATCGCTTAAAGTCGGCAAATAGTGCAAAGCGTCGTCATGAACGATATCTAAAAGCATTTGAAACTCCTTTTGGAAATTATAGTTTCATTGAAAAAATAGAATTTTCTTGCTTTTAATTTTGGTCAAACTATAATCTGGCCTTGGAGGCAGCCATGAGAGGGATTAATTTTCAGTCCTTGTTGAAGAACTGGGATTTGATAATTGACAAGTTGTGTGAAGAAGTAAGCACACATGATGTTTTGCAGGTTGCAACACAACATGTAAAAAATATGATTCCGGAATTAAAAAAGAAAAAAATTGATTCTAAGAAAGCCGAAGAAGCTTACAAACATTTACAAGCAGCTTTAAAACTTTTAGATCCGGAAGGTTAAATGGAAGTTTTAAAGCATTTCCGCAGAAGTTTACCATCTGGTGATGTTTATGCTGCTAGGCTTGCAAGAGAGCTTAGGCTGATAGAAAGTTTTAAATTTGAACCTATATTTTTGCAAATTAGAGAGATATTAGACTTAGTTCCTGATTATCGATGGATAACTAGAGGTTCAGCCGGGTGTAGTCTGGTTGCTTATTTACTTGGAATTCACAATATGGACCCGGTTAAAAACGGGTTTATGTTAAGTCGTTTCATGCATGAACAAAGGCCGGACTACCCAGATGTTGACATAGATTTTGCTTATCACGAACGTGATTTGGTCATAGAAAAAGTGATGTCCAAGTATCCGGGCAGAGTTGGAAGAATCAGCAATCATGTTAAATTCAAATTTAATTCAGCAATAAGACATGCTCTTAAAGAGATGGGCAACAGAAAATTTATACCTAAATATTTTGATTTAGAAAACATTGCTGGCAGCAGAACCGATTCGGTTGTTGAAAGAGCACAAGAATTAGTTGGAACGCAAAAGAATTATTCATTACATTGTGGCGGAGTAGTCATATTTCCTGATAAAGTGCCAGCCGATTTAATTTTAAAAGACAATCAAATTAAACTAAACAAAGATGAAGTAGAGGAAGCTGGATTAATAAAGGTGGATTTGCTTTGCAATAGGGGAATGGCACAACTTAATGACATAAGTTCTAGAGCATTAGAAGATTACCCAGAAGAGGATGAATCCACATCTAAGATGTTTTGTGCTGGGGAAGCTTGGGGGGTTACATTTGGGGAAAGTCCTGCCCAGAGGCAACTCCACCAAGACATTCAGCCAAGAAATAGAAAAGAAATAATTTTTAGTTTAGCACTTATAAGACCGTCTCCTTCGGCTGACGGCAGAAGGTTGAGGGTATTGGAGAGATTTCATTCTCATAGAGATCATGTTGGTCATTTAATTTACGATGATGATGGAATTAGATTTATAAAAGATTTAATTCACTGCTCGGAAGGTGAAGCAGAGATTTATCGCAAAGCTTTTGCCAAGAAAAACGGCAACAAGATGAGGGAATTTGAGGAGAAGATTAAATACCATCCCAATAAAGACCAAATATTAAATGAATTAAGCTATTTTGCACTTTATAGTTTTTGCCATGCTCATGCCATGAGTTATGGCAATCTTGTATGGGCATTAGGATATGAAAAGGTGAGACAGCCACAGAAGTTCTGGTGGGCTGCCCTAAATCACGCACAATCCATGTACCGTCCTTGGGTTCATGTACAAGAAGCCAAACGAGTTGGATTGAAATTTATGGGATTTGGAAGAGGTGGTTGGAAACTTGTTGGAGATGAATTATTTCCTGTAATTAGCGAAGATTGTGGTGATGGATGGAGCCAATACTCAAAGAGAGGATATTGGACCAGCCATAGATTTATGCCAGACATGTGGCAGAGAAATGATGGTAATTTTTATAAATTCAGGGGATTAATAGCCGCCGGAAGACATCACACAGTTGCTGGCAGGGATATTACATTTGTTACTATTGGCACCAATACAGGCCGATATTTAGATTTAATTATTGATGGCCTTATTGATTATGACAAGTATGACATTATTGAAGGGTATGGTTATTTTAATGGCAAATCTATCAAGGTAAACAAACCAAACTTTATAAGTCTACCAAAGAATCATTACCAAAAAATGCTATTTCAAATGTAAATATTAAATGCAGTCATTCATAGAGTTTCTCGAATATCGTTACGGAGTCGTTCCGGGCGAATTTGGAGGCAAAGCCAATAAGCCTGACGATCCGAATTTGAAATATGGTTATTCTGTTGACAATCCTATCAGAGATTACATAGTTGGCAATAATCCTGTTGTTAGCGGCGAAGAATTACAAAAATTAATCAATAGTCTGAGAAAAAAACTACCTAAAAATTTGAGGAAGAAGTAACTTAAATAAAGTATGGCAAACGACAACAAATATTATGGCAGAGTGACCGCAGTACTTGACGGCGATACCTTTGAAGTGATGATTGAACTTGGCTTCGGTGTCAAGCAAGAGTTTCATGTGCGATTAGATGGTATCGATACACCTGAAAAAAATACTGAGGCCGGAAAAAAAGCCAAACAGCTAGTAAGCGATCTTATTTTGAACAAGGAAGTGATACTTCAAGATAAAGGTGCTGAAAAGTATGGTCGTGCCAGAGCCAGTATAGAGCTTATGGATGGAACTGATTTAACTAAATATTTAATTGAGCATAAAATAGGTAAGGAATATCATGGCGGCAAAAAACAGTTCGCAGAACTAACCGCATGTGGTGTCGCAACATATTTTTAGTTAAATGTTTAAAAACACATCTCTAGAACGCCTAAGAATTTTTAATAGCAGGGATTCAGGTTGTTGTTATTTTTCTCCGCAAGCAATCTGGAGAAGTGAAACTTTTTTCGAAAATCCTCACTTCCATCCATTCTCCAACGAATTTATCAAAGCTGATTACAATGAGATATCATTTTGTTTTGATGCAAACAAACGATACAGCTGCCATTGGCGCAAGTATATTTGAGGAAAATCTGAAATGAGCAAAGAAGAGCCAAAAAATTGGATTCCAGTAATTTTTATGTTGTTTGCAACCGGATGTTTTTACTTGTTTTTAATTTTTGATTATGGACAAGTTGTAAAAGAGAATCAGTTTCTGCGGGAACAAGTTTCATCACTCAGTGATTCCAACGAACAAATGAATGAAACTATAGAAAAAATCGAGGATAGGTTGATAAAAAATGCAAAAAAGGCTACAGTTGATGGTAAGTAATACCATTTATCAAACACGGATGTTTTCATGCCCGAATTTGATTTTGATCGCTTAAGAACAGCGAATGCGACCCTGTTTAAGTGGGGCGAGCATTTCAAAATTCACACATACAAATATCTTAATTTTGTTTACACATTAGAAAAAAATAAAGATAGTATTATTTCTAGTTTGAAAACCCAAAAACTGCGCAAGCAATTTGAAAAAGATTGCAAAACCATGTTTTTTGCCAAAGAAATCGAAAACGATTTAATTATGCAATATAGGCCTATGGTACATCACGTTTTGAGAAGGTTCAATATTTCCAGCGATGAAGTTTACGATAGCGCCCTTAGTGTAGGCCTACAGTCATTGAGAGGCGCTATATGGCGTTATAGCAGAGACAGCGTAAAGTTTATCACTTATGCCATGAATGGTGTCATTTGTGGTGTGAGGGGTATTGTAAGCGATATGCATGAAAGCAAGAAGATTAAGCTGAAAAGAATTAAACCTTTGCTGCGAGATGAAAATACATCCGCCATGTTTACCATGGGAAAACATGTATTACAAGATAAGAAAGCAGGAGATCCTGCAGATATCGTCGCTCATGGTAAATTTTTGGACGAGAACATCTTAGTAAACTTGGCAGGCTTGGACGAAGACGAAAAAAACATTTTGAATTTTTTCCTATCTGGAGATGGTTACAGAGAAAAATATAAGGAATATCATAATGAAAAATACGGTAAAATCCCTGCACGCAGTAGGATTGTACAGATTTGGAAAAATTCTCAGTTGAAAATTTGGAAAGCTGTGCTGAATATAAGGGGGGAAGAGGCATTAAGAACGGTTAGGAGTCCGGTGTGTTCGAGCCTATTGAGAAAACAAAGAAAAATTTTAGAGTCGCCCTCTCGTATGACGGCGATGGATTTTGC
>Ga0075473_10000688_pt1 | contig 14152 bp, 13 predicted proteins | sample DEB19_08_DNA_FD_76340 | JGI IMG/M metagenome (GOLD analysis project Ga0075473, IMG submission 76340) | Aqueous microbial communities from the Delaware River and Bay under freshwater to marine salinity gradient to study organic matter... | ecosystem: Environmental > Aquatic > Marine > Coastal ... | reverse complement strand
CCACCATAATAGTATGGGCCACCACTATGACAACCACAGCAATAGGCGCCTTCACCACCGCCTCCGCCTCCGCCATAACTACCACCATAACCGCCAGGAGCCATAGGTGTATTATTAGTAGTACTTGTCCAATACTGTCCATAGCCACCACCATTACCACCAGATCCGCCAGCTCCGCCACCGCCACTACTTTCTCCACCTGTGCCACCATTATTACCACCAAAAATTCCTACTCCTCCACCTCCACCACCTGAAGTCCAGGAGCCATTGCTTTGTCCACCTGTACCGCCATTACTAGTATATCCACCGGCACCACCACCGCCTCCACCAGCTCCAGCATAACCACAATCTCCACCATAGTAACCTACACTAGCACCACTACCACCACTACCACCAGTACCATATGACTGACCGCCACCACTGCCATATGTATTACCGCCATAAGCTAGTACATAGGTAGTTCCACCAAAAGTAAAACTACTTGCTGCACCGCTATTACCTGCTGAACCGCCTGCACCTACTGTAACAGTGTATGAACTGCCAGGAATAGTAGGTACATTATTTGCCCAAGAAAGGCCTCCTCCGCCGCCGCCATTACCACCATTACCATTACCATTATTTCCCCAGCCTCCGCCACCTCCGCCGCCAACAGCCACTACAGAAACATAGGTGCACCCTGCGGGGCAAACCCAGGTATAAGTGCCTGCCGAAGTATACTGTGATTGTCCTGGTAAAGCAGTAAAACCTCCGCCCTTAGAAAATCCTCTTGTTTTATTACTACCTCTAGCTGCTGTTTTAGTTAATGGCATAGCTTATCCTATAAAATACTATTTAGGCAAATTTTGTTTGGCTGGCAAGAACTGTAAATGTAGCATTAGCAGTTTTCATTATAGTATAATTGTAAATATCTATAGAATTAGTATTGCCGCTACTAGGTGCTGTTCCACCTTGCCACTTGGGAGTAACTGCATTTCCATCAATTTGAAAACCTGTTTGATAGTATGCAGTACCACCATTTGTTACCATAAATATACAACTTAAACTCTCTCCTATAGCAAGAAGCGAATTTAGTGTAACACTTGCATTTCCTCTAATATTTACAGTAAAATTTGCGCTACTATTGCTAGTGTAATATAATACCTGATAACTTGAGTTATCAAAATTGATTGTTCCTGTGGCTGCAGTAGCAGATGAAGTAAAAGTTTCTTTAATATTAATGTCTAGAGTTTTATTGCTTATATTTTGGGTTGCATTTTTTTGCAGTAACTCAAATCCACCAGCAGCTGAACCATCGTGTACACGTATAGTATCTAAATCAGTATCAACTGTAATTTCTCCAACAGCACCAGTATAAGAATTATTTTGGGCTGTGGTACCTCGTCTTAATTGTAATGTTGTAGGCATATCCTATTCCATATATAAAAATTAATTTATAAAATACCAAGCAAAATTACTTAGTAGTTTGACTAATACTATTAAACAAAGAATATATCTATCTAATAATTAGTTCTGTAAGTTTAATATTATCTCCAATATGTCCTATTGGGAACGTGTTAAATGAGAGACTAATTCTAGTAGCTTCATTAGAAGCCCTAGTTTCTACCATGTGTGCAAGACTACTAGGAAATAGCAGTAATCTGCCTTGTATGGACTCAAACCACCAACTTTCTGAATTGTAGGCATTAAATTCTTTAGGCTCAAATTTGATCTGATGGTATTTTTCGTTGTAGAAATGTATTGTATCTGATGTATTATCGCTTTGTATATAGAATACTCCGCTAACAACACTATTTGGATGAGCATGCTTGTGATGATACTCACCATGTTTTGTATAATTTATCCAACTTTGAGTTATAGCTAGCTTAACATCATTTCTAGGATTGTATGTAGCAGTAAAATATTCAGCTATACTATCTTCAAAGAAACTTTTAAGATTAGACAAATTTTTATTTTCTAAAACATAATTATCTTCGCTGGAGGCGTTACCCATATTAGGTCTGACTTTTTGCTTATCTATAAATTTGCGCTCTAATTCAGTAAGTTCTCTATCAAGATCAAAAAAAGCTATAGGAATAGGAAATAGATTATGTAATTGCATATTTTTCAATGTTTTGTATACCAAAATTATTCTGTTCTAGGTCTTTCTATCCAACTGCTAGTATTTTCATCCCAAGTATACAATTTGTCATCCTCAGGCATAGGTATAGGTGGATCCCACAAGCAAGTAATTTCATTTAATATCCAACTGGTAAAGGGCCTAGGTGGAATAAAAGCATCGCGTTGTGGATCATACTTATAACCAATACCGCCATAATTTTTACGATAAGGAGTACCACCTAAAATATGTACTCCGCCATGTGTATTATAACTGGTACGTTTGCACATTTGACCACGAAATTCTCCATAGTGTGCTTCCCAATCATAATCTTTGTCATCCTTACCTACAATAACTTCAGTAACGATATAATTTTCATCTAAAAAGGCATAGTGTGCCATTTACTACGTTCCTTTAAATTAAAATAGCATAGCATATTTAAACAGGATATGAAACAGTGCCAGTACCTTGTGTAATAGTATATACCTTATAGCCTGCTCTAGCTGTGCTTAGGGTATATGTAATGCCGGCACTAAACTGCAGTGTTGAGTATTCGCTTGACACTGCCAGTATGATAACACCGGAGCCTCCGTTACCACCTGGCCCAATAGTACCATATGGTCCACCTGGGCCACCATATCCACCACCACCGCCACCGGTATTGGCAGTTCCACTACCACCAGGTACTCCAGTACAACCACTACCACCTTGACCGCCACCACCTGCGCCGCCTACAGCCTGAGCAGTGGGCCCTTCACAACCACCACCTCCGCCACCAGCATAATAAGTATTTGTGCCAGTTATACCAAGCTCTAATCCAGCACCGCCTGCACCGCCCCAACCATTACACTGGTGAACTCCAGTACTATAGCCGTTTACTCCTGCAGCGGTAGCTCCACCACCGCCTCCACCACTACCCGCACCACTACCACCTGTACTACCATTACCACCTGCTGATCCGTAACCAGTAAACGGTGATTGACTAGTTTGTGTATATGCTGTGTATGCTCCGCCTGGACCAGTTCTACCACCTGAACTACCGCCGTTTGCATCTGCTCTACCGCCGCCAAATGCTGTATATGTAGCTCCAGGTGAACCACTTATACTAATATAGGAATCAGAACCAGGATTGCTATTTTGGCTACCGTTTATATATGCAGCACCACCACCTCCAACTGATACTGTTACAGTAGACTGCACAGGAATATTTAAATTAGTTGTATATAGCAAACCACCTGCACCTCCACCACCGCCACAACCACCATAGTAAGCACCTTGACCAGCGCCTCCACCACCAACAATTAATACTTGTGCTGGTACATTAACTAGTGAATTTACTTCAAGTGTAAAAGTGCTTGTAACAGTAGAAGCTCCAGATGTAACGGTAACCGTATAAACAGTAGGACTTGTTATTACAGTAGACATACCAGATACTAAACCTGTACGGCTATTTATAGTTATTCCAGTTGGTAATGCTGGGCTAACACTATACGTATAATTATAATTTCCTCCGAAACCTTTACATGGCGTAAATTGTTTTATCCATATACCGTTGCGCGCAACAAATGAACCAGAAAAAAGCACAGTTCTACCTAAGGCTATAGTTGAATTATTTGGCCATACTTGATCTTGTACAGCTTTTCGCTTATAGTTAAGGGTTTTTGGATGTTTGGTATATTTAGTATATAATCTAGGTATAGTATTAGCAGGATAACCCATTTTAAGCTATTTCCTCCCAGCTAGTGGTTAATTTTATAGCACTAGCTTTATCAGCTCTGGCTTGAATTTTATCGCCTTCTTCTAGATATATACTGCTGTCTTTATCTAATACTACTAGTGTGTTATATGCGGGGATTACGCTTAAATAACATAATTCCGAAGATACGCCGCTACTAGAATCATAGAAAGTAACAGTAAGAGATGTATTGCTGTTATCGCTGGTAACATTTGTACCAAATATACTATTTATTTTAAAAATTTTATTTGTTGCTGCTGTTACTATATCTTGATTAGATGTTGTTAATAGAACACCCGATGATTTTCCATTTAAAGTAGTAACATTTAAAATATTGGGATTTGCCATCTTATCCTCGTATAATATGAACTAATGCAAATTGTGTAATAGGAGAAGCGTATTTAGCTGTAGCTCCAACAGGTAGCGTATCTGTTGTAAGTTTATTAGATAGGTCTGTATAGCTTCCAGTAGTTGCAACCGTAGATAAGTTTGTTACGTCTGAGGCTGTAATTTGGCTATCACTAAGAATTTCATTAACTGCTACTAATTTTGATAAAATTTGTGCTTTTGACATTATTTTATGCCCTAAAAATTAGTGTGTAGGCTAGTTGCAAACCAGGTTTATAAAACTTGTTAACTCCCTCTGTAATTTGGTCAGCAGTAGGTTTATTAGACAAGTCATTATAACTGCCTGTAGTAGCAACTGTTGCTAAGCCTGGTATTTCTGCTGCAGAAAGTATAGCGTCTGCTAGCGGTTTGCCATCTGATACTAGTGACGACAATGTGGTTGCTTTACTCATAGATTCTCCTATACTACTTCTGGCGGCCAGATTATATTATCAGGATCAGATTGATCTAATACAGCTTTGTGTGCTTCAATTAAATCCCTTAAATAACCTATATGTTGTGTTGAACTAACTTTTACATCTTCTGGTAAGTTATCATACTCACTAATAATTTTTTCTATATTAGCTATCTTACGGTCTACTGTATCTTCTATATTTTGCCATTTTTGCAGTATAGTAAAATCATTGTATGTGGTAATAAATTCTATAAATTTATTACCATTAACAACGGTAGTTGCTCTAAAAAATTTTATTGGGTTTACGGAACCTGGTTCAGAACCTGTTATATACCAGGTTCTGTCAATATCGTAGTAAGTGTATAAGCTACCGTGATAGTACACGGTAGCTCTGTCTTTAGGATTAAGTGGAAAAATATTTTTCATATTATTTGCTCGTTGGATGTAATCCTTTTGGAACTCCTGGTATAGTAGTATTCCTATGACACATAGTGCTAACTCCATTGATAACATTGCTTTGATAGCGAGCCATCATAGATACTCTAAAATCTTGTATGTATCCTGACCAACCCCTCTGCCAGCTACCATTACTATGTGTACCTAGTTGTATATAAGTATTACTATAGTCTCCACTCATAGTATCGTTTTGATACGGGCGATCCCATGCTCCAGGAAAACTCATTGTAAATCTGCCAGCCTCAACACCATCTACCCATAAAACAAAATCGTGTCCAGCTCGCTGCAAGCACACATGTTGAAAAGCATCAGTCCCTTCGGACCTATTTTTAGCACGAATATTACTTCTAATAGTAGTTATACGTCTAGGATAGGTTTGATCATAAAGAAAGTCACTGGTATAGCTCATTGCCCAGAAACCGTCTTCAGTTCTCCAAACATGCGGGCCACCACTATAATTAAATAGTGTTGCTCCATAATTTACTTCTTGAGTTTTTAGTGGTCTACCCGCCATAGTTTCAGTAGTTCCACCACCATACCAAGGTAATTGAGTACTACGAGTTGGTAAAGTTCCAGCGGCAACTAGTGCAAAGTTATTACCGCTATCGTCTTTGGCTACGCCATAGTATACAATACTTTGACCAGTTATAACTTGGGTAACACCTGCCCCAGGTGCGCCAGTAGTACTTTCAGCATTTAATAATAACACTGTAGTATTTAATCTAGGTACAGGTCCTTGCGGTACTCTAAATTTACCACTCTCATAGTCTAGATAAGTACTACCACTAGCTCCACCATTACCGCCGCCACTATTTCCTGCAGCTGTGGCAGATAGTTCAGATATACTAGGATCTTGATAATTTACTGGTATCGGAAGCCAAGTTCCACTAGCGTAGGTATTAGGAACCCACCTACCTTCGGTACTAGTTGTACCAAATCTGTTCCAAGTACTCATATATTTACTAATATTATTATGATAGTGGAAATTACATAATAATCCAGTAAATGCATATCCTGCATCTATACCTGTGTTATATCTGCTTCTACCTATTTGACCATCTGAAAGATTCCAGGTTGTACTACCAATCCAGCCGATGCTTTTACCTTCTAGCTTTCCGTCTATATATAGGAAGCCATCAGATCTAACACCACTTTGCTGATATTTTACACAAACTACATGATGCCATTGATTATCAGTAATAGTAGTTTTACTAGTAATCATACTATGAGTATCACGTTTTATAGTCCATGCTAATTTACCATTAATAATACCTATAAAACTTCCAGTATTATTAGTAGTGCCATCAATAATTGTAGCATTAGCTTGTTGTGTAGTTGCAGCTTTTATCCAAAATTCAATAGTAGCATCTGTTTGATTTAGTGTTCCACTACTAGGAAGTCTAAATCCTTGAGTACCATCAAAACTAATACTACCAATAGGTTGATCCCACCATTGAGCCCAACATTCAATAGTAATCTCCTTTTGGCGCATATCTATATCATAGATAGGCCAGGTATTTTTACTCCACTGAATCCTATCAGGACCTATACCGTTAGTTTGATCTATACCTTGAAATTTAAAACTGCCAACACCAAATTTTTTCTGTGTATAATTTGGTACTATGCCATAGGTCATTTGGTTCATACCAGTTTTAGTACTTAAATTTGGTGATTCACTATTTGTTAAGCTTATGGTATTATTGTCTGGTTTCCATCCATCTACAGGAACTGTATATGTAGTTGCATCGTTATTATATCTAGCTATATCACTAATATGTATTGCACCTTGACCTACTGTTTCATTTTGTAAGTAATAAGTATTCCAGGTTTTTGTACCACCAGTAAGTGCACTAGTTCTAGCTCCTACTCGTAAACCATTTAGGAAAATAGCCATTTGATTAACTTTAGTAGGATCAAATACTATGGCACAGTGGTTCCAAGAACCTTGCTTATAAGATTTAGCATTAGTGCTACCAAAGGTATCACGAGTAGTACTATTTGCAGTCCATAGGCCAAACATTATAGTACCCCATTTTTGAGCTAATGGATTGCCTGAATCATTTCTATCCCTGCCGTACCAAATTTCCCAGCCTTCATGCCCACTGCTAGTAGCTGTATATAGTTTTCTGTGGTTTGTTTGATTTCCGTTGTAAGGCCAGTGTTGATGCCCATAGAACCAAAATTCTATGGTCCATGGTTTAACCATTCTAGATATCCAACTAAATTCTGGATATTGATTGGCTGGAGTTGGCCAGTATGATCTATACTCTGACCAGTTCGTACCATCCCATGTATCACCATAGCTACGTATTTTACTGGAAATATCATTATGCTCTAACAACTCTTTCGGGCTATATGGTCCGCTACTGCAAATTAACGAACTCCAACTTCCAGAATTATAGTCATGCATTTCTCTGTTACCTTCATTACGTACTTCATTAAGATACGTAGTTTGTCCAGAGTAATCCATGGCTATAGGTCCACAGGCTGTATGAAAAACAGTGCCTGTTACTGGTGTTAGTGGTTTTCTTGGTACCTCAATTTCTGGTGGATTAATATTGTTTTTACTATAGGCTGCGGTACCTTTATTTATTCTAATATCTGACATAAATCCATATAAACCACTATTATAGTGTCTATATGGTACCGTATCACACATAGCGGTAATTTCATTCCACTGCGCGGCTATTTTATGTGGAAAATATCTTTCGCTAACTTTTTTACCGTTGGCATATAAACACATAAAGCCATTAGTTCTTTGCCAGCATATGTGTACCCAACTATTAATTGATAGAGGAGCATTGCCAGTTTCATCACCTAAAACAGTTTCTCCGCCACAATGTATAACTACTGTGTTAGTGTTATGTACAGACTTAATGCCCCAGGCTAAAGTGTCGCCATTAGTAATATCGTTCCACCATCTTTGAGCAGACATTAGTACATAGGCGCCTGGACCACTAGTAGTAACACTGTCCTGATCCCATGTTCTTCTAGCCCAGAACTCTAAGCTAAAATCTCCAGTGCCCCAATTAAACGCGCTGTCGTCATTTAAAATACCTAGTTGCCCAAATTGATTACCACCAACTACACGTCTACCACCAGCAGAGTCTACTAAACACATCCAGTTTTCGCCGCCACGAGTAGCATAATTATTGACGATTGTTGAACCAGTAGTTACTTTTACAGGCGACCACTGCTGTATATAATTACCGTCTCCAATCATTCCACCATCGTGGTTGCCCCAGGCCCACAATTCACCAGCACTATTTAAAGCATAACTAGTATAACGTGCAGCCCAACATCTAATCCAATTAGTAGCACTGCCTATTTGTGTCCAGGTTGAAGTACTACTACCAGTACCTTGTCCAAGCTGTCCCCAGGTACCTGTGCCAGCACCCCATAGTGTCCCATCACTTTTAATAGCTAGATTAAACTCTCGGCCACAAGCTGCCCATAAGTAGGTAACTCCTGCTCCGCCTACATTTATAGCATTACTAACCCAATTCCCGTTACCAACACCATACTGACCTTGACTATTATACCCCCAGCCCCATAGAGTACCATCTGTTTTAATAGCTAAATGATTGTACCAGCCCATATATAGCTTACTCCAATCTGCGGTGCTATTACCACCTTGAACTGGAATACTACTATTATTACTAGTACCATTACTAAAAGCATACCAAGCATTTCTACCCCAACCCCACATAGTATTGTCGGTTTTTAATGCAACAACGCAAGGTATATCCCAATATTGAAATGCCCAAGCTTCTCGCCAATTTGTATCAGTGCCTACCTGTCGCGGAACTAAGCGAGTTATACCATCATTATGACCTAATTGACCATAATTATTAAAACCCCAACTCCATAGTGTACCGTCGCTTTTAATAGCAATTGTAAAATAGCAGCCAGCACTACAGTGTACCCAATTAGTATCTGTACCTATTTTTGTAGGTACAGTTCTAGTCATTTGATCACCAGTACCTAATTGACCATAGTGATTCTCGCCCCAAGTCCACAGGGTACCATCAGTCTGAATACCAACACTATGCCTTAAACCACCGTCTACTTTAGCCCAGGTATAGTTATCCGCTAAAGTCCAGGTATGATAATTTGCATTTGATTTTAGTAGTACTCTACTACCTGTATCGGTTTGAGAAAAACTAAAACCATTATTACTAGTTGGATGGTGTTGCCCCCAGCGAAGCTCACTACCTTTGCGAATTTGAGGAATTCTTGCCTTGCCATAATCTATATAGGTACCTTGGGTGGGCATTAATTTAGTTGTACCACAGGTAGCAGTTAAAAATCTAGTGTCATTATCACTGGTCATTGAGTTATCAATAAATGTTGTAGTGCTAACATCAAAGTTAGCAGTATATCTAGCAACACTACTGATTCTTATGCCGCATTGATAACCATTAGCTACAGTACCGGAACCTCGATCAGCAAATACATAAAGTGGATCTTGCCCAGTGTAATTATCTGCATTAGTTCCAGTATATTCTAGTTTACCGTTTACATATAATTTAAATTGATTAGCACCAGTACCTTCTCTAACTGCAGCAACGTGATACCATCCTCCATAAACTACATAGTTATTTGTAACTGCGTCAGCTTTGTAGTGTTCAGTTGCAAAACTAGTAAATCTTAGTCTAAAAGCACTGTCTACCCAGAAACTCCAACCATTAGTACTAGTACCTTTGCCACAAATTGCATTATTTGTGGCTCTTTCATCCATATAGATCCAACCTTCTATAGTAAATGCGCTTGTTCCAAGTCTTAGGCTAGTATTGGCTGGTTTTATATCTAAATATTTATGTATGCGATTTCTGTCTAATAAGTATGCGCTGTGTGTTCCATGGGCTTGTGCTGTTTTATCATTTTCAACGAAAAAGGGGCTATCTACGACTTTTACAGTTTGGGAACTATCAAGTAAAACTGGTACACCTGGACCATTGGAGTAGTCGCTGTAAAATCTACGATTAGTTAGACTATCGTGATAAATTACATTAGCAATGCTCATATTAAGAGCAGCTGTAGGCTTTGTAAATGCTGCGCTATATACAGCAGATTTAGTAATCCTAATATCTGTTATACGTCCCCAAAATCCTGTACTTTGCGTAGCTACACGATCTCTGCCAATATAAAAATTAGTGCTATTAGTAGGATGAAAGTTTCCGCAAGTACCAGTAGCATCTAAAGCACCATTTATATAAATCTTGAATCCATTGGCATTTATGTCTGTTCTAACGCAGGCAACATGTATCCATTCATCAATTCCCAGAGTAGTACCACCAGTAATAGTTGTGCTAGTACTAGCGTTTAAAAATACTAGTTTATTAGTAGCACTAATATATATGGCCATGCCTGTACCGCCACTAGTGCCAGCGGTATTTCCAAAACCCATAATAAAGTGGTCAGTATTGGTATTCCTATGGCGCTTAATCCAAAATTCTATTGTAAATGGATCTGTACCAAACTGTAGTTGATTGTTATTTTCATTTAGTCTATAGTAACCATTTTCGCCAAATAAGGTTGACCAATGACTGTACCTTGGACCAAAAAAAGATGTTCCAGCAAATCTGTAAACTTGATCTAGTATTAAATCATCACAATTATTATATTGTGATCGATCACGCATTATATGATCTTCTTTAGGCTGGCTTAAATGTACACGTACAGTATCATAATAAGGATCTTCGTCTGAAGTAGACCATCTATCTGGGGCCCTGTCCATCATATTTCGTGAAACAATAGTTTTATCTGTGTCTAATCTACCTTTATAAACATCAGATATTTCCCAAACACCTTCTTTAAACTTTCCATCCTCAGTAACCTGTTTTGGTTTACCAATGTAGCCTTTATTAGTATGCTTCATTATAGAACACTTTCATAAGAGCAGGCTAAAGTAATGTTGCTTGCTAAATTACAAAAAGCTTGTATAAAATCATTTTCTTCTAAGTACCACTGCATATCTCTAGTTAGTAATACTAAGTTAGAGTTTGTTGGTACTGTAATAGCATTAGCTAAAAAGTACAGTGTTCCATTTTTAGATATTTTTATAGTTAGATCGGTTTGATCTCCACCTTTATTAACGGCTATTAGGGTATTAATCTTTAATAGCTCGCCACTATTTGCTGCATTTGATAAAAAAGTAATTGGAGAGGTATTAACATCAGCAAACGCAGTTTTACCTCTAATTGTATTTATACTTAATATATTGGGATTAGCCATTGTGTGATTTCCTTACATTCCAAATACCATATTTACAGCAAATAATTTTACGTTTTGAACGTATCTTGCATCTGATTGTGCCTGAGTATAGACGTTAGCTATACTAGGTGCGCTGCTATAGGCTATTACTTCAATTAAATCATTGTCTGTTGCTCCAACAGCCAACACAATAGCTGTTCCACTTGTATCTGTATAGTCTGAAACTCGTTGTAACTTTACACCATTTCTGAATACATCTACCATATTAGTAGTGTATCCACCTACTATTGTAAAACTAGTTTGATTTGCTGCTGCGTTAAAGTATGAAGTAGTTCTAGCAGTACCACCTCCGCCACTAATTGTTGCTGGAGCCCAGTTAGTACCATTCCATGCAAGTGCTTGACCACTAGTAGGAGCCGTTGTAACAGTATCGACATCCGATAAAGCATTTATACTTGTTTGACCAATTCTTGTATCAAATCTAGCAGTTGTATAGTAAAGATTTGTACCTTCACCTATATTAGTGGTTGAGAGTGTTACAGCACCAGTTAGTGTATTAACGCTAGTAACACCGCCTGTTACAGTAATTACTCCTGTAGTACTGTTATAGCTGCCGCTTCCTGTTACGCTAATTGCCGCTCTGGCTCTAGCATCGGTATAAAAAAGATTGGTTACTTCTGATAAGTGACTTGTATTAGTAGGTATTGTTATAGCACCTGTAGTACTATTATAAGCACCGCTGCCTGCTGTAAAACTTAAACTACCGCGGGCTCTTGTATTTGTATAATATAAATTTGTACTACCTTCTGTTAAACTATCAGTAGTTCCAGGACTAGCACTTATTTCCACATATACACTACCTGTCCAGCGATATGTTTTATTAGTATCTTGAGCTACGTATATTATACCACTGGTTCCTGTAGCTGGAAAAGCGGCCAAGTTTGCATATTCTAGTACATCGTCTACATAACTTGGTAATTGACTGCTAGGTACTTTGCCTGTACCATCTAAACTAGCATAGCCATTGGCTACGCCTTTGTTTGCGCTATTTTCAGCAGTGTAACCTAATAGCCCTGAACCAGTTATAGTAACTGCCCCAGTTTGACCATTAACACTAGTTACTCCGCCATTAACTGTGATTACGCCTGTTAAACTGTCATAGGTGCCACTACCACTTACACTAATAACTGCTCTGGCGGCGCTAGTAAAATTTGTAACTTCAGCTGCGCTTACAGTGCCGTCTGACAATAATTGTCCATCAGACACCAGTGCTGCTAGGGTTTTGGCTTTTGACATAATTATTCTCTATTTAAGCTTATACCATAACTAAACGAACAATACTCTTTTTAGTTAAAAAATTATCCCTGATATTCAGGATTAAGTACCCATTGTGCATTTGTATCATCATACCTATACTTATCTGGAAATTCTGGTTCGGGGTAAGGAACTGGACTTACCCAATCACCTATCTCATTATCAAGTATCCATGTATTCCATCGTTTGTTAGGAATAAAAGCATCAAGTACCGGATTATATGTATATCCAATTCCTGCATAGTTTTTTCTTAAAGGTATTCCTCCTTTAAGATGTTGATTTCTTCTAGTATCAGGATCTGTTTGTATAAATTTAAAATTTGGTTCAAGATTTCGCATTGTTTCTGCAAAAGACTCGTCCATAACCAAAACGGCTTCAACAATATTTTCTGTATTTACTTTTGCATAATAATTCATTATGCGCTCCTGTAACTTATAATAACTATACCATTACCACCGTTTCCACCTCGACCAGCGTCTGAGTTAGCAGCGCCACCACCGCCCCCAGTGTTTTCTACTGCATTACCAACATTTGTTACAGTCACCCACCATGCAACTCCAGCTCCACCATATCCACCAGAATCACCGCCTCCGCCTAATCCACCAATACCACCTATACCAGCTCCACCACCACCAAACCAGCCTGCAGGACTACCTACAGGAGCAGTTAATCCATAATCGGATATATTTATTCCATTACCGCCATTAGAAGTTCCTACTGCGCCGGCACCGCCACCTCCACGAATTCCACCTGAATTTGATTGAGGAGTTCCTGATGCTCCGGCAACCGAGTATGCCCCATATCCACCGCCACCAGCAACATAATTAGATCCAATAAATACTGTACTGCTACTTCCGTCAGTTCCGGGTCTACCTAATGATCCATCAGGGTCTGGCCATCGTGCAACACCTTTGGCACCAACAGTTATAGTATATGTTCCAGCATTTACTGAAACATCTGTAGCGTATACAACTCCGCCACCACCACCGCCGCCTACATCACCATTACCACCATTACTACCAGCCCCTCCGCCTCCACCAACTACTAGTATATTTAAAATTGCGCTGGTAGATAGTACTAAACTGCCTGATGCAGTAAATACTCTAGCAGTGTAGGTTCCTCCATCTTTTACATAAGTAAACGTACTATTTCCGCCTGAAGCAGTTACTGGAGTAAACATACTACCATAATTAATATTAGCAACAGTTCCAATAGGGTCTACTAAAGATAGTAATGAACTAGATATAGGTACTCCAAATTTATCTGTTGACGCAGTTTCTCCAACGTAGGTTTCACCTGTTCCTAAATCAGCTGGAAGCGTACTAGTGGTAGAGTTAGGATATCCGGGTATTACAAGTCCGCCGCTAGAATTTTGAATAACATTGGTTTGATGATTAATTGTTAGAGACATATCTACTCCTATGCATAAGTAACTTGGCTAGTATAAACATTAGCTATCCATTTTATATTTGTTGAAGCTGCACCAGTTACACTAACACTTAATCCTCCATTAGTACTATCTGCTGCTACGGCT
>Ga0075473_10000685_pt1 | contig 14177 bp, 11 predicted proteins | sample DEB19_08_DNA_FD_76340 | JGI IMG/M metagenome (GOLD analysis project Ga0075473, IMG submission 76340) | Aqueous microbial communities from the Delaware River and Bay under freshwater to marine salinity gradient to study organic matter... | ecosystem: Environmental > Aquatic > Marine > Coastal ... | reverse complement strand
GATGCCCCAGCAACTGCGCGACCTGATCCCCATAGAAAGACTGAAGGCTTTGGCTAAAGCGATCGCTGACCTGGCCTGGCGAAGGACGACGCTGCCCCGCTTGTAGCGGGTAGTGCTGATGTATGTAATCCTGCTCAAGGCGAGCAAAGTTTGAAACCGGATCCTTCAGACAGGCCGTCGCCATACGCCAGGCACCAATGGAAGCGCCGATCAGATCGATTGGCTGGGATGAACCTGTGAGCCAGTGGCCAAACAGAAACCTGTCGATTGGCCCAAGAATCAGCCCCTTTGGACCCCCAGCTGCCGCAGGAACAATCCGCACATGCTTGGGCAAAAGTCCATACGCTTTCACATGAAGCCGGGCTATCCTGCCGGCATAAATTCGCAAAGCCTTCATTTAGAAGCGTTCAATGTTGAGCCCTTCAAGGCTGGAATTGTGTGCCTTGGACAACTCATTGCCTGGCGGCCGGTCTCAGTTAATCTTGTTCACCCAAGGACTGGCGCAAGGCCTGGCCCAGTTCAGGTTTGTGAGCGAACGGATCAGTTGGGTTGCGACCCTGCAGAATGTCTTCCAGACGGGTCTGAACAGGGCCCAGAGATTTGGGGTGGCTATAGATGTAGAACTGGTTGGCTCGAACTGCATCAAACACCAGCTTGGCCACGTCGGCAGCAGTCACTTTGCCGGAGCTGACCGCTTTTTCGCTCATGGCCTGGCTGATCAGCTGGCTTCGGGTTGGGGTTGTGACTGCCAGATCAACGGGGCGATTGCGTTCGCTCTGGCTGATGCCGGTGGGCACAAAATATGGGCACAAGACCGACACGCCAAGTTGAGGGCTGACCAGGGCCAGGTCTTGATAGAGTGTTTCACTCAAGGCGACGACCGCATGCTTGCTGACGTTGTAAACACCCATATTGGGAGGAGTCAGCAATCCGGCCATGCTGGCTGTGTTGACAATATGCCCTTGATAGGTCGGATCGCTCTTTGCCGCTTGGAGCATCATAGGTGTGAAAAGGCGAACCCCATGGATGACACCCCATAAATTGACGCCCAGCACCCACTGCCAGTCCTGTATTGAATTTTCCCAGATCAAGCCGCCACCAGCCACACCTGCGTTGTTAAATACCAGATGAGGCGCACCAAACAGTTCCTTCACCCGATGGGCCATATGAGTCATCTGGCCAGCGTCAGACACATCAATTTGCAAAGCCATTACCTCGGCACCAGCCGACTTGATTTCGGCCTCAGCCTGGGCCAGTGCATCCGGTTGAACATCCAGCAGAATCAGCTTCATGCCAAGGTTGGCGCCCATGCGGGCACACGCCAGACCAAATCCCGATCCGGCACCAGTGATGACCGCCACCTTGTCCTTGAAATCGTTCAGCATCTTGGGTCTACACAATCCATTCAAATGTTGGCGAGCATCAAGGGCAACTAACGCGCCTCAGAAGTTCACAGAATACCGATCAAGCCTGATACGCGTCTGCATCAAATCAGCTTCACCAGCTGCTTACCGAAGTTCTGGCCTTTGAGCAGGCCGAGAAAAGCTGCGGGAGCGGCTTCGATGCCTTGTGCAACGCTTTCACGCGGGTGAAGTTTGCCCGCAATGACCAATTCAGAAAGCGCCGCGAGCGCAACAGGCCAATCTTCCATGTGTTCGCTCACAATAAAACCCTGAACCTTCAAGCGATCACGCAGGATCAGTTGCGGGTAGCTCATGGGCACGGGTTGTCCGTCATAGCCTGCGATCATGCCGCAGACAGCTATGCGCCCAAAAGCATTCATGCGCAACATGACGGCGTCCAGCACCAGGCCACCGACGTTTTCGAAATGGCCGTCGATCCCCTCGGGGCAGGCCGTTTTGAGCGCCTGCGACAGCTCAACAGCATTTGTATATTGTTTGTAGTCAAGGCAGGCATCAAAGCCCAGTTCGTTCACGACATAGTTGCACTTGTCCGATCCGCCAGCGATGCCGACAACCCTGCAACCCCGTGACTTGGCCAGAACGCCCAACGCGCTGCCTACTGCACCTGATGCTGCACTGACAGTGACGGTTTCTCCAGCTTTGGGCTCAATGATTCGCATCAGGCCATACCAGGCGGTGACACCAGGCATGCCAACCGCACCCAGGTAATAGCTCAGTGGTACTGTGCTGGTATCGACCTTGCGCCACGCATTGACCTGGTCTGGCTCTAGGATGCTGTATTCCTGCCACCCTCCCATGCCGACGACCTTGTCACCTGGATGGAATTTGGGATGACGGCTCTGCATGACTTCACCCACTGTGCCGCCAATCATGACTTCACCCAGCGCCTGAGGCTTGGCGTAGCTTTTGGCATCATTCATCCGGCCGCGCATGTAGGGATCCAGGCTCAGGTAATGGTGCTGCACCAGAACCTGTCCATCCAGAAGGGGTGGCGTCTCAGAACTTACAAGGGCGAAGTTCTCCTGATTGGCCTGCGCTTGCGGGCGACTCTTGAGCAACCACTGTCGATTCGTTGGCATAGCAAGTTTTCTCAATCGGTGGAAATGATATTCAGATCATTGACAGCTTTGGATCCAACGACCAGACGCTTGACGTACTTGAAGGTACCGGTAGCGTGTGCACATGCCTGCCCCTCCTGGTCGTAGACCGTAGCTTCCGTAAAGGCCAGGGTCTTGGTGCGGTGTATCAAACGCCCCTGAGCTGTCAGGGGCCCGCGGGCAGGCTGCATAAAACTTGTTTTCATTTCTATGGTGACCACCCCCATGTCAGGTTGAACACTGCGCGCAGCACTGGCCATGGTGACGTCCAGCAGGGTCATGAGGGCCCCGCCATGGGTGACACTGAATGAGTTGAGATGCTCCGGTTGAGGGTGATATTCAAGCGTTGAATGGCCATCTTCGAAGCGATTAAGTTCAAACCCCAGATGATGGACAAAAGGTATGACCGCACCAAATGGAAGACTCATACTAAGCCCCAATCACGCAACTGACACCGCCATCGACTGCCATCCACTGGCCAGTGATGTGCTTGCCCGCATCTGAAGCAAACAGCAGACACAGGCCCTTGAGATCTTCGTCATCACCCAAACGATGAAGGGGAACATGTTGAATCATGTTTTCAACGCCCCAGGTCTGAAGGGTTCCCGCTGTCATCTTGCTTGGGAAAAAACCAGGGCAGATGGCATTGACATTGATTCCATACCTGCCCCACTCGGCGGCAAGGGCCCGGGTGAAATTGATGACAGCGCCTTTGGATGTGTTGTAGGCAAGGGTCTGCATCTGCTCAGGGTTACCCCCCAGGCCGGCAATCGAAGCAATGTTGATGATGCGACCTCTTTGGCGAGGGATCATGCTTTTTTTTCCGACCCTCTGGCTCAGCAGAAAGTACCCGCGGATATTCAGGCTCATCACCTTGTCCCATGCGGCAACCGGATGATCTTCGGCAGGAGCCCCCCACGCCGCCCCGGCGTTGTTGACCAGAATATCAATGTCACCCATGCGTTGCAGGGTCTCGTCAGCCAGACGATGCAAATCCTGCTCACTGGAACAGTCGGCCTTGCACCAGCGCGCATCAATCCCGGCCGACTGCAACTGCGCTACCGCATTTTCCAGTTCATCCTCCTTGCGAGCACTGAGCATGATGCGCGCGCCCGCTTCTCCCAGGGCATGCGCAAGTTGCAAACCAAGCCCGCGCGATCCTCCTGTTACCAGGGCAGTACGTCCCTTCAAGTCAAACAATTGCTGAATGGTTCGTGTCATGGTTTACCTTTATTTCATTCGGGATCGCAACCAGATCAGTGCCGCTCCGCCAACAGCGCTGATGGCCCCGACCATTTGCATCGCTATGGCCCACATGCGTTCATAACGGGCCAGGAAAATACTGAATACAAGCATCAACAGGCCACCATAAATCAAGATCCAGGCCCATCGTTCGGCTTTCTTTTTATTCAGCTCATTGCTCATAGGCTTGTTGGAGCACCACAACCAGACAAGTCAGGGTGATGTTTACAAAGGGCGCACGTACCTTTACAAGACTTCGAAGACACCCGCCGCCCCCATGCCGCCACCAATGCACATGGTGACGACGGCCAGCTTGGCCTGTCGGCGACGGCCCTCTATCAATGCATGGCCAGTGAGACGCTGACCGCTGACACCATACGGGTGCCCAAGGGCAATCGCGCCTCCATTGACATTGAGCTTTTCGGGGGGTATCCCCAACTTATCGCGACAATAAATTACCTGAACCGCGAAAGCCTCATTCAGTTCCCATAGATCGATATCGTCAACCTTCAAGCCGAGTTTTTTCAAAACCTTGGGAACAGCAAAGACCGGGCCAATCCCCATCTCGTCGGGTTCGCAACCAGCTACAGCAAACCCAAGAAAGCGGCCAAGAGGTTTAAGACCACGCTGGCTGGCCAGGTCTTCGTTCATCACCACACAGGCGCCGGCCCCATCAGAAAACTGGCTGGCATTGCCGGCCGCGATCAATCCTCCCGGCAAGGCCGACTTAATGCCGCTAATGCCTTCCTTGGTAGTGCCTTCGCGCAAGCCCTCATCCTTGCTCACCGTCATCTGTTTGCTAATCAATCCCAGCGTTTTATCGACCACACCAGTCGTCACGGTGATGGGGGCGATTTCTGCGTCATACAGCCCCCCTATTTGTGCCGCGCAAGCTTTTTGCTGACTGGCTGCACCATACTCATCCATCGCATCCCGCCCGATGTTGTAGCGCTTTGCAACTTGTTCGGCCGTTTGAAGCATGGACCAATAGATCTCGGGTTTTGATTTGACCAAGGCCGGATCAAACAGCATATGGTGGTTTGATTCATTCTGCACGCAGGAAATACTTTCCACGCCGCCGGCCACGAAAATATCACCCTCGCCAGCAATAACCCGTTGGGCGGCCAACGCGATAGTCTGTAAGCCGGATGAGCAAAATCGGTTGACCGTCACGCCCGAGGTTGTGACCGGGCACCCAGCGCGCAAAGCGATCTGACGTGCAATGTTCGCGCCGGTTGCTCCCTCGGGTGTGGCGCAGCCCATGATCACATCTTCAACTTCGCCAGCCTCTATGCCGGCCCGGGCGATGGCATGCTCGACTGCATGGCCACCCAGAGTCGCCCCATGCGTCATATTGAATGCGCCCTTCCAGCTTTTGGCCAGAGGAGTACGCGCAGTTGAAACAATTACAGCTTTTGTCATGTATCAGCTCCTGATTGATCCGTTCGCAAGCCTTCTGGTTGTCAGCCTAGATTCAGGGCTTTGCAACGAGAAGTCACGCATTGTTGAGGGCCTAGTTGAAGGTACGCCCCTCAGCGGCCAGTTTTGCCAGCATGGGCGCCGGCTGCCAGAAATTCGCATCGTCCATCGGGTTTTGTGAAAAACGTTTCATCGCCTGGACCACATTGAACAGGCCAACCGTATCGGCATATTGCATTGGACCGCCGCGCCAAAGCGGAAAGCCGTAGCCGGTCAGGTAGACCATGTCGATGTCGCTGGCTTTGGCGGCAATTCCCTCTTCAAGAATACGCGCAGCTTCATTCACCAGTGAAAATACCAGTCGCTGAACAATCTCTTCATCGCTGATTTTTCTTGGGGTAATGCCTTGTGCCTGGCGATGTTTTTCGATCATCGCCTCGACCAGCGGACTGGTAATCGCATCACGCTTGCCCGGTTTGTAGTCGTACCAGCCCGCGCCGGTTTTTTGGCCAAAACGTCCCAATTCGCACAGAAGATCAGCCGTCTTGCTGTAACGCATCGAAGGCTTTTCAAGGTAGCGGCGCTTGCGGATCGCCCAACCAATGTCATTGCCAGCCAGGTCGCTCATGCGAAATGGTCCCATGGCGAATCCAAACTTTTCAATTGCCTTGTCCACCTGTGAGGGTGAGCAACCCTCTTCGAGCAAAAATCCGGCCTGACGGCTGTACTGCTCGATCATCCGGTTGCCAATAAACCCATCGCAAACGCCTGATACAACCGCAGTTTTTTTGATGGTCTTGGCCAGCGACATGACCGTAGCCAGAACATCCTTGGCAGTTTTCTCACCACGCACCACCTCCAGCAACTTCATGACATTGGCAGGGCTGAAAAAATGCAGGCCGACCACATCCTGGGGACGTTGTGTGAAAGAGGCAATCTGGTTGACATCCAGCGTCGATGTGTTGGTTGCCAGAATTGCCCCTGGCTTCATGACCTGATCCAGCTGTTCGAACACCTTTTCTTTGACGCCCATCTCTTCAAAAACCGCTTCAATCACCAGATCAGCCTGTCCGATATCGGAATAGTTCAAGGTCGGTTTGAGCAGGCTCATGCGTTGCTCGTACTTGTCCTGCTTGAGCTTGCCTTTGCTGACCTGCGCCTCATAGTTCTTGCGAATTGTTGCCAAGCCGCGATCAAGCGGTTCCTGTTGCATTTCAAGAATGGTGACCGGAATGCCCGCATTCAGGAAATTCATGCTGATGCCGCCCCCCATGGTTCCTGCGCCAATGACAGCAACGCTTTGAATTGAACGTTTGGCTGTGTCTTCAGGTACATCGGCTATCTTCGATGCCGCACGCTCAGCCATAAAAACATGGCGTAATGCGCGACACTCGGGTGTCAACATCAGGTTGAGGAAGGTTTCCCGCTCAAACGCCATCCCTTCGTCAAATTTTTTCTTGGTGGCCGTTTCAACCGCATCGATGCATTTGAGTGGGGCTGGAAAGTTCTTGCTCATCCCGCCGACCATGTTGCGGACAAACTGAAAGTAAGCATCGCCTTGTGGGTGTTTGGCGGGGAGTTGGCGAACCAAAGGCAGCGGTCTGATGGCCGCTTTGTCCCTGGCCATCTGAATAGCCTCATCCATCAAGGATTCATTCGAGGCAGCCAATCGGTCAAAGAGTTTCTGTCCGGGCAATGAGGCCAACAACTCACTGGCAACAGGCTCTCCGCTGACGATCATGTTCAAGGCCGCTTCTACCCCAATGACCCGCGGAAGCCGCTGGGTACCGCCAGCACCAGGAATCAGCCCCAGCTTCACTTCGGGCATGGCCACTTTGCAGCCGGGTGCGGCAATCCGGTAGTGACAACCCAGCGCAAGCTCCAGCCCTCCCCCCATCGCCACCGAGTGGATGGCCGCCACCACCGGTTTGAGTGAATTTTCCAGGGCAAGGATAAGGCTCAACAAATTGGGTTCCTGAATCGACTTGGGCGTCCCAAATTCACGAATATCAGCCCCGCCCGAGAAGGCTCTGCCCGCGCCGGTGATCACGATGGCAAGTACCGCCGGATCTCTGTTGGCCTTTTCAAGGCCCTCTGCGATCCCCTGGCGAACGGCTAGACCCAAGCCATTGACCGGTGGGTTTTTCATAGTGATGACGGCGACATCGCCGTGAACTTGGTACTCAGCACTCATGCTCGGATCCTTGTAAAACCTGTTTATTGCGCTAGCCCCATATCTTAAAGGCGGGCGGCCTAAGATTCATTCAGAGCCAATCAGTTTGATACACATCGCAGTCAACTACGCTGCTTGTCAGACAACTTGCTTGGGCAAGAAAAGGGATTCAGGGAAACATTACACCTCAAGCCACTCACGACGGATGTAAGCATTGGAACGCAATTGAGCGGGTGGGCCATCAAAAACAATGCTTCCATGGCCCATGACCAGACAGCGATCAGAAATTTCCATGGCGATGGTCAACTTCTGTTCAATCAGCAAAACAGAAATACCTCTTTGCCTGAGCTTTGCAAGATATTCGGCGACCAACTCAACAATTTTAGGCGCCAGGCCTTCGGTGGGTTCATCGATCATGATCAGATCAGGATCACCCATCAGGGTTCGGCACAAGGTCAGCATCTGCTGCTCGCCCCCAGAGAGATAGCCTGCCTCGGTATGCTGGCGCTCTTTGAGTCGAGGAAACATGTTGTACATGTCATCAAACGACCAGCGACTGGCCTTGTTGCTTCGCTTTTCACCGAGCATCAGGTTCTGGTGAACTGTCAGATCCGGAAAAATTTCGCGGTTTTCCGGCACATAACCAATCCCAAGCTGGGCAATCTCAAAGGCCTTGCGCCCAAGAATTGGTTCATTGCGCCAATCAATCATGCCTTCACCATCGACCAAACCCATGATGGTCTTGGCCGTTGTCGAGCGGCCCGAACCGTTGCGGCCCAAAAGCGCAACGATTTCCCCCGGTTGGATATTGAAACTCACCCCATGAAGCACATGGCTTTTACCGTAAAAGGCGTGCAGATTATTGACTCTCAGCATGGTCAATGTCCCAACTGCGCATCTGCCACGGCAGATCCCAAATAGGCCTCCTGGACCCTTGGATTAGCGCGTACTGCCTCAGGCGTATCGAAGGCAATCACCTCGCCATAGACGACTACGGCAATTTTGTCGGCCAGACCGAATACCACACCCATGTCATGCTCCACCGTCAGTAGCGTACGTCCCTCGGTCACCTCGCGAATCAGTTTTATGAAGCGGGTTGTTTCGCTCTTGCTCATGCCCGCTGTGGGTTCATCCAGCAGAATCACCCGGGCGCCACCGGCAATCGTGATTCCAATCTCAAGGGCGCGCTGTTCAGCATAGGTCAGGTTGGTCGCCAGTACATCGCGCCGCTTGTCCAACCGAAGCATCTCAAGCAATTCCTCAGTTCTGTCGTTGGCGTCATCAAGGTCAGCCAAAAAGCGCCAAAAGCTGTATTTGTGTCCCAGGCTCCAGAGAACGGCACAGCGTAAGTTTTCAAATACATTGAGCTTAGGAAAGATATTGGTGATTTGAAAGCTGCGCGACAACCCCAGTCGATTGATCTCATACGGCTTTTTACCGTCGATACGTTGTCCGGCCAGCAAGATTTCGCCACCGCTGGGACCAAAACGCCCACTGATCAGATTAAAGAGTGTGGACTTGCCAGCGCCGTTGGGCCCAATGACGGCCACCCTTTCCCCATGGGCAACTGCCAGATCAATGCCACAGATAATTTCTGTGTGGCCAAAACTCTTGCGCACCCCTCGGAGTTCCAACGCATAGCGACTCGTACCGGTCATAGCGCCTCCCTGCGTTTGATTTCCTTTTCAATGTCCTCCTGAATTTCACCCCATTCCAGCAGGTACTGACGGCGGCAGAGTTCAAACAGGCCCAGTCCAGTGAAAAGAACAAACAAAGCGCCAAACCAATGGTCCAGTTGTTGAGAATTGAAAACCAAGCCAATGAATTTGACCGTGGGGCCCATAGCCGCATTGAGTTGAAGGTGGTACGTCATCTCGATCATCACGGCAGCCCCAAGCAGCATGGTCAAAGCTGCCAGCCCAAGGCCCAGGTAACTGACCCAGATCCGCCTTAGAAAGCCAAAAGCAGCAAGCCGCAAATTCATCATGATCAGGCTGGCAATACCGCCGGGAGCGTACATCACCATAAAGAGAAAAATCAGCCCGAGATAGAGCAGCCAGGCCTTGGTAATTTCCGATAGCAACACGGACGCCAGAATCATCAGCACACCACCAATGATCGGTCCAAAAAAGAAGGTGGCACCGCCCAGAAAAGTGAACAACAAATAGGCGCCCGATCGATGGGCCCCAACCACTTCCGCAGTGACGATCTCGAACAGTAGGCAACCCAACCCGCCAGCAATCCCGGCAAAGAATCCGGAAATGATGAAGGCCAGGTAGCGAACCTTTTGCGTGTTGTAACCAATAAATTCGACCCGCTCCGGGTTGTCACGTACCGCATTGAGCATGCGCCCAAGCGGTGTCCGCGTAAAAGCGAACATCAAACCAACACAAATAAAGGTGTAGGTGGCAATCAGGTAGTAAACCTGAACGCCTGGCCCATAGGTAATACCCAAAAAGGAGCTGCCCGCCACACGATTGCCGGACACACCCGCCTCTCCACCAAAAAACTCGGAGAACATCAGGGACATGGCAAACACCAGTTCAGCCACCCCCAGGGTAATCATGGCAAACGGTGTGCCCGACTTTCGGGTGGTCACATAGCCAAGCAATACGGCAAACCCCATGCCCGATAGTCCGCCAACGATAGGTAAAAGACTGACGGGAATAGGCAGACTCCCCTTGCTGACCATGTTCAGCGCATGAATAGCCATGTAAGACCCCAAACCGGAGTAGACCGCATGGCCAAAACTCAACATCCCGCCCTGACCAAGGAGCAGGTTGTAGGACAAGCAGGCAATGATGGCAATTCCCATCTGGGACAGCATGGTGATCGATAGGCTACTGGTGAATAGCCTGGGTATCAGCAGCAGTAGCAACGCGAACAGTCCCCAGACGATCCAGCGACCAACGTTGTAAGGTTTGAATTCGTAGTACTGCATTGCCCAGGCTTTATTCATCTCTTGAGCCAAGCAAGCCCTTGGGACGCAATATCAGTATCAGCACCAGGAACAGGTAGGGCAGGATGGGGGCGATCTGAGACAGGGTCAACTTGATGACAGAATTATTTTTTAGCTCGGAACTCAGTTCAACCCCAAGTTGCTGCGCCAGTGTTATCAGAGAATAGTCAAAGGCTACGGCAAATGTCTGAATCACCCCTATCAGAACCGATGCCAGGAATGCGCCCGATAAGGAACCCAGCCCACCGACGACCACCACCACAAAGATGATGGATCCAACCGTGGCAGCCATGGCGGGCTCCGTCACAAAGGTTGTACCACCGATCACGCCAGCCAAGCCGGCAAGCGCTGCACCCGCCCCGAAAACCAGCATGAAGACCCGCGGCACGTTATGGCCCAGCGCTTCAACCATTTCAGGGTGCTCCAGTGCCGCCTGAATCACCAGACCAACACGTGTACGGGTAAGCATCAGCCAAAGTGCCAGCAACATCAGGACGGCAACCAGCATCATGAAGCCGCGGGTGGCCGGAAAGGGCGAGCAGGCTGCTACCCGACATAAGTCTGGTGCTGCAGCACCCCAGAGCAACCCTATTCCTTGGACCGGGTGGTTGATGAGTGTGAACATGGGTCCCTGCAGGACAGCCGGTGGCGGAAAATCAACCGCCGCTCGTCCCCAGACCAATTGCACCAGTTCGAGAATGATGTAGGACAGCCCAAACGTAATCAGCAATTCCGGCACATGACCAAATTTGTGCACCTTGCGCAAGGCCAAGCGCTCAAAAGCTGCCCCCAGGGCACCCACCAGGAACGGGGCAATCACCAGACCAGTCCAAAACCCGAATAAGCCGGCAATCGAATAGCCCAGATAGGCACCCAGCATATAAAAGCTGGCATGGGCAAAATTGAGCACTCCCATCATGCTGAAGATCAGCGTCAAGCCGGAGCTGAGCATGAACAACAGCAGACCATAGCTCAATCCATTGAGCATGGAGATAGTGAAGAATTCCATGGTGCTAACTGAGATATGGTTCCAGCCGACTGAACGACAAATCCCTGGCCTCATCACAAACCGTCATAGAACCGGCCCGGCCGGTCCTATGGTGTACGACCCCTGCCTGCTTATCTGACAGGGACGACAACTTCAAGTTTGGCTGTTAAGGGCGCTTCATCTGGCAGCTGGTCGGTGTGCTGGCTATGTAGGCCGGTATCTCCTTCACCAGCGCCAATGTCATCCCAGTATTTTCCGGGCTGTAGGGAAACTTCTTGTCAGCCTTTTGCCACACCGTCAGGTACAGGGGTTGCTGCATCTGATGGTCGGTCTTTCGCATCTGTACCTCACCATTGAAACTTTGAAAGGACAACCCCTCCATGGCGGCAGCCACTTTGACCGGATCGGTTGACTTGGCTTTGGCCATCGCCTCGCCCAGGATTTTTGGCATATGAATCATGGAACCAGTGTAAAAGTCATCGTTGAACTTTTTCTTGTATTCATCACGCCATTTGGCCATGTCCCCACCCATGTTGTAGTGGTTGTAAGAAACCTGAAAGACCCGGCCGGCTCCACCTTGACCCAGGGCTGTAGGGGTACCCGTCACCCCGGTGTAATAGGTGTAAAACTTGCCGCTATAGCCTCCCTCATTGGCGGCCTTGACCAGCAAAGCCAGGTCTGACCCCCAGTTACCGGTGATCACGGTGTCAGCACCGGAAGCCTTGATTTTGGCGATGTACGGCGCAAAATCACGGACCTGAGCCAGTGGATGCAGTTCCTCGCCGACGATCTGCACATCGGGGCGTTTGCGCTGTATGTTTTCCTTGAAAAATTTGGCGACCTGGTGTCCGTGCGAGTAGTTCTGATTGAGCAAATAGACCTTCTTGACACCCTGGTCATCCTTCATCAGGGTCGTAAGAGCCTCCATCTTCATTGATGTGTCTGCATCAAAGCGGAAGTGCCAGTAGCTGCACTTGCTGTTGGTAAAGTCCGGGTCCACTGCTGAGTGATTCAGGTAGATTACCTCCTTGCCGGGATTGCGCTCGTTGTGCTTGTTCACTGCATCAATCAACGCGCCAGCCACCGAGGAGCCATTACCCTGCGTCACATAGCGCACGCCCTGGTCAATGGCAGCCTTGAGTTGGTTCAAGCTTTCAGCCGGGCTGAGCTTGTTGTCAAGGCCAATGATTTCAAACTTGACCCCAGCCGGGTTACCTGACCCACTGAACTTTTCAGCAAAAAACTGAAGGCTTTTAAGTTGGTTTGAGCCTACCGGCGCCATCAGACCCGATAGCGGATCAATCCAGGCGATCTTGACGGTCTGCCCTGCCAGCGGCCCTTTGTTAGCGCTTGTGGCTTTTTGAGCCTGTGCCCAGCTCCCACCACTACAGATGGCTGTAACAGTAGCCAGGGCAACAATTTTCATAGTCAAGTTCATCTAAGCCTCCTAAAAATTGATCAAAGCACTAGCGTAATGGCATTGCCGCAGCTTGCCGACTAGGGACTTACCCTAGCGCCTTCTTTTAAGAGGTGCGCCATGGTCCGGCGTCATAGTCCGGGGAGGCGGTAATCCTTGAGCAACTCCCGCAATTTCATCTTTTGCATCTTGCCGGTCGCCCCCAAAGGGATAGCGTCCACGAAGATCACATCATCCGGGATCTGCCATTTGGCTGTCTTGCCCTCATAACTCTTCAAAAGTTCCTCACGGCCTAGCTCCATGCCAGGTTTCTTGACAACCACCACGATCGGCCGCTCATCCCATTTGGGATGGGCAACGCCAATACAAGCCGCCATGGCAACGGCGGGGTGGGCCATCGCAATGTTCTCGACATCGATCGAACTGATCCATTCGCCTCCCGACTTGATCACGTCCTTGCTGCGATCGGTAATCTGCATATAACCGTCAGGATCAATCGTGGCCACATCCCCAGTGGGAAACCAGCCGTCAATCAGGGGGTTTCCCCCCTCACCCTTGAAGTACTCACTCAGAATCCAGGGGCCACGAACCAGCAAGTCGCCGTAGCTCTGGCCGTCCCAGGCCTGCTCCTGCCCATCGGCGCCGACAATTTTCATATCAACACCAAAAATTGCACGCCCCTGCTTGAGTCGAATCTCCGATTGTTCCGATTCGGCCAGTTTGAGATGCTTGTTTTTCAGGGTACAAACGGTGCCAAGGGGGCTCATTTCGGTCATGCCCCAGGCGTGCAGGACATCAACACCGTAATCGTCCTTGAACGCCTGAATCATGGCTGGCGGACAGGCTGAGCCGCCTATCACGGTACGCTGCAAGGCAGAGAACTTGAGACCAGCGGGTTTCATGTGACCCAACAGCATCTGCCAGATGGTCGGTACACCAGCCGCGTAAGTGACCCCTTCGGCTTCAATCAGTTCATAAATTGATTTGCCATCCAGGGCTGGGCCTGGCAAAACCAGCTTGGCGCCGCACAAAGCAGCTGAATAGGGGATGCCCCAGGCATTGACATGAAACATTGGCACGACCGGCAGAATCGAGTCCCGAGCACTGATACACATCACATCGGGCAATGCCGCTGCGTAGGCATGCAGGAGAGTGGACCGATGGCTGTAGAGCGCGGCTTTGGGGTTTCCTGTGGTGCCGCTTGTGTAGCACATGCTGGAGGCCGAGTTCTCGTCAAACTGGGGCCAGTCAAACTGATCCTTTTGCGACCCGATCCATGCCTCATAGCTTTTCAGATTCGGGATGCCGCTGTCCGCGGGCAGCTTGTCCGGGTCGCACAGGGCTATCCAGTGTTCAACACTTGCACATTTACTATGGACCGCCTGAATAATCGGCAAAAAACTCATATCAAAACACACCACCCTGTCTTCGGCATGGTTGGCGATCCAGGCAATTTGG
>Ga0075473_10000680_pt1 | contig 14249 bp, 13 predicted proteins | sample DEB19_08_DNA_FD_76340 | JGI IMG/M metagenome (GOLD analysis project Ga0075473, IMG submission 76340) | Aqueous microbial communities from the Delaware River and Bay under freshwater to marine salinity gradient to study organic matter... | ecosystem: Environmental > Aquatic > Marine > Coastal ... | reverse complement strand
TGCTGCTTTAGCTGCAAGTATAGCAAATCATCTTCCATTAGCTGGTGGAACTTTAACTGGACAATTAGTAGGAACATCTGCAACATTTAGTGGAGCAGTATGTGCAACTACTTATTATGGCGATGGTAGTAATTTAACAAATCTTCCAACTGCACCAGTATCTGTAAGTGCATTTACAATTAATACACTGACACTTGTTAGCAGTGCATCATTTGGTGGTAAGGTTAGTGGAACTTCAGCAGAATTTAGTAGTACAGTTTGTGCTACAACATATTATGGAGATGGCAGTAATTTAACTGGTATTTCTGGTGGTGGTGGACCAACAAGGGGTGTTTACGTATTTACAGCAGTTGGTGGTGAAACATCTATTTCTGGTAATGACGATGATGGTGATTTATTATCTTACACTAATACCTCAATAACAGATGTTTATTTAAATGGTATTCTTTTAGATCCAGACAAAGACTATACTGCTGCAACAGGTAGTAGTATTGATGCTTTAGTTACATTAAATGCAAATGACGTAGTTGAAATTATTGCATATAATCCATTTAATATTACAGAAACATCTGTAACAAATTGGACTGCAAATAATTTAACTGTAGTTAGCAGTGCGAATTTTACTTGTAATGTAACTGCTACAGCTTATTGGGGTGATGGTAGTAATTTAACAAATATTTCAATACCAGCTTCTGTTGCCACATCTGCTCAACTTGCTTCTGTAAGTGCAAGAATTACATCTGTAAGTGATTTTGCTGTAGCTTTATCAGCTACAATGGCTACAAGTATTAATAATAGTAATATTACAATTGCTGCTGTATCAGCTTTAACCTCAGTTAATAAAGCTGCTATAACATCTATTAATACTGTAGTAAATGATGTATCTGTTTTAACTTCAGTTAATAAAGCTGCAATTACATCTATTAATACAGTTGTAGCTAACGTATCAGCTTTAACATCTGTAAATCTTGAACATATCACATCTATTAATACATATATTGGAACAGTTTCAAGTGCCTTAGCTACAAGTATTGCCAATGTTTCTTCAACTATGGCTACAAGTATTAATAATAGCAATATTACAATTGCTGCCGTATCGGCGTTAACATCTGTAAATCTTGAACATATTACATCTATTAATACTTATATTGGAACAGTTTCAAGTGCCTTAGCTACTAGCATTGCTAACGTATCTAGTACAATGGCTACAAGTATTGCAAACCATTTACGTCTAAGTGGTGGTACATTAACAGGTCAGGTTAGCGGTACTGGCCTGACTATGAGTGGTATAGTATCTGCGAATGAAGTTGATGCTCCTACAGGATCATTTAGTACTAAAGTATCTGCCGCTGCCATTGTAATTTCAGGTATTACAAGTGCGGCTACCGCTGTGTTTAGTGGTCAAGTCAGTGGTACTGGTATTACAATGAGTGGTATAGTATCCGCTAACGAATTAGACGCACCTACAGGATCATTTAGTACTAAAGTTTCAACTGCTGCAATTGTTATTACGGGTATTACCAGTGCAGAAAGTGCAGTATTTGGATCTACAGTAAGTGTATCAGCTAATCTATTTGATGGATTGGGTAACGTAAGAACAGTACCAGCAAATTCTCAAACTGCAAAGTATACGGCTTCTATTGGAGATAATGGTAGATTTATTTCAATTACAACTGGTGGCGTAGTTATTCCATCTGGTATTTTCTCTGCTGGTCAAAACTTTACAATTTATAATGATTCTACTTCTGCTCAAGATGTTTCTTCTGCTGTAGGTGTAACTACTTATTTAGTAGGTACTGCAACAACTGGTTTAAGAACTGTAGCTGAAAGAGGTTTAGCTACGGTATTTTGTGTAGGATCTAATACATTTGTTATTACTGGTGGTGGATTAACATAACATGTCAATTTATAATTTATTGGCAGGGTATGGTGGTGCGGGTTTAACCACATATAAAGAAATATTTGCTAATGTTACTTCTACAACTTGGCAAGTTCCTGATGGTGTTTCAAGCATTATAATTAAAGCTTGGGGTTCTGGTGGCGGCGGCGGTAAAACTGGTTCTACATCAGGATCGGACGGCGGCGGCGGCGGCGGTGGTGGTTACATTTATACCACAGTAACAGTTACGGGATTAGAAACACTAAATATTTATGTTGGTGATGGTGGTGCCGCAGGATCAGGATCTACAAATCAGTCTGGTGGTGGTGGTGGTGGACTCACTGGCGTGTTTCGCAGTACGATTGTATTAGCCATAGCCGCTGCTGGTGGTGGTGGCGGTGGTGGTTCAGACACCAACAACGAAGATGGAGGCGGTGGTGGTGCTGGTGGTGGTACAAGTGGTTTAGCTGGTGCTGCGGGCGGCGGTGGTGGTGGTGGCGGTGGCGGTGGCGGAACACAAAGTGCTGGCGGTACCCCCGGCACAGGTGGTGCTGGCACAGACGGCGAACAAGGCAACGCAGACGGTATTTACCACGGTGGCGACGGTGGTAACGTAGCTGGTGGTACAGGTTCAGGTGTAGCTGGCGGCTCATTATATGGTGGTAATGCTGGTGAGGGTTCAGCAGCAGATTCCGGTGGCGGTGGTGGCGGTGGTTCAGGGTATCAGGGTGGTGGCGGCGGTGAAGCTGGTCCTACTGGTACTGCTGGTGAAGCTGGCGGCGGCGGTGGCGGCGGATCTAGTCGTACAACTGGAACCACAACGACCAATGAAGCCGGTACTAGCGGTTCAGGATCTACACCGGGTACAATAGGTACGGCGGGACAGGCTGACATAGATTGGGGTGGTTCTGCTGGCGTTGGTGGTACAGGAGGTACGACAGTAGCTTCTACTGCTGGTTCACCGGGTAAGATTGTAATTATATACCAATTGTAGTATAATATAACTAAATTATTAGTTTTTTTAAAAAAAGGACACTAGATGACTAGAACTAGAGAAATTGCCCAAGTAGCTACAGAGTTTGATATTGGAGCCGTACAGGTTTCTGGTACTGTCTGTGCTACATCCTATTATGGTGATGGCTCTACTCTTACAAATATTGCTACGGCATCAGACATTAATTCCGTATCGGTTTTAACATCTGTAAACAAAGCTGCAATTACATCTATTAATACTGTAATAGCTAATGTATCTAGTACAATGGCAACTAGCATTTCCAATCATTTACCATTAGCTGGTGGAACTTTAACTGGGCAGTTAATTGGGACATCTGCAACATTTAGCGGTACTGTCGGTATTGGTACTGCGAATCCTCAAGGTCCATTGCAAGTTGTCGGATCTGATAGTGAAACAAAATTCTTTATTGATGATTATAGTGCTATAGGTATAGGAACTACTAGTACAAGCGAAGGATATAATCCAGCAGACGAAAGGTATATTAAAATCTTATCACCTGATGGAGATGTTAATTTTGGTCTATATACATATAGTGGTTTTGAAGGAGTACCATTTGGTGGTTTATGGATGGAAGCATATCTTTTAGGGGATTATCTTGGTGGCTTAGGAATTACCGATGGCGGTACAGAAATTGGAACGGGTGTACCAAATAACCCTCTACGTTTCGTTAATGGTAGTGAACGTATGCGTATCGACAGCAGTGGCTACGCACTTATTTCAGGAACTTCGCCAATTACTGGTCATCTAATCAAAGGCATTAATGCCAGCAGAGCGTTAGATGTCTACCATCCATACAGCGATGCTGAACAGGGAATGGTGGTGTTTTGGAGTAATGTCACTTCAACTCAATCGGTGAAATGCCTTATTCGTGCTGATGGTGATTTAGAGAACGTCAACAATTCCTACGGTGCCTATTCAGATCGAAAGCTAAAACAAGACGAAATTCTTGCAGCTTCTCAGTGGAATGATATTAAGGCAATTGGTGAACTTGTTAAAAAGTTCCGCCTTAAAGATGCCGTCGCCGCTGACCAAAATGCTCCATATCAGATTGGTGTTGTGGCTCAAGACATTGAAGCAATTTCTCCGGGGCTTGTGGATGAAGTTGCAGACGTAAACAACGATGGCGAGACTGTCAAGGTCGTAAAGTATTCGGTGCTTTACATGAAAGCGGTAAAAGCTTTAGGAGAAGCCTTGGAGCGTATTGAAACTCTAGAAACTCGCGTGGCTATTCTTGAAGGAGCCAATTGATGTTAATTCTTAACATTGCAACTGAAAATATCTGGTATAAGTACTAAAAAAGGTATAATAATAATATGACATTATCAGTTAAAAACAGTGGTGCTTGGAGAACTATTACAGGGCTTTATGTAAAAGCTTCTGGGGTTTGGAGAAGTGCAACCAATGGCTATATTAAATCTGGTGGTGTTTGGCGTGAATTTTTTACATCTGCAATTAATGTAACTGTGTCCACAAATCAAACAGACTTTAACTTGTATACTGCTGCCGTAGCTGCTGGGTATGATGGAACTTCTGCTAAAACTATTATTTGTACTATTAATTCAGGTATTGTTATTAATGCATCCGGTACTGGTACTCCTGCATTTACTTTTGGCTCTATTCCCGGTACTTGTACAGTAGAAATTATTAATTTAGGCACAATTGAAGGTGCTGGTGGTGCTGGTGGGAAAGGTGGGGACCCCACGACACCGGGGGGAACGGGGCCAGCAACTCCGGGTAATAACGCTGGCAATGCAATGAATATCACTTGCCCTACAACTATTACTAATGGCTCTGGTTATATTTGGGGTGGTGGTGGTGGTGGTGGTGGCGGTGCAGAGTTGGATATAACTGTTGGTAAGACCGACAGAAGTGCTGGTGGTGGCGGTGGTGGCGGTGGTGCCGGTAATGCTGTTGGTGCCGGTGGTGCGGCGGTTCTGGGGGGTGTTTCTGGTTCTGCTGGTACAAACTCTGCTGGTGGTGCTGGTGGTGCTGGTGGTACTGATGGTGCCTATTCTGCTGGAGCCGGTGGAGCGGGAGGAAATCCGGGTGTTGATGGCAATACTGGAGGTGGTCCGGGGGCTGCTGGAGGTGCTGCTGGCAAGGCCATTAATCTAAACGGTAACTCTGTCACTTGGGTAAGTGGCTCTACTGATCCTAATGTTAAAGGTGTGGTATCATAATGACAAAGACATGTATTTCAATTACTGGCGGTGTAGATAGTACTTATCTACTTTATAAAACTTTGTCTGAAACACAAGATGAAGTTACAGCCTTTCATATTGACTTTACTGAACTTACACCTGAAGTACAATCAGCCTTACTAGAAAAAACATTTTCACAAAATGTAGTTAACTGGTTAAAAACAAATGTACGAGATTTTACATTTGAAAATATTGTAGCAGTTTCAAAAGAAGATATGAGATACTATTCAACAAAAGAATCTTTAAAACAAGGTCAAAAGTATCTTGAAAACGGATTTGATAAGTTTTTAATTTCTAGAACATATGAAGATATTGGTAGAAGTTCTACAGGAAATATGGCTTTTATTAGTACTTTAAAAGATACTTTTTCTAATAAAGTATTTACACCTTTAAAAGATTTAAAGCAGGGAAAGCCACATGCTATTGTAAATCTTCCTAAAAATTTGTATAATATTATTTTAAAATGTGGTAAATGTGTAGAAGAAAACGGCGTTTTTATACCCTGTGGAAAATGTGAATTTAAATGTAAATATGTATCTTTTTGTGAAAATATGCTTTCAATGGGATGGTCTGCTGACAAAGTATTAGATTATTATATGAAAGTAACTAGGCGTGGTCCATATGTTGGACTACCCGGTAAAGGAACTAACTGGTATTTATAATAAGGAATAATTAATATGGCTTACTATGCTACATTAGACAATAATGGTAATATTGCTTCAGTAAAAAAAATTATTGGAGATATTACAGCAGAGCAACTAACTGCTGAAGGACTGTATCTATATGAATATACTGTAGATGTTACTTATGATTCAGCCACTCAAAAAGTTGATGGCATTGAAACTGTAGTTGAAGGAAACAAAGTTACAGTTCGTCCTAAAGTAGTTTCTAAAACTCAACAAGATATATATGAAGATAAACTTGAACAGCGTAGGCTATCTATTCCTTCAAGCACTGAACGTATTGAAATGATGGCTCCAATTATTGATAAGATTATTGAGTGGATTGATCTTCGTGCAGTACCAAATGATCCAACTTCAATCAGTGCAATTACAGATGAAGAACGTACTTTTATTAAATCTCTTGTTAGACAAGTAAGTGATAAAATTCTTCCAACTAAACCATAAGAAAGAATAAGGAAAAATAAAAGTGACAACTTATACTTGGTCTTTTCCACAGTTTGACACTGCCCCATCTTCTGAGGGGTTTACAAATGTTATAAAAGTTATTCATTGGCGTATGGATGCTGTGGATGGGCAATATTCTGCGGATGCTTATGGTTCTGTTAACTTAGATGCTCCCTCTTCAGGTAATTTTATTCCATTTGAAAATATTACAGAAGAATGGGCAATTAATACTGTTTCTAAAGCCATTGCCAAAAGAAAATCAAAGATTAATATTACAGAAATTAAATCTGCTTTAGATGCTCAAATTGAAAAAAAACGTAATCCAACAGTAGTTCCAATGAAGGCTCCTTTTAAGGGATAAACATAGGTAAATAAAACAACAAGAGGTAAATATAAATGGCTAGTACATACACAACCAGAGTAAGGCTAGAAAAACAGGGCGATGGGGAAAATCCAAACTCATGGGGTACTATCCTTAATCAAAATGTTATTGATCTTGTTGACGATGCTGTAGCTGGATATACCGTAGTTTCCGTAAGCAGTGTACCAATTACACTGACTACGAATGATGGTACACCAGACCAATCCCGTGCAGCAGCCTTAGATTTTTCTGGTACACTAACAGCAAATGTTACAATTACTCTTCCATCTGTGTCTAAAACTTACTTTGTTCGTGAAAATACTTCTGGTAGCTTTGCAGTAATTCTAAAAACTACTGGTGGTTCTGGCCTTACATTAACACAATCTCAGAATACTTTTGTAGCTTGTAATGGTACAGAAATTTATCAAATTGAAAGTGCCACTTCTGTAGCATCTTTTACAGCTAACACACTTACAGCTACTTCTATTACAGCTTCTGTAGTTGATATAGCTGCTAGTCTTTCAGCTACAGACATTAATGCTACAACAGTTTCTGTTACGAATATTGGTGCGTCTTCAATTATCACAACTTCTATTGCAGCCAGTGTATTTGGCACTGAAGCACAAAATGCTTATGGTGCACGGTATATAACTTCTGTAGAACCTTCAGTAACGGATGGTTCAAACGGCGATATTTGGTATAAATACTAATGCCTAGCACAACCTCAAGACTTCAGAAACTTAATCTAACTCCCGGTTTTCATAGGGAATCTACCAAATACTCTGAAGAGGGTAAGTGGTATGATGGGGATCGTGTACGTTTTAGAGAAGGTAAACCGGAAAATCTTAGAGGTTATCAGAAGCATAGTAACACTTCTTTACTTGGCACAGCCCGTGATCTAATAACATGGAGTAATAACAATACAGAAAAGCTTATGTCTTCAGGAACAGAGCAACGTCTGTATATCTATTTTAATGACTATAACTACGATGTTACTCCAATAGTATCTACTGTATCTATAGAAGCTGGTGTATTCGGTAATATGAATACATCTGCTGGTTCTCCTTTAATTGGAGTAAGTATTACAAATCATGGAGCAGAAGTAAGTGACTGGATTTACATTACAAATGCGTCTATTAATGGTTTTGGTGGGGCTACTAACTTTGCTGTTTCTTCCTTTGGTGGTCCTACTTTTCAAGTTGTAAGTGTCAACGGACTAAATAACTTTTTCATTAGTGTTGCAAGTGTAGCTACCAGTACAGAAACAAATATGGGTAGTGGTACTTTTGGATTCCTTCTACCTACAGAACAAACCAACAACATTCAAGGTTTAGGTTATGGTGCTGGTGTTTACAATGCTGGTGTATCTACTACAAATGCTAGGGCTTGGAACCAACAGGCTACACAGTCAGGTATTATTTTCTTAGCTAACCAATGGTCTATGGACAACTGGGGTGAAGATCTTCTAGCAGTTCGTCGTGGTGGTCCATTAATTTATTGGGATGCTAATGCTTCAATTTATCCTGTTCGGGCATCTATTGTTCCTACCGGGCCTTCACAAATTAATAGTGTATTAGTTTCTCCTAACGATAGACACGTTATCGCTTTAGGAACTGTAGAATATGGAACAAGTATATTTAATCCATTGCTAGTTCGTTGGTCAGATCAGGAAGACTATACAAACTGGACACCCTCGATTAGTTCAACATCTGGTGAAAATCAATTAATTGATGGTACAGTAATTATTGGTGGTGTACGTGCACGAAATGCAATTCACGTTTGGACTGATCGTGCAATGTATGGTATGCAATATGTTGGTCCTCCATACATTTTTAATTTCTCTCAACTAGGTTCTAATTGTGGTCTTATTAGTCCTCATGGAGCCATCACAGTTGATGGTGTATCTTATTGGATGGGTGATAATAACTTTTATAGATTTAATGGTAGAGTAGAACGTCTAGATTGTACTGTACGAAAACATCTATACGATAGTTTTAATATGTCACAAAAAGATAAAGTCTATGCTGGTACAAACTCAGAATTTAATGAAGTTATCTGGCTTTATCCACAGAATGGTTCTGATGAACCTAATGCCTATGTTATTTATAATGTACTAGAAGATCATTGGGTTTATGGTTCTTCATTCTATACAACATTTGAAGATCGTAATGTATTTGATAATACAATAACTACAGGGGCTGTAGATACTAGTGCATCTAGTTATTATTGGGATAATGAACCTGAAGATGTATATGATGGTGATGGTCAAGCCTTAACATCTTATATTGAATCAAGTGAATTTGATATTGCAGACGGCGATAAAATTATGTTTATGAATCGTCTAATTCCTGACGTTTCAATTAGTGAAGGTAATATATATTTCTCAATTCAAACACAAGCATATCCTGCTGGTCCTGTAATTACAAAAGGACCATATATAATTAATGGTGGTACTCAAAAGATTGATCTTCGTGCACGGGGTAGGCAAGCATCAATTAGAGTATCTACTTCTGACTTACATACTAATTGGCGTTTAGGATCTATGAGGTTAGCTATTCAGCCTGATGGGGATAGATAATGGCTCAACTTTATCCTGAATTGCCTGTTTATGTTGATATAGAAAAAGTAGACACTAAACAAGTTTATGAAGATTTAGTAAGTTATGCTGCTCAAATGAAGTTTTTATTAGAGCAGCGAGATGCACAGGTTAACTTTGCTCCAGCTAAAAGATTTCTAAGTGTAGTATCAACCAGTGAAATTGGTAGACCTTTAATTGGCGATATAGCTTATTCTACGTCTTCTGCTCAATTTTCAGGTTATATTAATTCAAGTGTAGGGTGGATTCCTTTTAATAGTGGTGGTGGTCCTAAAAGTTATTTCTTTGCTGGACATGACGATACAGACCAGATTGCAGTTTCAGCTTCTGTTGCTTATCCAGTTGTTATTGCTAGTGTTGATGGTTCTTATGGTTTTTCTCTTGTAAGTTCTTCTAAATTTACTGCTCAATATGATGGTGTTTATAATTTTCAATTTAGTTTACAATTAGCTAATTCAGATGTGTTTGACCATGATATTACAGTTTGGACAAAAAGAAATGGAAATAATCTTCAAAGAAGTGCTGGTGTAGCTACTGTTCCGTCCACTCATGGCGGTGTTATGGGTCATAATATTTTAGGATATAATGTTATTGTCACATTATCTTCTTCAGATTATTTAGAATTATACTGGTCTACAGAAAATATAGCAGCATATTTAGAAACTATTGCTTCAACTACAGATCCTTTAACTCCAGATTCTCCAAGTGTAATTGCTACTATAGTACAGGTTTAAAGTATGCACGACTATAAAAAGATGTTTGATTTAATACAGAATAGCACATTCATAGAAAATGTTAATAATGGCGTAACTGTGCCTCCCGGTGACTATTTTGGTGCAAAAACTGGAGAAGGTATGGCATATTCTAAGGATTCGTTGTATAATAAGAGAAATATGAATAGACTTCAAGCTGACATGACAAAGATCCAGTCTAATTATATGAATTTAAAAGGAACTAAATAATGGCACTGATGGTAAACCGTAATGCTCCTATGAGCGGATTAGCTAACCTAATGGCTTTAAAAGGCCGTATGGGGGATACTGAACTAGTTCATATGTCCAAGCCTGAGATTAGGGGACTTGCTTCTCTAGGGAAGCTTACAGTCAATCCTAGCACTGGTTTACCTGAAGCTTTTAGTCTTGGTGATATTCTTCCTGTTGTAGCTGGTATTGCTGCATCAGCCCTTCTTCCCGGTTCTGGTTTAGCTGGCGGATTATTTAGTGGTATTGGTGGCACAGCTTTAGCTGGTGGTTTGGGTACTTTTGCTGGTTCGTTACTTGGGGGTAAAAGTCTAGATCAAGCTTTAACACAAGGTGTACTGTCTGGTTTAACTGGTTATGCTATGGGTAATATTTTCTCTGCTGGAGCAGATCCTACTGGTGGTAATGGTCTTTCCAAGGGTCTTGAAATGACTGCTGCTGCTGATTTAGGAGATGATATTCTTGCTCCAAGTCAACTACAAGCTATGAAAGAAATGGGTTATTATTCTCAAGGGTTTACACCGGGAGAAGTTGGTTTTTCAAGTGGTGAAGGATTTACAACAAAACCATCATGGTTTGCTAAAACTTTTACTGGAGCAGAACCTGTAACTGTTCCAGCTAATCAAGTAATGTCTGCGGCAGATGCCTATAACATAACTGGTGGAAAAGTTGGTTATCTTCCTGCAACAGAAGCTTTACAGAAACCCGGTACTTATGCTTCTGCTCTTGGTTCTCTTGCAGCTACGGCAATGGAACCAGAACCTTACCAAGCACCAGAAAAGAAAAAGTTTGAACCTAAATCTTATGAGTTAGTTGGTGGTGAAACTATACGTGTACCTACAGCAGAAGAAGCTACATATGAAAGTATATATGGTGGTACTCAAAGACAACTAAATCCATATCGTTATGTTAAAAATGGTGGGCTTATTGGTCTAGCTGAAGGTGGTATGCCTAAAGTTATGGAGGGTGGTGAAGTTAAGTATGTCCCAACTGCACAGTCTGCACTTAAAGATGCTTTGCTTGGTCCTAGCCAACAGATGATTGAACCTTATAAAATGCGAGATAAATCACTAGAGGAAATGTCAGAAGAAGAACGTAAAAAAGCAATTTTAGGTAATGTACAACAAGGTACAATGCGTAATATTATGGATTTTATGTTAAAAAAAGGAATGTTTAAATCTGGTAATGTTGCCCTTACTCCAGAAGGAAAAAATTTTAATCCGTCTGGTTTTAATGTTGGAAGTAATGTAGGTAATACTAAGGGTTATTCTAAGGGTGGCGATATTGAAGAACAGGGAGAATATTTTGAAGGTCGTGTAAAAGGTAATGGCGATGGCATGTCAGATGAGGTAGAATACGAAGTTGAGGGGGAAGATCCTGACATGGCTATGCTAAGTCGTGATGAATATGTTCTCCCTGCTGACGTAGTTGCCATTATTGGTAATGGCTCTTCAGAAGCCGGTGCTGATAAACTGGATATGTTTGTTAAACAAACTCGTAAGAAAGCATTTGGTACAGAAAAACAACAAAAAGAAATGCCCAATGATGGTGGTCTTGCGGGTTTAGTGGCATAATGACACAAAATGTTCTACTTAATATATGTTTTTTTCTTTGTTGAACTAGATATATATGAAAAAACTGTGCTTGGTCCTTTTGAATCAGAAGTAAAATGTTTAGAATTTAAGGAAATAGTAAAAAATAATATTAGAGAAATTAATTTAGAAATAAAAGAAATAAACTGTATTAAAGATAAAACAAAAGACGCTAGAAATAATTAAAAATGATTGTTTATAGAGTACAACCACAGCATATAGAAGCTGTATTTCCCCACATAAAGCATTTACTTCAAAAGGCTATTGATACAAATTTAGGGGAAACAACAGTAAAAGATACATATAAGTTACTTCTTAATAATCAACAGCAGTTGTGGTTAGGTTTGAATGAGAAAGAAAAGAAGATTGAATTAGCATTTACAACTCAAATTATTACATATCCAACACAGAAACATTTACAAATTCATTTAACGGGGGCTGAACCTCATACATTAGATAACTGGTTACATTCTTGGTCTAAACCTTTAGAAGACTTCTGCAAAGAAAATGATATTAAATTGATTGAATGTGCAGGAAGAGAAGGTTGGTTAAAGGTACTTGGTAAATTAGGCTATAGAAAATATGTAACAGTTCTGGTAAAGGAACTTTAGGAATATGAAACAAGATATGAAAACATTAATTGAAGATCTTTCGGTAGCAGAGAAGATTGAACTTCTTGAATGTTTGTACCATGAACTGTCTGGTCATGGCACAGATGGTGATACTGAACTGGCTCATATTAATACCCGTGAAGCTTCAATTCTTAAAGCTTTGGGCGGTTCTGGCACCATCAATGAAGTTACAGGACTTCGGCAGTATGGTAAAGGTGGTAGTCCTCCTCCTCCTCCATCTTCACAGACTGTTCAGCAAGAAATTCCTGATGAACTTAAACCATACATTTCAGACATTCTTGCTAAGTCACAGGCAATTCAGGAACAGCGTATGGATGAGGGTTATCGTCCATATACTGGTCCACAACTTGCTTCATTTTCTCCTCAACAGATGCAAGCCTTTCAGGGTGTTTCAGGACTTCAGGGTTTAACTGGACAGTATATGGCTCCTGCTGCTGGCCTTACAGCAGCTTCTGCAATGATGCCTACAAGTCAAGAAGTAGGCATGTATATGAATCCTTACATGCAGAATGTAGTAGATATTCAGCAGCGGGAAGCACAGCGTCAGGCTGATGTAGCTGGTCAACAGCAAGCTGCACAGGCAGTGGCTGCTGGTGGCTTTGGTGGTTCAAGGGATGCCATTGTAAGGGCTGAAGCTGCACGTAATTTACAGACACAGTTAGGGGATATTCAATATAAAGGTTTGGCTGCTGCATATGAAGATGCACAGGCAAGACTTGCTGCACAGCGTCAGCGTGAATTTGCTGCTGGTCAACAGTTTGGTCAGCTAGGTCAAACAGCTTTAGGTGGTAATTTACAAGAACTAAGTGCATTACAACAAGCTGGTTTAACACAGCAGTCACAACAACAGGCTGCACTTGATATTGCTCGTCAGCAATTTGAGGCTGAAAAGACATTTCCAGAACAGACATTGCAGCAATACTCTTCGATTATTCGTGGTTATGCTGCTCCTATTGGTGGGTCTTATACTTCAACGGCTACAACTCCAGCACCGTCTTATCTACAGCAACTTGCTGGACTAGGTACTACTGCTTATGGGTTAAGCAAGTCTGGTTTGTTTAAGGAGGGTGGTAAGGTTGGTGATGGTCGTGGTATTGCCTCCATTATTGTTAAACGCAAGAAGGGTGGTAAAGTAATTAAAATGCAGTTAGGTGGCCGTGTTCCTAGTTATATTGTTCCCAATGATCCACGTAAATTATATGAAATTATTAATACATCAGATGATCCAGAACTAAAAGATGCTGCTATTGCTAGGATTAGAGAATTGGAAAGTTCTAGTGGTGGTGAACAAAATAGAGAAGATTTAGAACGTGGTTCATTTATGAAGCCCGGTGTATTAAATCCATTTAATCAATATGACAGGGCTTCTAAATTTAGAGAAAAAAGTATGGGTCCAAATCGTACTAGTCCTTTTTCAGTTGGTCCAAAAAGTCCTTCTGAATATTACATGGAATATTTAGGAAAACCATTTGCGGCTGCTGCTAAAAGGCAGGAAGAAAATGTTGCTAAAGAAATGGCTGGTGTTCCAACTGAACACATGAGTAATAAGAATTTAGAAAATCAATTATCTAATTTTTCAACAGATGATATTATTTCTGCATTAGGATCATATTCAGGAACTGGATATGATACAGATTCTAGAGATGCACTTATAAATGAATTAAAGAGGCGTAACACTGATACTACGCCAGTAGATCCTTCTAGTAAAACAGCAGTAAGTGTTAATCTTAATAGTGTAGGAGTATCACCAGCTATTACAAGTGCAGATGCCCAAAGGCGTGTTGCTGAGATTGAAGCTAATCAGCAAAGACAAAATTCTAAAGATGCTTCTAGGGGTGTTACCGTTAATTTAGGCGATAGTGCTGG
>Ga0075473_10000661_pt1 | contig 14386 bp, 11 predicted proteins | sample DEB19_08_DNA_FD_76340 | JGI IMG/M metagenome (GOLD analysis project Ga0075473, IMG submission 76340) | Aqueous microbial communities from the Delaware River and Bay under freshwater to marine salinity gradient to study organic matter... | ecosystem: Environmental > Aquatic > Marine > Coastal ... | reverse complement strand
AAAATCAACATCATTAATTACTGTAATAGTCCATGGATCAAATGTTCTATCACCAGCAACCTTTAAATTTCTTCCACGAAATGGAACATCAATTACATTTACCGTTGATGCTGGAAGAGATGCTGCCTTTATCATGAATCTTAAATTGGTGTCACGTTCTGTATCGGCGGTAATGAAATCAGGAAAGTTTACAACGCATTCAAATAAGTTAGGTCTTGCTCCACCACCAACCAGTTTACTTTTAAAAGTGTCAATTGTTCTGCTTTGATATTGTACCTCTAAGGCCATTTGAGTTCTCCTTTAGTAAATTAAACTGTTCCTGTAATTTCAGAGAAGCTGACTCCTGTTCGAGTTGCTACAAATGTCAGTCCAACAAAGTTAATAGTTCTTGCTGGTTTAATGAATATGTCAGCTTTAAATTGATTTGCATCAATAACATCTGGAGTGTTATTTGATTCATCGCAGACAACAAGAAAATCAGTAATTCCTCTCTTTGATTTAACATCACGAAGATATGGTTCAACAATATTTACAAAATTATTTCTTGTGATAGTATCATTAAATTCAAATAACTGTGCTCTAGCTGCCCTTTCAATTGTTGCTTCTAACGTTAAGAATAAACGACGAACATTAATTCTATCAAATGCAGAAGCATAACTTAATGCTGTTTTATCTCCAAATAATATAAATCCAGACCCTGGATATGCGATGACTGGGTTAATTCTACGAGTATATAGTGAATCTCTTTGTGATTGATTTGGATTATATGCAAGTTTCACTGCATTATTTAAAACACCTCTAGAAGCACCAGCAGGTGAGAACCAACTATAATTATCAATACCAGTTTTTGCCATCAATCCTGCAACATCTGAGTTGCAACCAATGTATATAAACTTATTATTAAAACGATCAAACATATACTTGTAGTTGCCATCAAATACTGCATATGAACTAGATGCGAGTGGTTCAAAGAAATCAACTATATTATTAGTTTGTGAAGTTGAATTTGATAGATTAACAACTCCTGCTTTATGAGGAGAAATTACAGCAATACAATCCTTTCTTTGATCTGCAATAGCAATTAAAGCATTTGCTTTTGCTTGAGATTCATAGATTGAAGCACCACCTGAAGGACCAGAAATTATAAAGTTTAAACTATATTCTGATGGATTATTAAAAAATCCATAAGAATAGATAATACTTGAATTTGATACTGAATAACCTCCAATATCATTAGTTCCACTATAATCCTTTCCACCAAGTAAAGTATAAGACTTTGCTCCAATAACATTAAAGTTACTTCCCTGTGCAACTGTCCCCCAAGGATAATTTGTTGCAGTAAATGAAGTTGTTGATCCAGATACTGCAGTTAATCCTGCGGCAACTCCTGTTTGGGCAACACCAATGTAAATATACTCAGAGTTGCTAGCAATATATTCTTTATAATAAACTGATTGTGATGGTGAAATCCTTCCATCAGTTGCCTTCGAAAGATTTGTAAACTTTTCTACGATGTTTCCTGGAATACCAGTTACAGAACCAGAATCATCAACTACAACTATGTGCAGTTCATCATTTTTAGCATTTCTTTCTAGTGCATATTGTGAGGTTCTTGGTTTTGGTGCAATTGATTTCCAATATACTGTACTGTTTGTTAAACCAAGGGTTTGCGAATCATACCAATCTGTAATTGTATCTGGTATCAAAGAGGTGACGGCAGCACCAGAATTCGTCGAGAAATTGAGATTCAGTGTTCTGACACTATCAAACGAGAATGCATTTAAATTCACATTTGCATCTCCAGGGTTTTTATAATCTACTGGATAAGAAACACCTGTTGAATCTACTCTATCTGTGATTTTTACATAAACTTCATTGTTTCCTATTCCAGTAACAATTCCTCTTAAGAAACCATCATACGTATCTACGGTAGAACCATTTGCTACGTTTTTATTGAGAGACTGAGTTACTGCATAACCAACTTGAATGGAAAGTCCAGTTTGTGTTGAACTAACTACACCAAAGTCCAAATCTACTACTACTGAAACTAAGTTACTTGTTTCGGAAGATAGTGTAATTGTTCCACTATTTAAAGTACTAATCCCAACGACAGTTATCCCAGATCCTACTATACCATTAATTGGTTTAAGTGATTGGCCAAGTGTAATACTTGATGTTGTTACCCCAGATAGAATAGTGGTATTAATTCCAATAGTAACTGCTGATTTTGTTACTGCTGTAGTGAATCCAGATACAAATGCTGCCGCAGTACTTATTCCTGATATAGTTTGATCGGCAAAATTATCTATTGCACAAACTTTTAAATCGTTTGCCCATGATCCTGGATTTTTTGCTGCATAATACCAACCACTATAAGTTCCTTCATTTTCATTATAATTTGAAGAGGATTCAATTCTTAAATTAGAAAATGCAGTTGAAACACCAGCATTAGCATTTTTAAAAGTAGCAGAATCCTCTGCCGCACCAACTCTGATTACTCTTAATGTTCCTCCATAAGAAAGGTAATTTGAAGCAGATAACCAGTACTCATTTTGGTCATCTGCAATTTTTGGTTTTCCAAAAATTCTCAATAAATCCTGCTCTGTTTCAACTAAAACAGGTTCATTTACTGGTCCTTTTTCAAATGGTCCAGCAATAGCGCCAACTTGGTCATTAATTGCATCAACTCTTCCAATAGTTAAATCAACTTCTCTTACTTTGACGCCTGGAGATACTAAATTTAACGCCATCTGTTTTCCCCTGTAAGAAGTTCATTAGTCTAGAAATATTTATAAATTAGCAAAACTATCTATACTCCCACATGTATGCCATGTCACCATACTCATCAACAAACCACCTATCCCCATCAACATCAACAAATGATTCATTCTCAGTCAATCCATCAACAATAAAACCAAACGGAGACATGTCTTGTTCTATTTGATCTTTTTGTTCTTCATATATTCGTTTCCTGACATCATTGTCAGTCATTTCCTTGAAATATTGCTGCACAACTAACCAGGAAAATATCACAAGGCACATTGCTAAATCATCATTGCAACCATCTTCTGCTTCAAAAGACTGATTTTTTTGAATAAATGTAGTTAATTCACTGATGATGTCATAGTCTTTTATTTCTAATTTATCATCTTCTATTAATGTCTTCAAATTAGAACATCCAATTTTCTTTACTGTTTTGGACATTTTTATTCCCAATTGAGATTTTTTTCCAGAAAAACCTTGTCCTACCAATTGACCTGCCCTTCCTCTCATCGAGCACATAAGTATATTGTCGTATTCCAAATCGAAATGTAAAATTGAAGATACTTGTTCTCCTATATCATTGACTTCTACTAAAATATAAGATTTATTATATGCTTTTGCCACATCATGAATGATGTTTGGAAATAACATCGGTTTTATTTCATTGTTCCTATATTTTGCAACAATTTTATATGGGAAAGTTGTAATATCAAAAACTATAAATGCAGAATAATCATTGCTTGTTCCCCTTGATACGTCAACTGTCATTAAATAACTGTTTCCTTCTATTGGTTCGTAATAAACATCCAATCCTTTGTTTCTCTTGATTGGATCATCATATACCAAAGACCTCAATTTTGATGGTGCAATTAAAGTGTCTACGGAACCCAAAAATTCGCATTCAAATTCCTGAGTGAATTGACGTTCGGAAGTATTTCTAATCGTTTCTTCTTTCCACTTAGCATCTCTTCCTGGAACTGCAGACCAGTGAACTTCTAATGGGATGTATCCATTTTTTCCCCTCTCGGCATCATGCCAAAGTTTATAGAACATATTCATCCCATTTGGAGTGGATATGATTATAACTTTTGTGCTTTGTCCAGAAGAAATTGTTGGATACACAGAACTAAAAAACTGTTCTGCGATGTGGTTTGGAATAAACGCAAACTCATCCAAGAAAATAATATTAAAAGAGTTTCCTCGAACTGCCGAGGATGATGTTGAAGCAGCAACAATCTTAGAACCATTTTCTAATTCAAGAGATCCTTTATTCCATGATCCAACACCTTGCTGTAACCACTTTGGCAAATTTTCATAAGAAAGTTGTAACCTACCTAAAAGTTCTCTTGCTGTCTCTGCTTTATTTGCCAAGATAGCAATTCTTATGTTGGCATTAAATAATGCATAATGAAGTAAGTAAGAAATTACAGTAGTAGATTTTCCGGTCTGTCTAGGTAATTTTGCAATGTTAAATCTATTGGTATGAAAATTGCTAATCAATTGTTCCTGAAAATCGTACATGTTAAAAGGAATCAATCCCTCATCAAGTGAAACAATTTTTACATAATTTTTTGCAAAATAAATTGGATCAGATCTACATTCTAAATATTCATCAATTTGTTCAGATGTAAACTCAATTTGAACATTTTCTGCTTTTAAATTCGGATTTCCCTTATAATGTTTATCAACCATAAATCATACAATTGTCATTTTTACTAAAACTTCTTGTTGTTGTAGATAGAGTTTACAATAAGATTTTGCAAGTAATTTTGCTTCTTCTAAATTTAATTTGTCTATTATTCTTGACTGCTGCTCATAAATCAATAATTTATTCAAATCTTCAATTACTATTTTGTCTGGGTTCATCTAATTCTCCAGTAAACAATAAGGGCTTTGTTGGATCTCTAAATGATGGTTTAAAGTTTAATACAATTGCGTTTGGATAAACTTTTCTAACTTCTAGAGTTACCTCATTCTTAGAGGGTCTTGTAAATTGTGGGAAAAACATTTGAGTAAAAATAATTTTTCCTCTCCAACTTAACATTATAGAGTATGTAGTCCCACGAGACTGTATCCTAGTATATTCTTCCTTTACTTCACTGCTACCCCAATTTTTTGCTCCTTTCTTTCTGCATTTAACTAAAGCTCCAGAAGCATATGCACTTGGCCATACTTTGTAACGTGATTTTACTTTATGGTAACAAGCATCTTTTTTCTCTAAAATTATTTCCTCTGTTGCAACATTAGTTGGTTTTGATGCACCAGTTTTTTCTGGTTGATTTGGATCTTTTCTATTTTTTCTTCTAAATGCTTTATTTTCTTCATCATCTGATAGATTTGCTGCCATTTTAGAACTTCCACATTTTGGTGTAGAAGTTTGTCCTGGTTGACGGGCACAAGGAGCACCTGCATATTTACCTCCAAGTTGTTTCCAACCTGGTACTTTTTTCCCTGTTTTTGGATCTCTTCCACTGGATTTATTGAACCAATCATGAAGACTACTATCACCTGATTTGGTTTCTTCTTTTACATCTTTAAATTTTTTATGCTCTTTTTTTGCCTGTGCCTCCATTTTTTTCAAACGAGTATAATAATCCGGGATTTCTTCCAAATGCTGAAGGGCAATTTTATATGCTAAATTTTTATCTTTTGTATGTTCATTTTCTATTGGTATACCAATTTTTAGTTGTTTCTCGATGAAACTAAGGTCTATTTTATGTTTATTTGCTACTTCTTCTGGTGTCTTATTTGCCTTTATGTCAGGACAACGTTCTTTGCCATGAACGGGACATTCTGTACCTTTTTCTGTTTTATTGCAAGAATCTTTGCAACATTCCAATACAAATTGGTTAAAAGTTTTCATTTACTTTTTTAATTATTTAGAATCATAAATTTTTTGCTTCAATAATTTTTGCAAATCAGCAGTAGATCCTACAAACATAGTATTATTTGTAATATTTTTTGTACTCTTTGGTTCATCCTCTTTTAACTTTTTCATTTTGTGGTGAAGATCAACCAATTTATCTGTAACATCTCCAACATTTTTAATTAATTGTCCTGCAACCTCATATGCTCTAGGAGAGTCACTTTGTTGTGCTAAGTCAATTATGTTGTCTATTGCCTCCTGTCCTTTTTGTATTAAAGAATATAGATTTCCTCTTGTATATTCATAATCATCTTCGTCATCAGACTTTATATCTGATTTTTTTTCAATAAAAGTTGTGCTAGTTTTTACTATATCTTTAGATACCTCTTCTCCTTGCACGTCCAAAGCAGCATTGATACTATCAAAATCTTTTTTCATAAATCTACGTCAACTCCTTGTGTTGTACTATAAGTTAACCCATCACCAAAACTAAAACGTTCTTCATCAAATCCAAAATCATCATCAAATGGAATTAATTGGTTATCTTCAACTGTTATTTCATTTAATGGATCACCGGAAAGATGAGCAGATGGAGAACTTGAATCTTGTGCTCTAATAACAGTCAATGTATTACCAGTGATATCCTTAATAAACATTTCTTCTTGGTTGATTTGTATATATGTATCTTCAGACAGTAAAGATGAATCTGAAACATCAAAAGAAGTCACTGTTTCATTAATATCTTCTGCTAAGAAAGCAGACTGGTCGTTATTATAGTCTTTTATTGCTCTTGGAGTTGCAACATATCTTAATTGCCTTGTTGCATTGGATCTATCTGTACTAGTATAATAATCCACCTGAACTTTTCTGATTAGAGAATTTGAACCATCAGATACCGGTCCATACAGATAAGTTTTTGCTACAAAATTTAGAGTATAAATTAAATTTCTTCTAGTCTGAAAATCACCCTCATAATTATCATTCATTTGAATATTTTCTAATGTTATTGGAACATCTCTTTTTTCACCTATCTGGGAAACTAAATCAATTGTTAAATTAAAATGCGGTTGAAAATATGGTAAAATTTGTTCTATAATTTGAAGCATATCTTCATTAAATTTTGTAATAATGTTCAGTTGTATGCCGATATTATAAGGTGATGGCATAAACATATTAACTGGTCTTGGTGGACTTGTATTTGTTGTCCCCTTAAATGTTTGCATAGTAGAAACTTTTCTACTACTGTCATATTGTATACTAGTAATCTCAAATGACATTCTAGGAAGAGTTAATGCAACTCTTTTCCTTAAATCCGGTTTTTGTTCTATTCTTGCTAAAAATTTCTGAATTGGACCATAAGAAATGGGAACCTTTATATCACTAACTTCATTTGAGTTCTCGTCTTTATGTCTAATATGAATATTATTAAACAATGTCCCAAAAGACACGATTGTCTTTCTAATTATTTCGTGATAAAAATAAGTTCCCAACATGTCTTTTTTTTGATTCTGTTAACTATTTAGAAATTGCCAAATGGATTCTTTTCAGAGAAGTCTAATATTTGAATTGCTTCATCTTCTAAATCTTTATTCTCTGAGTAAGTATCATAAAGATCATAAGTTTGGATAGATAGAACTTTATATGCAGAATTTGATCCACCAGAAGTTGTTCCCATTCCAACTATTGTCTCTCCTAGAGCAAAGTTTCCGTTTACAATGGAAACTTTAAGAATTTTAGTATCAAAATCCCAATCTTTGACATAAGCACTTGTTCCAGTAGAAACTCCCCTCACCATCTCATTGAATCTGTAATTTCCAGTAGAAACACCGGTCGGTGGAGATATCGTAATAGTTGGTGCACTTGTATAACCAGAACCAGCATTAATATATCTTATTTGACTTACTGCTCCTGATGAATTTAAGGTAGCAAATACAGATGCTCCTATTCCGTTTGGAGAAGTGCTTATTGAGACAGTTGGAACGGTAGAGTAACCAACTCCGTTTTGATTGATTATAATTGGCCCCAAAACTCCAGAAGCAATGCCTGCTGTAGCAATTGCTCCACTTCCACTTGAGGACCTTATTGTTACTGTTGGGGGCACTGTGTATCCTATTCCAGGATTTGTAATTAGTATTCTTTCAACAGATAAACTGCTTCTACTTGGTCTACTAGTCATAATTGCAACTGCTGTTGCAGTTACTCCTCCACCAACTGGAGAAGATATAGTTACACTTGGAGTGGACTGATATCCAGATCCATCATTTATCAATCTAATAAATTGAACAGAATATGGAGAAACTGCCCCATTTAATGAAGTAGCAAGATCAATTGATGCATCTGCAGTAACTGCACTTTGGGCATCAACCATTTTTATAGTTATCATATTACCAAAATCTTGAACAGATTTATCTACTTCTTCAATAGAAGTATCAATAATCTCATCTTCATATTCAAAGACTTCACATCTTAACTCATAAACATAAAGATTGTTCAATTGATAAAATGGTCTTTTCCCTTCAACGTACTTTATTTCAAATAAAGTATTATCTAAAGGAAAATAAATTAAATCTCCCTCTTGTGGTCTTAATGCTATTTTTATTTCAGAGTCTCCGACCAAAAATGGGGAAATAAAATCCTCGTATCTTTCTTTTGAGATGACTAAAACAATTTCATCAGTTGTTCTTACTCCAAATTTTGACAGGATATCTCCAGAACCACCAAATCCTTCAAAATTTGTAATATATGCTTCCAATCTAAAACTATCATCAAATTTAGAAACAATATTTTCTTTTATGATTGTTTTTTCACCTATAAATTTTCTTGGAATGTATACAATATCTTGTCCATACATTCTCAATTGCTCATTGATAAGATCCTGAATTAATCTTTGTTCCGACGAAGAACCATTTAAAAAATAAGGATTTAGTGGTGCCATGATATATTATCCTATCAAGTCCAGTGGAGGAAGTTCGTATTCCGTCTTGAGTTTATATTCTATTTCTTCTAATTCTTTAACTGCATCATCATAAATTTGTCTTCCATTTAATGTTATTCCACCTGGCAGTTGCACTCCATTAAACTTAATTAAATTTTGTCCCCATTGTCTTTTTATTAATGAGGTTAAATATTTTTTCAACCAAAAATCATTATATATCTTTGGAAAATCTGATGGATCCACTATTCGATAACAATCAAGTATAATATATTGCTCTGATCCAACCATTTGCCAATCTATATCTAGATACAATCTATGTTGTTTTTTATTAAATCTTAATTGAATATCTGGAGTTATGATTCTGCTTATATCTTCCAGATATGTCTTAACCATGGCATAATTCAATAAATCAAGAGCACCATAATAATACAGATCATTCAGAAATATTTGGTATTTGATATTAAATAAACCACTAGATATAGTACTAGAGTCTATTTTAAATACGTTATTTACTCCAATAATTGTATCTGGAAGTGGAATAAAATTCTGAGATTCTGTAAATGACGCAGTGCTTATTCCAACAGGAGAAGTTGATGTTGTGGTAGTTATTCCTGAAGTTAAAATATTTTTCTCTGCTGGATTTAATTTATGCTTTAAAAAAACTCTTTCGATTCCATCAAAATGTCTTTCATGAAAATATTGCAAAGCATCATCAAGTCTATCATTAAGTTGGTCATCATCGACATTAATCTCCAGAACAGGATAACCAAGTTGCCTGAGGCAATAATCCAATAATTCTTGACGACTTGCTGGTTGTGCCATTAATGATACCTATCTTTTGCTATTTATTAGTATGTTCCGCCATCTAAATATACGGGCTCAAATTTATTTGTTACTGAATTATATGCTATCAATTGACCATCTTTCAAATTAGTTAGGTCCACATCACTCAATTCTGCAAAAGAACCTCCTCCTCCGCCACCACTAATTACTTTTATTGCATTATCTGAGCCTAATCTAACTCTTATATTTGAAACTGGATTTACCTTTACTTTTATGTCTGACATTGGTTTAACCCGTTGTGATACCACCAGTTACAAGAGCACTTCCTTCAACTGCCCTTGTTTTTTTCGAACCATCATTTAACAAAATATCATAACAATATCTTCCAGGTTTTAACGCAGAAGTCAAAGAAGATGCTAAAGAAATTTTTATCTGCCCATTTGTTAAATTTGGGAATGAAACTTCAAAATTTGCTGCAGTGGTCATTGAGGCAGGATGTTTTTTCATGGCAGATGACCCAGTATATCCTGTCAAATTCAATGGAGAATTTGATGTAGCATTTTCCAAGAAAAATGATTGTTCAAAATCTGCCCCGATAGGAATAGTAATGTTTGCTACAAATACAGACATTATTGATAATATACGGATTCCTTTTTATATTTATGTTTGAGTATTATCATTAATAAATTTCAATAAAATTGACTTCAATTCTTTAACTTCTTCTTTTAAAGAATTTATTTCTTGTTTTTCATTTAGTCTGTTTTCTTTTTCTTTTAAATAATGATTATATTCATAATCATTACAATTCAAAATAGCATTTGAATTTTCATCTCTAAACAATCCTTTGTGTCCTTCTACTGGTATCATATGGATGCAATTGCTCTAAAGTCTCTAATTTGTGGAACATACGAATTGTCAGTTCCAGTCATAATAAGTTTTATTTGATAACCATTAAATAATGGAAGATTCTTAGCACTATATTCATATGAATTTATTTGATTCTGGGAAGGGGAAGGACCGACATATCTATCTGGTTTTCCACTATTATTTTTTGGATCAATTACATTTCCATTTGAATCTAGGTTTTCATAACCAGGGAATAGTTCCCAAAGTTGCTGATCACTTGGAGTGTCATTTCTAAGGATTCTATACATTGCAATTATCTCATTTGTTTGATCTCTATATGCATCAAATAAAACTTTTAGTGAATCAGCAGTCTTCTCTAAAACTACAACCTTAGAAATATAAATTGCAGCATTTGGGTCATCAAAAATACTATTAACTCTTGGGTCTTCGGAAAAATCAACAATCGGATTATTAATTCTATTAAATGATGTTATAATATTAACTCTATCTAAGTCAATCATCGGGGAAACACTAGAATCTCTTGTAGATAAGGATAACTCCATAGTAAATGATTTATTTCCAGGATACAGTGATAATTGATTTACTTCATTTACTCTTGATCCAATAATTCTAGTTGAAGATAAAACATTATTAGAGTTTAATGCAATTTTTTCAAATCCTTTATCAATATAAGACTCCTCAGAACCATCAACACTTGTGCCTGTAAATGTTCTAATTGTAGTTTCTACATTTGTAGACTCTGGTAATAGTGTCTGGACATTGGGACGAATAATATTAAATGGTATATTCTGAGTTGCTTTTGGTCCTAAAATAGAATTGGTTGAAGGACTTTCTATATTGTAACTTCCACCAGAAACATTTGAGTTAAAATAAAGTATTGGGTAATTATTTCCATTACCAGCAGTTCTATCAACATTCCCACCAGTGCTGCTCATGTCAACTTTAATATGATATGAATCAATTTCTGTTGGATAAGTTGTAAAATCAGTATCTGATAAATTATGAACTTTATTGATTCTTCTCAATGAAACACCATTAAATTCATATTTAAATACTGGAGAACCCGATAAGTGATTACCAAATGAATTCACATTAGTGTTATTGTAAATGGTTGATCTCACAATTCCTGTTAATGTATTTGAAGTTGCATTGTAACCAGTATACTTAATAACTTCATTTCCTATTTTTACAAATCCAGGATTATTTGAGTTAACTTGAAGATTTTCAAAAGATGTAAATATTCCAATAGAAGAAACTTGAATATCAGATGTGGCACTAATTGAATAATCTGCTAATAGTTTTTCTGGTGGGACATCCGAGTCAATTTGGAACAGTTCAACGACATCAGATGTAGAATACATTCCATGATTATTATGGGAAACTTTAAAATGGAGACCATCACTTAATGTTTCTGAATACTTAACCGTTGCTCCAGAAATCAAAGTTGTTCCTGAAGTCCCAACATAGATAATTTCATTCGATATACCAGATGTATTAACTTGATCTTGGGCATTGTTAATGATTAAGCTATTAAATGATGAAATAATTCCAGGATTGTTTGGTATCGATAAAATTAAATTCTTACCAAAATTATTTGTATATTCGGAACCTACAGTAAGAGTATCTCCTATAGCATAACCAGTTCCACCAATCGAAACAGTTGCTGCAATAGCAACACCACTAGAAACACAAAGGTCAATTTTTGCTCCAAATCCTCTTCCACTGAGAGTTGTTAATGGAACATTTGAGAATATCTGAGTTGCAGTGTATCCGGATCCTGCATTAGTGACACTTAATGTACTACCAATTCCAATTGCACCAACAACACTTTCAAGTTTTCCCGAGAAATTATTGTAATTGTTCTGATATATTGTAGTTCCTGGAGTTAAGTTGGAGACCTCAGTAGAGGTTAAACTCTTTCCTATTCCAACTAAAATCTTATTTGAGTAAGAACTAATGGGATTAATTCTTAATGAAGAAACTTGTCTGTTGCCAATATTCAATTCTGGGTTGTAGAATCTTACAGAACCAGTAGAACTTGTGAAGTTTGCTCTATAAAGTTTAAACTTCAAGTCCTCTAACTGTGATGGTTCCCATGTAGCACCATTTTGAGACTTAAATAGAGATCCAAGAAGTGGTTGCTGGGAAACAATTGTTCTCTCTGACTCTTGCTTAGACAAACTTGCAACATCAACTTCTGTCATTCTGGAGATCCAGACATTATATTCATTAGAATCTGAGATTAGAACTATTGAATATGCTTGACCTGTTTCCAGATAAACTGGGGATGGGAAGGTAAATGTAGTGGCAACAGTTGAGTCCTCAGATACAGAAACATCTTTAGGATCGAGAATAACTTCACTAAATGGAAGAATCCACTGAGTTGGATATCCATTCTCTAAAGTTCTAACTTGAAATGTTACAGGAATTCCATTTGGATCTTTTGTTCTGAAGAATATGTCGCATTTTGTTAAAAATACACCATTTCTATCAATAACTTCAAAAGATTGTGCTAACGGATCAACCCACCTTGCTCTTCTATTTCTTCTGTTTCTTCCTCTTGTTGTAGTTGTTACGTTTGTTACGTTTGTTACGTTTGTTACGTTTGTTACATTTGTTACTGTCTGAGATATAATATCAGACGTAGTTTCTGTTACTTGTCTTGTCTCTTCTTGTGGAATTCTTTCAACATCAGCATTTCTTATTCTTAATGTGAAGTTTTCGACATTATCAAGAGTGCCACTAGCAGAAAAGTTTGTCTCTGCATTACTTTCTGATGATCCAGAAACAATTGAATTTATGCTACTTGTTGTAAGAACAAATGTTTTTGTTCCTGTTTCAAAACTTGGATTTGATGGTAATGTTGGATCTGGAATGAACAATGATCCAATAAATGTACCAGAGTTATCAGTAATTAAACGAATATCAGAAACTTCTGCTACCGCATTGCTTGTCTGCCCAACAAGAACCATTGTTGGGGCAACACTTCCAAAAAATTCAGAAACAGATTGCAACTCCAAACTTACTGTATCTACATTTAAAATTTTAGTTGTTGAAGAGTAGTTGCTTGACAATGAATTTGTTGGATCATATGGGTTTATTGCATAAACTTCAGTTGGATTATCATAAGGACCATACTTGTGATTTTGCTTTGCTAATCTAAACGTTATTGATCTTGTATTGGATGTTCCAGAAACAGGAATTGTACCAATTATAGTTTCTCCAAATTGGAATACACCACTTACCATATTCACTTCCAATAATTTTGGAACAATGAAACTAGTTACATCAACGTTATCAAAAAATGCATAAAAACGAGTTGTTGGTTTTAATCTTCTAGCAATTACTTCTATATTTCTAGATCTCATCAAAGTTATGACTGATCTTGAAACTACTCTGTCACCTAGATTTACTGAATCAAATCTTTCACTTACTCCAAATTGTATTCCTTGTCTTGTTTCTGATCCAACATTTGTTGTAGTTACAAGTCTCGTATTAGTAGTAGTAGTTGTAGTTGAAACAGAATTATCACCAACTCTCTGAGTAGTTTGAGGTCCTTGAACACTTAATAGAATTGGTCCATCAACTGTCGAACTTCCAGTCCAAGTCGTTTCCCATGCATTCCAATTTATTGGAGATAAACCAGTATTTGAATCTACTCCCAATATTTCCATGGCAGTACTGAAACCACCATCAACATCTTCAGTTCTTGTTGTATTTCTAGTTTCAATCCAAGTATCAGTTGATGGATTCAATTCAATTGATCCAATCCAAGATGGGGTATTGAATGGATTTACATTTTCAGATCTTGTGGCAAACTTATTCTCTACATAAACAACATCTTCATAATTTAAGCAAATTACATCTCCAACTTTTTTGACGTTTGAATTGCCAAGATCTGTGGCAAATCTAAGATCTATATTTGGATTTGAAGTTGTTCCAATTCCTATTACTGCCTCTGAACCCAAAATTAGGTCTACAGAAGTTGAATAATGCTGAGGTCTTAGTACACCATTTGAAGTATCAATACTTGATTTAAATGATGGATTTGAAATATCTCCACCAAAGTAGGATTTGAAGTTATCAACAAAAAATCCACACTTAAATTTATCAAGACCTGTAACTGAGTCTTTTATTGCCAAATTCTTTGTATCTGTTTCTAGCAATGACAA
>Ga0075473_10000659_pt1 | contig 14399 bp, 24 predicted proteins | sample DEB19_08_DNA_FD_76340 | JGI IMG/M metagenome (GOLD analysis project Ga0075473, IMG submission 76340) | Aqueous microbial communities from the Delaware River and Bay under freshwater to marine salinity gradient to study organic matter... | ecosystem: Environmental > Aquatic > Marine > Coastal ... | reverse complement strand
CTTTTTTCTTTTATTAGCTGCTCGTTGAATTTCATAGTGTTCTTTTAATATATACATATATGGAAAACTTTTTATCAATAATTAGAAATTATTTTAACGATAACAATAATAAAGTAAAAAAAGAAAAAATAGAATATTGGATAAACGATCCTTCTACTAATATAAAAAAAAGCTATTTACCCAATGAGCAAATTTTGCCATTAAAGGTCAATGGTTACTCTGGGGGCGGCCACGACCCAGATAGTTATAGAGGTAGGGCAGCCAATTGCTATGCAGTCATTGATGTTTGTTTGAAAAATGTAAAATCAAATTCTAAAAACTTTCCATCAAGTTGGTCTAGCACGGATAATCTTAATATATATCCTTTGGCCGGTATGGATTTAAATGCTTACTATGATAGAAAAAGCATAAAGTTCTTTTATTACTTCGACTACACTGTAAGAAAAAATATTTATCTTTGCGAAAGCTCAGATGTTGTTTCACATGAACTTGGACATGCAATACTAGATGCCTTTAGGCCAGATTTTTGGAATGTTCAAAGCTATGAAATATGGGCATTACACGAATCTTTCGGAGATATAATTGCAATATTGAATATATTATACAACAAAGAAATATTGAAGCTTATTATGAAAGAAACAAATGGCGATTTGTCTAAGAGTAACTCAGTTAGCAAGCTTGCAGAACATTTTGCAAAAACTATTTATAATGTAACAAGCGGAAAATACGGAGCAAATCCAGAAAGCTTAAGAGATGCTGTCAATAATTTTGAATATGTTGATCCAATGAAGCTCCCAGATGATTCAGATTACGATAAAATTAGCAGAGAATGCCATAGCTTTAGCAGAATATGGACTGGTTGTTGGTATGAAATTTTTGTAGAAATTTACAATTTAGAAAAAAATAAAAGCAATCCTTTTGTTGCAATCAGAACTGCCAGAGATATCACTGCAAGGTATTTTTTAGAAGCTATATTAGAAGTTCCTTGTACCAATAGAATTTTTGATGCTTTAGCTCAAAAAATGTTACAAATAGATAATAAAAATAACAAAAAATACAATGAAATATTAAAAAATGTTTTTTATAAAAGAAAAATATTAATAACAAATTTAAACAGTTTATCTATACAAAATTTTAAAATAAGTGAAGAAAAAATTAAAAAAATTCAAATTAAAAATAAAATTAATAAAAATTTATCCAATTGTTATATTGAAATTCCATCCGAGAACACTTATGAATTAAATAATGATGGCTCAATAGAAGTCCTAACTTATAACGACCCGGAAGAGTCCATCGAACTCGCCATATCTTGCCTAAGTTCTCTTCAAGATACCAAAATGATTAAAAAATTATTCAAAATAGAAAATAAAAACATAATTAGGCAAAAATTTATAAATTAACTATATTTATATTTGATTTTATTAATTTTTTGGATAATATATACCTGCACACCCAAAATCAACTAGAAAGGAAAAAATGAATAGTTTTAATTTTCTAAAGAGCGAACTAAAAGACAATGATTGGAGGCTAGTTGATGATGAAGATTGGGAGAATGATGATTTAGAAAACGACGAAGAAGAAGATGAATATGATGAGGATGAAGACGATGATTATGAATATGAAGATTTAGACGATGAAGATGAAGATGAAGATGAAGATGAAGAGGATTATGAAGATGATGAATTAGATTATGATGAAGATGAAGAAGGAGATTACGAAGAATATAGAAGTTGGAAAGATGAAGACGAAGATGATTATGAGGATGAAGATGATTATGATTTAGAAGAAGATGAGGATGATGATGTTTGGAATAGATATAAACCCGAAGAATATGATTGATTTAATATATGTTTTATCAAAGAATGAATATATAATGGTATGAAGGATTACACTGAATATTATTTAAAAAATTATGATCCTAAATACTATACATTAAATAATTTAGAATTAAAGATAAATCCCAAAGAATCTTTAGAAGATATAGAAAATTATGACCTAGAGAGACAAAAAGAAGAACTATTAAAGTGTATACAAAGTTTTGAATACTTTTGTCACAAATATATTAAAATATTACATCCAATAAAAGGTTTGATACCTTTTGTTTTATTTAATTATCAAAGAAAAGCTGTAAACGACTATGAACAAAATAGATTTAATATAATTTCAAAATTTAGACAAGGCGGTCTAACAACTGTTACCTTGTTATGGGGTTTGTGGCGGTGCATGTTTAAATTAGATCAACAAATAATGTTGTTGTCCAAAACAGATAGAGAAGCAACTGAGACAGGTGCAATAGTAGATAGAGCTGTGGAGAACATGCCATCTTGGCTTTTCAATAAGAAATTGGGCAAGTGGAATGACCATTTAAAAACTTTCAATGACACCGGTGGTGCAATGAAATTTTATTCTCCCGAGGCCGCTCGTGGTAAGAGCGTTACATTTTTAATTATAGATGAGGCCGCATTTATACCAGACATGGAAAAACACTGGAAAGCCATGTGGCCTGTTTTGAGCACCGGTGGTGGCTGTACAGCCATATCTACTGTTAACGGTGTAGGAAACTGGTATGAACAAACATATAAAGATGCCAAAGAGTCTAGGAATAAATTTCACGTTATTGATTTAGACTATTGGGAACACCCAGATTATAATAATGAAGATTGGCTCAAAGAACAAAAAGTACAATTGGGAGAGAAGGGCTTTTTACAAGAAGTTTTAAGAGAGTTCTTAGGCTCAGGTGAAACATACATACAATCTTCTTTTATAAGAGAGATCACCGATAGAACAAAAGATATGCATCCAATTAAAAAATTGTTTTCAAAGTGGTGTAATAAAGATGAAAATGAGGAAGAAGAGGAAAAAGGTGCTTTGTGGGTATGGAAAGAACCAAAAGAAGGAAAAGAATATATACTAAGTGCAGACTGTGCCGAGGGAATGGGCGAGAATGCCGATAATAGTAGTTTTCAAATATTAGATATAGAGACAATGGAACAAGTAGCTGAATTTTATAGTAATCTTGTGCCACCCAACGTCTTTGCCCAAATTATAAAAGAAGTGGCAACATACTACAACACGGCACTAGTTATTGTTGAAAATATGTCTCCAGGAGGAAGCGTCTTAAATAGCTTGCAAAATAACTTGTTCTATGAAAATATATTTTTTGAATCAAAGAAAAGTGGAGCTCAATCTATAGGTATAAAAGTAAATAGAATAAATAGACCCCTTCTTTTAGAAGCCATGCAGAATAGGATATTAAATAGATCTATTGTTATAAATAGTAGTAGATTGGCTAAAGAGTTATTAACATTTCAATACAACCCAGTAACAAAAAAAGCAGAAGCCTTAAAAGGAAAACATGATGATGCCATAAGTGCTCTTTGTGTAGGCATATATGTAAGAGATAGAATGTTGGAAAATATACCTATTGGTGCAGATATACCCAAAGAAATATTAAACAATGCAAACAATGATATTTGTCAAGAAATAAAAAAAGAATTATTTGATAGTAAATATGAAGATTTTACAGAAGAAGAAATTAGTTTAATTTCATCTGATGATGAGATAGAAAAAGAGATATTAATTAAGATGTATAGAAGAAACGATAAAATATTAAAAGAATTTGGGTGGTAAAAATGAAAATAGATTATGATAAAATTATTTCTAATCTAAAAACATCAATAATTTTATTTGGAGAAAATTTTAAAAACCAAAATATTAAAAATAAAATTAGAAACATAATTATTGAGTTAGAAGATATTAAGAAAAAAGAAAAAAAGATCAATAAACAAAAACAAAATAATTTAAATATTAACTTTAATAGCAAAGATCCTAAAAAATCTTTAGAATTAATAGATAAACTAGTAGAAGAGGAAAAAAATGAGTATCCACCTGATGAATATTGATAGTGTAAAATTAATAAACAATAAAAACCAGATAACATTTGAGCAATACAATATTAAAAATACACTACATACTAGCGGCCAGGAATTTATACTAAAGGCAATATTCAGCGATACAGATATAGTCCCTAGACTAGACAACAATATAACTTATTATGTCGGCCTAGACAATAGAGGTTCAATAGACAAGGAAAACGGTTTACAAAATTTAGGAACAGAACCAACTACCAACAACTATAGAAGACAACCAATAAGTAATTGGAGTTTATCGAAAACCTCGGCAGGTGTATGGGTAGCTAAAAGTTCTTCTATAGTTTTCACTGCTTTAAGTTCTCAATCAAGCAACTCAGGATGGGGACCAGTTAGCAATATATTTCTAACCACAGTCGAAAATAGATGTACAACCCAACCATGTTCTGGTTATCTTATATCTTCTTCTAAATTAGATAGTCCGATAAGTTTATCAAGTGGTGATAAAATAGTATTAGAGATGAGTTTATCTATATTTAGCTAGTCAATATTCATTTGCCACGGAAACTTTATTAATGACTTTTCATTATCTCTGTCTATTCTTCTTGCAAAGTAATCTACTTGAAAATTTTGTTTTATATTAAAGAATAAACTGACACTTTTGAATTTTTTAATATTTTTTGTTACTTGCAAAAAAGTTTTATCATCGTCACATAAGCAATCTACAATCAAAATTTCTTGATTATCATTTTCTAAACAAGAATCGTATTCAATATAATCAACGGGCTTATCAAATAAATAGCCGAGTGCTGTGGCTAGGAATACACCACCGCATTTTACCCCTACTATTTTTTGTGGAACAAAGCCACTTTGTGAAATTTTACCAAATAATATTTTTGTATCTTGTTCAAAATCATTCCAACTATAATGTATATTTTTCATGATAAGTATATTTTATCTAAACTTTCGTTTATTGTCAAACCACTATTTAAATATTCTTTAATTCTAATAATTTGATCTAAATTGAAACCCTCGGTTTTTTTGGCATACTCTTCTTCTACCAACATATCTTTTCTTATTTCTAAGCTTGGATTATTAAATTCTATTACATATTTAAATCTACTTGGTCTATTTTTTAATGATGAATCTACATTTTCTATAATGTTGGTGGTCATTATAAAAACAACATTCTCATAAGTTTTATATAATCCATCTAATGCATTTAATATTATGTCAAATGTAAACTTTATATTTTTATTATCTTCTCCCATTATGCATTTTCTTTTATTAAAATAATTATCAAAATCTTCAAATAAAACAATGCAGTTTTTTGGTATTTGAGAGAACAATATTAATAAATCATGATTATTCCAATCTGTATTAAAAGTTATTATCTTAATAGGTAGATCATATTTCATTGATAAATATTTAACAAAAGTTGTCTTACCATTACCAGGTGGCCCAAAAAATATAGCACTTGTCTTCATCTTTTTTTTACTTGAAACCTCTTCTACTTCTTTTTCTAAATCTAAACAAATATTGTTTGTAATAACGGGATTGAATATTACCTTTTTTATTTCCCCTATCCTGTCCTCGTATCCTGGTAACAAGAGATCGACTGAAATATCTGTGTTTTGTTTTTGTATTTTTAATAAGTAGTTTTTAATTTTATTGTATTTCCATCTTAAACAAATTATTCTGTTAACGTGATCTTTTGCAATGAATCCTGCATTCATCAGTCTTTCTTCATGTGAAACAAAAAAATAAGGACAATTTTCTATGAAACAAAATGCATAAAATACCACTGGATATCTCGATTCATTTGTAAACTCTTCTTCTAAAATAAATTTTTTACTTGTCTTCATTTTATTGTGTATAACTTTAAATAAATTTTCATCTATTCTAACTTCTATTATCATGAAGTATTTAAAAAAAGCCCATACACCAAAACTAGAAGCTATTATTGTTATTAATGTTTGCATGTTGAGTATTTCTTGTATATGTTTTTTACTTTTAAAAGAAAATCTTCAGGCACATTAATATCTCTTTCTTTTAAATAATCTCCATCCAACACATAAGCTTGCACCTCGTCATAGATGACAGACTTACTATATCCCATATCCAAAATATATTTTATTATATGTTTAACTTTATTTTTACTTTTTTCAATAAGCTGATCAATATCTTTTTTATAGTTTTCATTTGTATAATAAAGTGCATGGCAAAGTTCATGCTTTAAAACACCATCGTCATTTGCACCTATTATATAAAATTTATCATTTCTATACTTAAAAAAATCCAATAACTTTTTCTCATTTCTTGTCAATGGATCAAATAAACCCTCTTTAAAAGGCTTCAATATATAACTTGGAAAGTTGAACCCAGACCAATCCGAGGAATATGTTTTTCCGCCATACCTCAGAGAATACCAGTTTAAAAATTGGCCGATAGTGAAAATTTTTCCTTGCCAAACTGGACTCTCGTAGTATTCTTGGAATCTCATCATAGTCTCAGCCAGTTCTTTTTTGGAATTTGCCGAAACTAAAACTGAATTGAAAATTTGTTTTTTTATTTTAAGCATATTTACAAGTGTCTTCTGGTACGTGCAGGTCTGTCGGTACCTAGGAGAAAAAAATGCAACCTTTAGATTTTGATTTTGAAATAGACGATAAAATTATACAGCAAATAAATGAAGCTTCAAATTTTGTTGAAAAAGAAGTTAGATCTGAAAAAAGTCTAATTAAAAATCAAACAAAAAAAGATGAAATTAAAAATGACGAACAAACAATAGTAAGTTATTCAAGTCAAAAAACAAAAGATACAGTAAAAGGCGAATTGTATCCTTTGTTTAAAAATTATCCAAATGGGACTTCTGATTATTATTTGAAGCTGAAATCTTTAAAGATTAGAAAAAACTTAAAAGTATTTTTTGCAGGAAATTTATTTTCATATAAATACTTTAATTTCTTCAATTCGATTAACTGCATAAATAATAAAGAATATGATGTGATAATAACTACAAACTTGGAAAAAGCATTAAAGATAAAATCAAATAAACCAATAATATGTATAAATTGTAAGCCTCAAGGTTTTATAAACAAAGAAAGAGTTTTTTATTTCTATGATAACAAAAAACTATTTGAAGAAATGGAGTATTTCTTGCACTCAAACAAAATAAAACACCTTTACAGAGAAAATTCATCTGATATACTTGAAGCTGTTGCTAAAGTTCAATTGGAAAAAGAGACAGGAGAATGAAAATGGAAAAGAAAATTAAAAAAGTCAAGATAAAAGATTGCAAAAAAATGTTAAAATTGTTTAATAATAATGAGATAGATAAAATTTGGATTAAAATAAAAGATGATTTTAAGGAATACGAATGGGAAAGTGCAGAACTGCAGGTTGGCGGACCTTGGGAAATGTATATTTTATTTGAAAATTTTAGAAAAAAACCAATTTAAAATATCACTTTCTTTTTATCATACCTTCTAGTTCTTTTCCTTTTTTTCGCATTTCTTCTTGTTGCTTTTTTAGCTCGTCTTGTAATTTTTTTGTATTATCTTTGATAAATCTTTCGTGATTTATGGCCTTTTTAGGCTTTTCTGTTTTTTTATCTGGTTTGACAACCGAAAAAATATCAGAAAATTTTTCATCAAATCTCTCTTCGCACCATTCACTAAATTTTTTCATTTTAATATTTCTTTCTAAGCTATATATTATTTTATTTTATGAATTTAAATATTTTAACTTTTTCTTCTTTTAGTATTTGGCCTTTTTCAATTTTTAAATTGATACAATTAATATAATTTTTATCTGAAGAAAGTGCATTTAAAAAGTTTTTTAAAAAACACTTTTCAACTGGGTCTGATATATCTGATATTTCATTGCTTAAATATTTTTTATAATTTTCTTTTTCACTTTGCGATAAGTTTTCAAAAAAATTACACACTTTTAAGCAGGGATCACTACAAAAATCAGTATATAAAAAATTGCTAAGAATTTTTTTAACACCATCTAATCTATTAATAAAATATATAGACTCTTTCCATGTTGTGTTTAAAAAAGAAGATAAAAGCATGCTAACAAGAACATTGCTTGATTTATTTTTTAAATAAGAAAGAAAAATATAGTTTATTAAAATTTCATCTACTCCATACTCATATATGTTTTTAATGTTGCAATCTTTACACCAATTAAATTCTTTTTTAATAAAATAAGATTCCAAAAAATCAGAAAATAAACTAAAAGGCAGGCTATTATTTTTATTCAAGCGTATAATTAAGTTGGCCATAATACTATATTTTTCTGTTATATCTGGTATGCATTGAATTCTTTTTAAATAACTATAAAAATATGTTGAATTGTATGAAAATGAAATAGAATTTATTTTCATATGATTTGTAATAAATTCTATTTTTTTTATTCTTTTATCAACATCTATTACTACGCATTCATCGATATCATTTTCAAATAAAGGTAAAAAACGAAATATAGAGCCGATAGTTCCTTTGTGATAAGAAGAATCACAATCTTCATGAAAAAATGGAACATCATAGCAGTAATATTCTAAACTATAATTATTAATATATTTATTTTGCAATTCATCTATTAAAGATATCACTGATTTATCGTGGTATATCCTAATATTATAATCTGGATGTTTATTCAAACACTCTTTAATTAACTCATTAAGTCCATGGATATACTTTTTAAAATCTCTATATGGTTGCCTCTTTCTAAATAGAGATACAGAAATAACCTTATAATATTCTTTTTCTTTTAATTCTTTTTTTATATCCCAATTAACCTCGATAGAAGGTGATAAAAAATTTTTTTTTGTAATTTGCATTAAAGTTATTTACTGTTTTTTATTTTTAATTTTTGGAACATTATCAAAACAAAAAACTATTATTTCTTCATAAGTAGATCTTGACAAGTCATAACAAATATCTTTTAATTCCACGTCTAATATTTTTTTTACAAATAAACCAATAAGATCTTTGAAACTTAATATTGTTAAATACCTACATTCCTTTAGCAAGTTATGTCCATTTTCTGATTTTATTAAAAGTTTATCTCTGTATGATAAATTTCCAATTAACTTAATTAGAATCATATCATCAATCAATTTACACTGAATTTTTTCTGGGCCTCGACCGTTTGAGGCATGAGAAATTTTGCAAACTTCTTGAGAAATGATCATTTCTGCTTCGCCTGTTGTCATTTTTCACCCTAGAACAAGAAAAGTACCACTCCAATGTGGTACGCAACCCCTCCATACCTTTGGCGTCAGCCAAACAAAAAAAGGACGGAGGGCACACAAATACCAAAATCAGACTCCAATATATTTCACAAGGAGACTATTTGGTGAAATTATTTTTTAAATTAAGTTTATTATCAAAAAAATTCTTTTTCAAAAATTAAACTACTACAAATGCACTCATTCTTCCTGCTGACACATAAAAATTTTTTATCATCACAATCTTTTTTCCAAAAATCAATAACTTCAATGGTTTTTCTATATCCATATTTAATTAATAATTTTTCTAAATTGATGCCCTCATCATCTTTCCAGGTGGGAACCAAAATTTTTTTTACATCTGATAATCTTTTTTCAACTTCAATTAATAGTAAACTTCCTATTCCTTTTTTTTGACAATCTTTTTTAACTGCTATAGTTTTTAAAATTCCAACTTCTTTGTTAAGTTCATAATATGCAAAACCACATACAATTTCATTTAAAATTACTAGAATTGTGTTTTTAGTACATGGAGTTAAATAATTTTTTCCAAAAACACTATCCGCTATTTCTCTTATCTCTTTTAAATGAATATTTTCAGCATTCTTAACTATAAAATTCATATTTCACATAACAAATATCTTATTCACCAGACCACCAAATACTGAGTCTAGGTAATGTTCGTATGCCTCAGCATTATTGTGCATTTGAGCATTATACTCTTTGTATGCTTCTTCATCAACTATACTTTTTTGAGTATAATTAGGTTTGCCCCAAGCCATACGTCTATCTAAAATCAAAGATCTAGGCAAATCATTAAATTGTATTTTCCCTTTTATAATATATTGTGCAACAAGTTCATAAATAAATTCATTGCTATTTCTTAGATTATTATCTCTTGCACTCTTCATTTTACCAACCGCAGTAAATAAAGCTTTTTTATATTTTTCAACCAAACCAGGCGGCGTATCATTATAATAATTGTATCCACTATCTCCATATTCTTTAAATTTTAACCCATAAACATAATAAAGTATTTCCTTAAAATCTTTGTTTATTTTTTTATAAAAATATTCATCGAATATATTTTCTTTTCTTATAGCGTGTCCTAATCTATGGGCAACAGCCCATGCTGTCATGGGTATCTTTTCATCGCCAGTGTTATTTGTAAAAATAACTGTAATGGCGTCTTCTTTTGGGTTTATATCTTCCCCTAAATTTTCTTTAACCCAATCTATTGAAACCCTGCCCACTTCTTTATGTTTACTAGCTTTGTAGCTTCTTAAAAAATAAAAATCAAAATCATATTTTGTATTATTCCATAGTTTGTGTATCTTATCAACTGCTTTTGGATTTTCCAATATACCTAAGTCTTGTTTATTGTATCCATAATACCTCTTAGCATCTGGACCCCATTTTCCTTGAAGCTTGAATCCAGAAATTGGCATTTCATTTAATAAAAATTTTTTAAAATTTTCCATATCATATTATATATTTGAATCGTCAATGTTTTTAACTATAATACTTTCATGGGAACTTATATAAAAAAAGGAATAAAATCTAGTCATTTTAATAAAGAAAGACATGAAATCTATGATTCTTTAGGGCGAAAAAATGCTAAAAAGTTTTTTAAAACAAAAGGATTTACACTAAAAACTAACGACAAAGATATTGAGGGAAATCTAATCTACTACAAAACAGATTTGATAGCAGTTAAAGACACTGACTCTAATGTTGTTTTCCCACTAGAGTGCAGTATAAAAAGAACAGATCTATGGCATTATATTTTTAGTGGAGTAGATGTTGAACTTAGAAAAGAAAAATATGGCGAGAATGGTTATAATTGCATGAGTAATAATGAAGCAACTGAAGTTTTAATAATACCTTTAAAATATGTGAGCTTAGCAATAAAAAGTTGTGGGATTGAATATGCCGGTGGTGGTAGAGGTGTAAAGGACAGCCCTAATTTTATCATGCCTAAACATGGATGTCACCGAGTTAGAAAAAAATGTATAAAAGGTGTAGCGCAAACTGGGGAAGAAGAAGATTTTGCAAGAATACCTTATAAATATATCTATCACTTTAAAAAAAGTGGAAAAGGATATATTCTATACCATAAACCTAAATATAAGCTAAATATAAAAGATCACCTTTAATCTTATCTTGCTACTATATTAGAAGTTGTTTGAGCATTGGTGGTTCCAATTTTTTCTACAAATTCATCAAAAAGTCTAAGTGCCTGTTCATTCTTATACAAATGACTAACTAAAGGCATATATCTTTTTGCTTCTACACCTAACTTGGTTTCAAGTTTACGCATAACTGTTCTGATATCTGTTTTTAAGTTATTAAAGCTTGCTGCTGCTGGTGTTGGAGGTGTAGGATTGGGATTATTTGATGCACCCATCCCCTCAAGAGGTGGCTCTTTGCCCCCATTATTAGAATTATTTTTATCGTATCTAATTTGATTGTTAAACTTGAGACCATTAAGATTTTCTTCTTCTTTAATAATATTGTATAATTTTCCAAAATTCATATTTATATCCTTTATTACTTATATATTACAAGTAATCTATTTTTGATTCCAACTTTCCCAGTTTTTCTTTGCTAATTCTTTTTCTTTATTGATATAACCTGTATTGTATCCGCAATCAAAGGCACTTTTAAAGAAATCCTTTAGTTCAGATAATATCTTATCTTCTTTGATTAAGTTTTTAATTTTTTTTATGTTTTCTTTTTCCCATTTTTTGTATTCTTCCATATTTTCACCTTTATTTGATCTCTTAGTCTAATATATAGACATATGAGCGATGAAATTGAAAGAATACATCACGACCCCCCAACGGCACTAATACCAGAAAAGGTTGGAGTAGGATTATTTGCTACAGAAGTAGTAGTTTTTCATAGTGAAAATGAAGTGGCGATTGACTTTATACAAGGAATTGCAAAGCCTTATAGGGTTGTAAGAAGGGTCATAATAACAGAAAAAGTAGCTAAAACACTAAATGATACCCTTAAAACAGAGCTTCAAACAAATAAAAGTAAAAATTCTTCCTATGTGGAAAATTTAAAAAATAAAAATACCCAAGAAATTGAAAATATTTCAAGTCAAGAAAGTACAGATTTTCAAAAAAAAGAAAAAGTAGATGACATATACAGTGGTTTAAAAATGGAAAATAATGAACTTAATGGATTTTATGCGAATAAAATATTGGTGAATTACGGAAAAGATTCATTTTGTTTAGATTTTATTTCAAATATTTATCCAAAGAGTATCGTGACTAGCAGAATTTTTATGACAAAAAATTCAGTATTAGAACTTTTAAATGCATTAAATAAAATATTTAACAATGATCAATAAAACTTATTATATAAATTTAGATCATAGAACTGATAGGAGGGAATATTTTTTAAAAAATTTCTGCAAAGAGATAAAAGCCGAAAGAATTAGTGCTGTTTATGGAGAAGAATTAAAAATAGAAAATTTAAATGAAAATATTATTACTTTAGAAGGTAAAGAAGATTCAATAAATAAAGAAAAACCCATCTATCCTTTTTTAACAAAAGGTGCAATTGGGTGTGCTTTAAGTCATAAAAATATATGGGAAAAAATTTTAAAAGAAAAATATGAAAGAACCTTGATATTAGAAGATGACATTAATATTGTAGAAAACTTTAAACAAAAACTTTATTTAATTTTAGAAAAATATAATGAATTTGATATCCACTACCTCGGCCACCACCATGTTAGTGGTGGTGCATACAAAATTGATTCACAAGAAATATTAAGAAGGCCAAAAATAATATACGGCACATTTGGATATGTTGTAAATAATAAAGCCGCAGAAGAACTGCTTAAAATTTTCCCTATAACACATCAAATAGATTATGAAATGCGTAGAGCTTATAAAAATTTAAAAGTCGCAGTAATTAGAAAAAAATTAGTATTATCAGAACAAAGCAAAGTAAGTAAAATGGGAACTGATATTCAAATTAGAAATTAACTATTTTCTCTTGGGCTGATATTTTTTGTCCAAAGATTCTGATTCTTTTACTTCTGTTCTGAAGGCTTGAGAAGGAGAGTATTGTTTCTTAGGAGGTCTGCCCCTACGTTTCTTTTTAGGTTCTTCATCATTTTCTTCTTTAACTATATTTTTTTCCTGATTAACCTTGTTTATTAATTCTTCATTTAAATTTATTTGAAAAATATCACATAAGTGACTTTTAACAAGTTTATATTCTTCTGAAAAGATATTGTAAAACTGCTGGGCAAAAAACACCAATGCATTAGGAAGATAATTCAAATTATTTGCTTGGCCTTTTTCCATTACTAATTGAGCCCACTCTAAAACATCATCATGTTCTGTGCTCTTGAGTTTCACAGGACAAGCACCCGCAGGTGTGTGGATAATTCTTGTGGCAAATCCCATATTGTTTTCCTTTTAGGATCATTTTATATGATTTTTTTTGGAAATCAATTTTTTCTTTTTGCCAAAAATTCTTTCCCAATTTTTATTAAAAGTTTCTTGACTAACAATTCTTGGTCTTCTTTTACTTCCTTTGCCGTTCATAAAAAACCCCATAGATAATATAGAATTTTCATAAAAATTTTCATATATATTTTTATGATATCATTTAAAAAATGGCTAATAAATGAAAACTCTAATGTTGGAAAAACAGGACTATACCCTTTAGGTTATTCAGGAATAGGATTATATCCACCTCAATGGTATTTAACAAGAAGTGCAGATGCAATTTTTTATCTATCAATAGACGACAGAATTTATAATTCAAAAGATGGTGGAAGTTTTGACATAACACATTTACCCAAAAATTCTTCATATCCCAAACAACCAAAAAAACCTTTTGCTTTAAAAAGTGGTGAAGGCGGAGAATATAATATTAAAAATTTACCCGGAAAACCTTCCTATACAAAAAACAAAGACTTCATACCAGATAAGGGGGAAGGCGGAATTTGGAATATAAAAAAACTATAAATAACCTTTTTCATTAATCCACTCTTTAAATTTTTTCTTCTTTTTAATTCTATTTGGAAGTCCTTTATGTTTGGTTTTAGCAAAATCTTTTGCATCTTTCTTTTTTATGCTTTTAGATATTTTTTCTATTTTGGTACTTGCACACTTGTTATATTTTTGACAAGCATGAACCATTCCAAATAATCTTTGTTGACTTTTACTTACACTCGGCATGATAAACCTAACCTTTTAATTTATTTATTGATTGATTGTGAAAATTATTTTTGTATAATAAATTTAAAAGGGAGAAAAAAT
>Ga0075473_10000654_pt1 | contig 14443 bp, 12 predicted proteins | sample DEB19_08_DNA_FD_76340 | JGI IMG/M metagenome (GOLD analysis project Ga0075473, IMG submission 76340) | Aqueous microbial communities from the Delaware River and Bay under freshwater to marine salinity gradient to study organic matter... | ecosystem: Environmental > Aquatic > Marine > Coastal ... | reverse complement strand
GATTAGAAGTAACTTGATTAGGATTAACTGGACTAGAAGTAACTTGATTAGGATTAGCTGAAGTAACTTGATTAGAAGTAACTTGATTAGGATTAGCTGAAGTAACTTGATTAGGATTAACTTGATTAGGATTGACTGGACTAGAAGTAACTTGATTAGGATTAGCTGAAGTAATTTCACTAGGATTGGCGACTATAGGATTAGATGTATTATCTGATGTTACTGTATTAGAAGTATTATTACCGCTTGACCCCATAATAGAAGATAATGCAGCTTTACTTACTTCTTTAATAAATTTAGGAACATCTATTTCTTTTATAATATTACCAAAATCAGAACTATTTTCTTTATAGTTAGGATCACTTTCTGGGAATTCCCCGTATATTTCTTTATATGCATCTCTTATGATTATTCCAGCCTGAATATTCAATGCCCCTGCTGTCCCAACAGTTGGGAGTAAGCCAACTAAAGAACTTCCTATTTGTGCAGCAGCACCGTAATAATCCCCTTCTTTTACTCTACCATAGGCATCATATGCAGATAATGCTCCACCAACTACAGGTATTGATTTTCCTGCCATACCCAAGGCTTGTTTAGCTAATGATTTTTCTATTTTAGTTTTTAATTGGTTTTGTAAAATTAATTTATTAGTATCTTTTACATCTATTTGAGGGGTTATTCCAGTTGGTGGGGTAGTTTTATTATCTAAACTATTAGGAGAGAAATTAGTATTTGGAGTTCTAGATGCGGGAATAGTCGCATCATTTATTTTAGTGTTACTTTTTGTAGTAGGATTGGTAGTTGTTGGTGGGGCAGTTTTGCCCGATAATTTACCGTTAGCACTATCAATCAACTCTTGTAATTTATTAAAATTTGTTGGTTTCCCCCCTAACTCATCAGAATATTTTTCAAACGAATATTGTGATGCACTAGGTTTTGTCAGAGTATCCATTAGCGTTCCTGATTCTGTTTCATCTGTTGTTCTTTAATAAATTGCGCTATTAGGGTAGAAAAAATATCTAGTTCATAAATTATCATATTTTCAACGTCTGAAATTTTGTATCCGTGATGTTGAGTCAATGTAAAAATATTTCTGTAGTAATTAGAAAGATTATTATGACTCAACATCACTAGGTAAAATTTTCAAGGGAATTTAACACAATCTTTTTATGTTCCCCCTTTGAATTATCATATTCTATTGTATATTGTATCTTAGGAATATTATTAATGAATTCTTCTAGTTTATTGAAATACGATATAGGAAGATTATTGATATATTCTTCAATTTCCTCACTCGTAAAATTTTCATAGACGTTTTCACTATCGAATATACATTTAACACATAATGTTAGATATAAAGTTAATTTTTCTTTATCATCTTTCTCTTTATTAATTCTTCGCACATCATTAAAATTAGGATATTTCATTAGCATACCTGTATCTTCAGTAAATAATATTTTATTACTGATTTCATCATTAAATATTAATTCAACATTTTCAACATTAACATTAACTTCATGTTTGAATAGTTTTTCATAATCATCAGGAATTAATAATTTAGATATAAGACCAACAGAATTTGAACGTAAGTGTAAGTAAATATACTGCAATTCAAAGAATGGTAATTCATGTAAATTTATTTTACTTATTAGACAATTATTGATGCATATTAACATGGCATCCATTAAGTCTAATATATTTCCACTTTCTTGTGCAGTCAGAATTATTTTTTCCTCACGTAGAGTCATAACTCGTAATTGAATCTCAGTTTTTGAGATAGGTAAATTTACAGTAAATGTGGGATAGTCAATTTTCATCATTAAAAATATCCTTATGGAATTTGTGGAATAAAATTATTTTATACTAGAGGATTTAATATCGAATTTTTAATGGCCCTAAATCCTATAGTGGCCTGACATGAGGTTAATGTATTTTGATCATTCCAATCTAATCCAATTCCAGATAATTCCATTGGAAATGCATCATATAGTTCAACTCTCATTATTGTATTATTATATCCATAATAGTTGATTACTACATCACAATAATAATCAACAGCATAGGACATTTCATCAAAGCCTAATTTAGCTGTGCCACTTCCAGCGCCATTTTTATAAAATTTTCCATCTATATTAGATACCATATTCATCCAGCTATAGAAAAAATTATACACCAGGGCTTCATTATCAACATAGAATGATATAGCTGAATTATTGGTATCTACTCGCAATGGAACTTCATTAATTCTTCCATAACCATTTAGCATTACTAAATCTGGGGAAAATTTCATTCCAGGAATATCAACGGCAAATGCTAAAAATTCTAGAGCTTCTTTATTGGTAATACTACGTAATTTAGAATTGTTTTTTGGAAATATAGATACAGTAAATCTAGATGATGGTGCAATACCACTAAATTCATTTATTTTTGCTCTAAATCGTTCTATGTCAAATGCCATTAAAATTTAATACCTAACTCGTTTTCTGTTAATATGATAAATTTCCACTTATCGCCACGTTTTTTACAATATAGTTGTGCGGCTTCCCATTTTTTCTTATTTATTATATATCTAGTCATATTATTAACATATACTTTAGATTCTGATAGTCTTTTGATATTGGGTTTTTTAGGTTCTATTGTTTGTTTCCATGGCTTAATCTCAATAACCATATTATCGCCATTTTTATTTTTTATCCAAAAATCTGGAAAGTATCTATGGTATTTGTTATCAAATGGATTTATGTAAGGTATACAAAATTCCTCTGATGAATATTGTATTACATCTTGATTATTATCTAACATAGAGAGAAATTTTAATTCCCATCTACTTCTATAATAAATTTGCGTAGGATCGCCACGATATTTTTCAATATTTTTTGGATTGAATTTTCCTGAATACGCCATATATTGTATACCTATATAATTGTTATAAATATATTTATATAGAGGTAATTCATATATGGCCCTAACGGTTCAACAAACATTTAATGAAGCTAAAAGACAAGCAATTGGTAGAAATTTTATTTTTCCTAAAGGTAGACTTGATTCCGTTAAACATAAATTGATGATGGTATTTTATGAATATAGTATTAGAGTTGCAGGAAATTTATTAACTGCAACACCAACACCCAATATGAAAAGTTTAGCTACTATTACTCTACCTGTTCCTATCAAAATATTAGAGAAATACGACGTAGAATATAGTTCGGTATCTGTTAGTGGGAATTTAAAAAACGCTTTTGAGGAAAAAATGAAACAGGCAAATTATAACACTCAAAATAATTTAAATGTGTTATCGACTATGGGATCAACGGGGGCAGCTTTATTAGGAGTTAGTTTAAATCCATTTAATATAATTCAATTAAATGGGGCAAAATTAAGAAAACATAATTTTAGGTGGAAATTACATCCTGAAAATAAAGATGAAACTAATGCTATTGAAAAAATCATAGATACTATTAGAGTTAATATGCATCCTAAAACGGGCGGAGTATGGCCAGTGTCATTAGGGGATGTTATTTTAGGATATCCTAATTTAATTAATTTTAGAATATTTGGCCCAGAAAACCCATCACATATTTTCCCCGCTGCTCCATGTGTAATAGATAGTTTTACTGTTGATAGAACAGGTGGGGATTATCCATCATTTTTTACTGAGACGGGAACGCCAGTAGTTTATCAAATTCATATGTCTGTTACTGAAATACTACCATTAATAAATCGAAATGGAACATTAGATGTTTCAACCGTTTCTTCTTTAATTCCTGATAATGCTTTAGGAAGTTGGGGAGACACATAATGCCAGGATATTTTAGTAATTTTCCTATTGTAAAATATGAATCTGATAATACTTCATCTACTGCAAGAAATATACTCCTTAGAGGAACTATGCGTGATGAAGCTAAAAGATTAATTCTAGAAATTCTTGAAATTAAACCAGGAGATAGAGCAGATTATCTGGCACATTTATTATATAAAAATCCAGAATTTGATTATTTATTTTACCTATTAAATGATATTGTTGACCCATATTATGAATGGCAATTAACTGGGGAAGAATTAGATTTATATTTGGATCGTAAATATGGCGATGAATTATATTCTCCAAAACATTATAAAAAAATAACGACTAAACTTTCTCTTGCTACTATATCTATTAGAGATGGTGGAACAGGATATGCCAATAATGACACGTTAACTGTGGGAAATAATGAAGGTTCACGAGCAGGAACGGCCAGAATTTTTACAGATGTATCAGGAACTATAACTAATTTTGCATTAGTATCTCCTGGCAGTAATATAACTAGACCCGAATTAATTACATTTCGTCGAGCAGGAGTTAACACACATAATAATACAGCCAATATAATTCCTATTATTGAAGATTTCAATGGAGAAGATTTAATTATTAATACTGAAACATACGACATGTTAGATGATAAAGAGCAAATAAGATATCTTCCAGTAACTAATAAAGAACATGAAGATGAAAAAAATTATGAACGAAGATTATTCAATGCAGTTAGACCAGAAATAGCACAGCAAATTCAAAGTCAAATGAAAAAACTATTAGCTGGAATAAAATAATATGAATCCTGGATTATTTGGAACTAATTTTACAGTAATTGAATCTGCGGAAATTTATACTAATTCAACAGAATTATCAAATGAGAGATTTAATATATTAGATAAAATATTATCATTTGAGTTTACTGAGTCATTATTTTCCCACACAATCTATGGATCACTAATATTGACAGATGATAGTAATTTCTTAAATAAAAATTTACTCAGAACCCATGGTGAAATTCTATGCGAAATAAAAATTAAAAATATAGAGGATGAAATTTTTGAATATATTTTCGTCATCGGTAATGTCGAGTTAGAAATTAAGAATGAAATTGCGGATGGTGCAGTTGCGGTATTATCATTAATATCTAGAGATTTTTTTAGAAACCTTTATAGGTTTAAATCTAAAGGATATGTAAATTTACCTATAACAGATATTATTAAACAAATACTCAATGAAGAATTAAATACTGATATCGAAATGAAAGAGGAAAATTTTCATAATAGTGATGATAAATCTACCTATGGGTTTACTAAAATACGGCCATTTGAAAAAATTGATATTCTAAAACAAAAGGCGTATAGCCAGAATCCCTCCGTAACATCAACGTATTTATTTTATGAAAATAGAGATGGATATAATTTTCAGACGTTTGAAACCATTATCATGAATAATATGAAAACTAAAGTAGAGGATTATATTTATTCCCAGAATATGAGTCAAAATAAATTTACTAATCCACTTTTTCGGGGAATAAAATCATTCATTCCCACATCAAGAAACAATAACGTAACGAAAATAACGAATGGATTGTTTTCAAGTGAAATTTATAGATTTGATTTCAATACTAAAAGAATTTCTGTGGAAGAATTTAATTTACATGATGATAGTAAGGACTTTAAACATATAGACAATAATGTTGATGGGAAAATTAATATTAAAATGACAGATAGTTTTCGGGAAGATATTAAAAAAAATGGAAAATATACTTATTTTATCCCCTGGAATTCTGAAAACACTACCACTGATTATACCTATAAACATTATCAATATTCCAAACCATTTCTATATTTAATTAATGAAAATACTTTAGATATTTTAATTGATGGTAATTTAAAATTAAAATTGGGAAATCCGGTAAATATCTCTATATGGAAAAATATTATGAGAGCAGGAAATATGAATGAAGATTTACTTGATACAAGATATTCAGGGAGATATCTAATACATACTATAACAAATACGATTTTTAAAACTGATAGGAAATCTCCATTTCTTCATGAATCTAGTGTTTCTCTCACTAGAGACTGGTTAAATTATGAATATGGAGATAATTCAAATATAACCAATATATCCAATGAAGTTCCAGTATCAGATAGAACTACTTATAATGTATAAGTATGGAGATTAAATAATGCCTGAAATTCATGAGTTTATGGGGACTAATGGTTTAGTCTGGTTTATTGGTAATGTGGAAGATATTCATGATCCTCTACAAATTGGTAGGGTTAGAGTTAGATATCATGGCCTACATAGTGAAGATATTGTTGAATTGCCTACAGAGGCATTACCCTGGGCAATTCATATTAAACCTGTTACTGATGGAAGTTTTAAATCTCCCACAGGATTATTAGTAAATACTACAGTTTTTGGATTCTTTGCCGATGGGTCTATTGGCCAATATCCTATAATTATTGGTGTTATTAGTGGAATTAATGCCCGTGCAGGAACTTTTAATTCTGCTACAACAGAAGATATTCTAAGTAATAAAGGTGGAGGAAACCCATTAATATCGGGATTAGATATCTCAGAGGGAACATCCCCAGATACTTATTTTACGTCTCAGTTTTTAGGAACATTAAACGAAGAACAATATAGAGAATTGAAATCTACTCTAGGTAAAAGAGAATCCAATAATAATTATCAGGCAGTAAATCAATTTGGGTTTATCGGAAAATATCAATTTGGAAATGCTGCATTATATGATCTTGGCTATACAGTATCTAATTCATCTAACAACAGTTCATTAAAGAGTGATACCAATTGGAAAGGTAAAAATGGGGCAAACTCCCTACAATCATTTCTTAAAAATCAGGGAAATTGTCAGGAATTAGCAATGGATGCATTAATGAGAATGAACTATAGTAGATTACTTAAATTAGGAGTTATTAATAATGTAACTCCACCTAAAGAATTGGCAGGATATCTTGCGGTATCTCATTTATTAGGGGCAGGTGGAGCGCAAAAATTTTCCAAAGGAATTGATGGTAAAGATGGAAATAATGTATCCGGTAAAAGTTATTATCAACTAGGTTACAATAGTGTAACTAACGTTAAATCAGAAACAGCAACATCATAAATTATAGGATATCATATTATGTCATTATATAAAGAAGAAATTGAAGAACTATCAAAACCTAATAATGATTACATTGCCGGTTTATTGAAAGATTTTCCACAGTATAAATCACTTGATGATATTAAAGTTAATGAACAAGATTCATCTAGATTGTCTCGTGGCGTAGCACAGGGAACCATTGTAGAAACTAAGGATAATAATAGAATATACGATATTCCCATTGCCTTGTCATTAGATAGTTGGGATCAGCCTATGTCTCCATTTAATGCGTCATATCCATATAATAGTGTTTATGAAAGTAGAAATGGACATGTTCAAGAATTTGATGATACGGAAGGTAGTGAAAGATATCATAGATATCATCCATCGGGAACCTTTGTTGAAGTTGATAGTGAGGGAAATGAAGTAAGAAAGATAGTTGGTGATAATTTTCTAATTATTGAAAAAGATGGAATGGTTTATATTAAAGGTGATTGTAATCTAACGGTTGATGGATCATGTAAAATTTTAGTTCTTAATGATTGTAATTTAAATGTTAAAGGTAGTCTTAATGGTCTAGTGGAAAATGATATTAATTTAACTACTAATGGATGTATGAATCTAAACGTCAAGGAAACCTTTAAAATTCGCGCAGATAATATGGTAGTAGAAACATCCAAATTCAACCATAAAAATATTGGGATGTATACTCTTTCCACAAATAGTAAAGATGAAATAGTAACGGACAAGTATGTTCTTAAATTAGGAACATTTAGTATTATGTCATCTGATGAAATGATTTTATCCTCGGACGGTAAAATCAGTGTTAAAACTGACATGCATTTACAAAATAATTTATATGTGGAAGACGAAATACATTGTCCAGATATTAGAGGAACAGTGCAAAAGGCATTATATTCTGATGGGGCAAATAAAGCATTTTCTGCCGTTGTGGCGGCTTCATTAAGTGGAGCATCCGCACCAGAAGTAGTCACTCCTAGCCCAACAGCACCAGAATTGAGCGCAGCTATAGAACCTGCGGAGGCGTTATCAACGGGACTAATAATTCCAGGCGTAAGGGCAAATGCCGCCCCACCAAGAATAGTAAAGTCATTTCCAAATACTAGATTATCAAGAATTGCTATTGAAAATGATGGTGGTGATGGCGCATCTGCTGTTAATTTATATCCTGGGTATTCCAGAGGATCACCATATATTGATCCTAATGATAATGAATATCCTGATAATATAGAGAGTGGTCGTGCAGTATCTTTCTCTGCGGGATCATCTAGTGCCCAAATTAGAAAAGTTCCCAGTGAAATACAAATATATGATAGCAAAGCATCTAATGTAATTTCTAAATATTTCACAGTTGCAGATTTGTCATCTAGAGCGGCATTCCCTCATTCCGTAAGAGAACAAAATGGATTGTCTGAATTAGATATTTGTAAAAATCTACAAGAATTAGCTATTAATGTTGCTGATAGATTAGTTGAAGAATATGGTAGAAATTCCTTTATTATTACATCAGGATTTAGACCATATAGTGGAAAAGGGAATCCATCACAACATGAATTAGGTCAGGCGGTAGATATCCAATTTAAAATTCCAGTTGATGAGTATCCAAAAAGAGCAGAAGAATTAATTAAAATTCTAGTGTTTGATCAATTATTATTAGAATATCAATCGGGCGGCACAGGAAGGCCCTGGTTTCATATTTCATATAGTAATAAAAGAATAAGAAGAGAATATGCTACATATTATAATCATAAACCAATATCTTCATTTACCAAGGTTTAATAATAATGGCATTTGTAAACGCATATCGTGCAGAACAGAAAGAAAGACGATTAACTAATAATATTCAAAGGATGGCTATGCTTCCAGAGGATAGATTAAATCAATTGGATTTAATGCTTAGTGCTAAACGAAAAGTGAGAGAATCAACGTCTCCTAAGAGTAAATTAGGAGGAATTATGAAAAGTCTTGGTGGCAATAATAATTATATGGCATCTAAGATTAATAATTGTTTATCATCAATTGACAAAACTATTGATAATAACATTATTGGTATATTAGGTGCTGCCTATGACGCTGCGGGTATTACAGATTTATTAATAATGCAGGAAGTATTAGGAAGAGATTTCTCACGATTAATGCGATCATTAGGAAATCTTCAAAATTTTGGTGATAATGCATTGTATCAATTACAGGATGCATTTGCCAGGGGAGTTCAAAATACTATTATTGATGCGGTTGCTATGGCCACTGATGTTGTTAATGATGCGATAGATGAGTTAGCAAATGAGGCTTTTGCAGCATTGTTGCCGGCTCTGGATGGGTTACAAAGTGAATTAGGAAGTATATTAGGGGAAGTTACAAGTGCTGGGGAAGCTGTATCGGCTTTAATGCAGGAAATTACGGGTGATATAAATAACTTATTAAGAACAGTTCAGGGAGAATTTAATGATCTTTCTAGAACAATTTCAAATGGATTATTTGATTATGCATCAACAAGAGGAACTACGTGCGCCTCTAGACCCGACTCACAAAATGGATTACGTTCAGCATTAAATCAGATTATATATTAATAAGGAATATAAATGGATAGACCAGTAAGACCCACCACTACGAAAGAATTATCATCTATTATATATTCTGATTTCTCTAATAATCTGGGTATACATCCTGTTACTGGAAATATTACTAGAGTGATAAATCAGGCTTCAGTTAAACAAGCATTACGTAATTTAATTTTAACTAATACCGGCGAAAGATTATATAAACCAGATATGGGTTTAGATTTAACTAAACATTTATTTGAAAACATTATTTCTGATACTGATAATTTTTTAATAAAAGATAAAATTATTAAATTAATAGAAATATATGAACCTAGAGTAGAATTATTAGATGTTCAGGTATTGACGGCAGATAGTATGGATGAAGTTAATACTGTTACAGGAGATAAATTGAATAATTATGATTTATATACTGGTGGATCATCTAATGTAGAAAATTCTATGATTATTAATATTATTTTTCGGGTTATAAATACTAATGAACAATTAAACGTAAATGTTATAGTAGAAAGAAATAGGTAATGGCAGATTTTTTAGACACAGAAAACTTAGACTTTAATACATTAAAATCATCTCTGAAAACATATCTAAAAAATCAAGATATTTTCAGAGATATTGATTATGAGGCGTCTAACATAAATGTATTACTTGATGTATTAAGTTATAATTCATACTTAAATGCATTCTATCTTAATATGGTAGGAAATGAAAATTTCATGGATAGTGCGGTATTAAAAGATACGGTAGTTTCTCATGCCAAAGAATTGAATTATATTCCCAGATCAAGAACGTCTGCCAAAGCTAATATTGGAATTACAGTAAATATTAATAATCCATCACTTAGAGAAGTAGTTATTCCAAAATATAGTATGTTTACAGCATCAGGAATAATCGCATCTAATAACAATATTACTAATTATACATTCTTAAACAGAGATAATATCATACTTCAAAGATTGAATGCCACATCATTTAGTGGGAATAGTGATATCTATGAGGGAACATACGTTAAAGAGTATTATAATGTCACTGGGGAAAATGATCAAAGATATGTATTATCAAATAAAAATGTAGATACGCAATCAATTAAAGTTACGGTTCAGGCATCTAATACAAATACAAGTAATAATATTTATACTAATGCAACATCATTATATGGATTAGATACAGATTCTACAGTATATTTCACTCAATCATATTTTGATGATAAATATGAAATTCTTTTTGGTGATGGCGTATTTGGTAAAATGCCAGTTTCTCCAAATTTAGTTACAATTGAATATATGGTAACAGCCGGAGAAGAAGCTAATGGGTGTAAATTATTCCAGTTCAAAGGTAGACAAAGATATAATTTCAATATTTCCACAATAGAAAAAGCTAATTCTGGTAGTGAACGTGAGACTATTAAATCTATTAAATTCCGTGCCCCTAGACATTTTCAAACACAGGGTAGGGCGGTAACATCAGAGGATTATAAAATATTAGTCAAAAATAATTTTAATGATATTAGTGCAGTAAACGTGTATGGTGGGGAAGAATTAGATGAACCACAATATGGTAAAGTTTTTGTTTCCGCCAGCACAACAACAGGAGAAGTTTTAAGTAATAATAGAAAAATTGAAATTTTAGAATTTCTCAAACTTCGCTCAATAATGTCTATAAATTCAGAGTTCATAGACCCTAATTATCTTAATCTTATGGTTAAGACTAAAGTAGTATATGATCCCACTTTAACAAACCTAACAGAAAATGAATTAGTAACTAATATTAGAAATGGTATAGTAACATATAATCTATCTAATTTATTAGATTTTGATAAAGATTTTAGATATAGTAAATTTATTGGTAGTATTGATGATTTAGATGCATCTTTTGTAAGTAATAGCACAGATGTTACCATGATTAAGGAGTATAATCCATTATTAGGCGTGAATTTAATATTTACGTTAGAATTCAAGAATGAAATATTAAAGGATGATATTAGCGATTCTAGATTATTAACAAATGAATTTACATTTTATTCCTCAGAATTTACTTATAACGGTCGTCCAGCATTTTTTGGTGAGGATGGTGTAGGGAAAATATTCATATATGAATATACCGAACAAGGAAGAAAAGTATTAAATTCAGATTGTGGAACTATTAATTATGATCTTGGAAAAATCAATATCAATAATGTAGTAATAGATAATTATGTTGGTTCTGCGGTAAAATTTTATGGAGTTCCTAAGAATAAAGATATTTTTGTATTAAGAAACACTATTATACGTATAGATTCAGATTTAATAGATGTTAGTATAGAAAGAGTATAATGAGAACTTTAGAACAAAATATTGATATTTTTATTGAAAACCAAATACCATCATTTTATCTTGCTGATAATAATCTATATGGTGGAAAGTTATTAGTAGAATTTATCAAGGAATATTATAGATGGCTACATTCCACAGATGAAATTGGGTATAAAACTAGAAAGTTACTTGAATATGGTGATATAGATTTAACTACAACTGATCTTCTGGAAAAATTAAAAAAGAAATATATTGCAGATTTACCGTCTGATATAATTGCAGATAAACGTCTATTAATTAAAAATGCATTAGATTTTTATAGGAATAAAGGAAATGAGAAATCATATGATATTCTTTTCCGCGCCCTATTTGATAAGGATGTAACAGTATATTTACCAGGAAGAGATATATTACGTCTCTCTGATGGAGAATGGAATGTTCCACAATATCTTGAAGTCTCATATGTTCCAGATTTACAAACATATGTGAACAGAAAAATTATAGGTATTGGTAGTGGGGCATCTGCCATAATTGAAAATTATCAACAATTAGTTGTCAATAGAAAAACTATTGAAATTTTAACTATTTCAAATGTAAATGGATTTTTTGATAGAGGGGAATATATTAGATTTGCTAATTCTACTGACATTGAAAATATCCCTAAAATATTAGGTTCTCTAACAGGGGTTAGTGTTATTGACGGTGGAGCAGAATTTTCTATTGGTGATATTCTTGATATTTCTGGTAACGGCAAATCCGGTAAAGCTAGAGTTGTAAATACGATACCCTCCGATGGTAAAGTAAATTTTAAATTAATTTCCCCAGGGTCAGGATATTCTAGAACCGCTATTCCAATAATATATCCTAGAGTTACATTAACATTATCATCAGGAAATAATAATATTTCATCTGGACAATTATTATATCAGGCAGATAATTTGGCTAATGGAATAGTGTATACTAATTCAGGCAATGAAGTCATTATTAAGGAAATTTCTAGTGGATTTACAGTTGGTAGTTCTATAAAAACAGCATTATTAATGCACATTGGGAAATTAGCTAATACTGTTAATAATATTGCAGTAGGCGATGTAATTAGTCAATATAATGGGGCAACTAAAATTGCTAATGGAATTATTGGAGCAATTGAAACCAATACTAATAACACATCTATCATAGTAATTGATACATTAGGATCATTCACCCAATCTTTCTATACTGGAACTAGAGCAAATAATATCATTATTACTGATGCTTCAAGTGTTAATTGTTATGTATATTCTATAAGTGGAGGTAGTAATACGGGTTCTGGTGTTATTACTGATATTGAAGGTGGCGGAACAGGAGCATCATTCAGAATTGGTAATATTTATGATACTGAATATGTGAGTATTAATACCAATTATGTTAGAGATATTCTTACCTATTCAGTATATTCATTTAATGGAGTAAGTGATACTAGTAATACTATTATTAATGATTTATTAAATTATGAATTAAATGAAGTTGGGAAAATTCAATATTTAGATAGTATAGTTCCTGGATCGGGATATAGTTTAAATCCATTTGTTACCCTTAATTATTATCCTATGTCATCATTACAAATAGAAGACTTAGGAGGAATTAAAGGGAATAATGCTGTAGTTACATCCACGGCAGGTATTGCTGATGGCGTTGTAACAAGTCTAGCCTTAGTTGATAGTGGATATGGTTATGAACCCGGTGAATATGTAAATATGCAGAAATCTGGTTCATCATTTAGTGTGACTGGTAGAGCATTAGTATTAAATCAGGGTAAAGCAGAGGGAGAATGGAAATCTACTAGAGGTTTCTTAAATTCTGATAAGAAAATTCAGGATAGTAGATATTATCAGGAGTATTCATATGAATTACAATCTGATATTAATTATCATAGATATAATGATGTTGTTAGAAAATTAGTTCATCCTATTGGGACTGAAATGTTCGGTAAGTTTTTATTAACCACAACATTAACTGATGATGAAAGTGAACTAATAGAAAGCACATTAGAATTGATTGGTAATGGAACAGTTACCTGTCTAACTTCAAATGTTGTGACGGGTAATAATACTGTATTTACATCATTTTTTGCTAATAATGATGTTATTAAAATTGATAGCTATGAGAGAAACATTACATATATAGCTAATAATACATATTTAGAATTAGATACAGCTATATTAAATAGTTATAGTTCAAACACTTATAGTAAAATTAGAAATTATTAGGATAAAATAATGGCAGGAAAATTAACTAAAAAACATATGATAAATAATGCTGAATTATTTGTAGATTCATTAGTATCTACAAATACTAATTATTATATGTTTGCATCAAATCATACGCCATGGGATGATGAGCAAAATCCACCATCAACTAATACTACTATTTCTACTATAGAACATACGATATATGATGAAATTATATTTGGTAAAAAGATTACTACGACGGATGTGAAGCATATGATACCAAGATATGATTGGGTTTCAAATACAGTTTATAATGCATATGATAAAGACAATGTTGATTTATACAGCAACTCATTTTTCGTTGTTACACCAGAACAAAGAGTGTATAAAATTTTAGATAATAATAATGGATTAGCTTCTACTATAAAACCAACATTAGTATCTAATGCAAT
>Ga0075473_10000652_pt1 | contig 14478 bp, 14 predicted proteins | sample DEB19_08_DNA_FD_76340 | JGI IMG/M metagenome (GOLD analysis project Ga0075473, IMG submission 76340) | Aqueous microbial communities from the Delaware River and Bay under freshwater to marine salinity gradient to study organic matter... | ecosystem: Environmental > Aquatic > Marine > Coastal ... | reverse complement strand
GATATGACGAATGCGTTTATAACGCTGGCTCGTTTAAATTTAAGAAATCTGGATAATCAGGAATTAGCGCCATTTTACTCGGGTCCCGAACTTCCCGAGATTGAGTTGGCCGATCGCTTGAGTGCTGCTCAGGCATTAACAAATTCGGCTGGTCTGGGTGCTATTCCTGAATTTACGTACATAGAGCAAACTCGAGGTAGATCCGTTAATTTATTTAAATCTTTTTTAAACGCTAGCGGCATTGAGTCTGAGTACGTAGACGATTTAATTGAAGTCGCCGCTAACCCGCAGACCCCCGATTTAGGTTTACGGTCTGCTTTTGTTACAAAAAAATCTGCAACGCCCAACTTGGCTATATCTGATATTCGCGATAGGATCAGAAATGAAACAGACGCTTCGACGGCGGAGCATCTGGCTGAACCGGCTTTATTAATCGTAGCTGATGCGGATCCGTATGCCGCTGTTCGCATAAAGAACATGCGTCAATACATTACGAGATACCTCATCACCCCTACGATTTAATAGCCGCTATTGTGTTAACAACTCGGAGTTACTAAATGGACGCACTTCTTAACGTTCTCGGCGAGCATCTCCCTACCGTTGTATTTGGCATCATCTCAGCTCTCGCTATGTGGGGCATCAGCAAGCTGAACCTCGAAAAGCAGGCCAAGGAAGTTATCGAGGCGCTCGTTCAGCGCACGCTCGATAAGTCGCAGGAGTGGGTGAAGGCGGCGATGACCGCTGATTCCGACGGCGGTGTCAAGATCACCGCTAAGGAACTCTCGGACATCCGCCAGAAGGCGTGGGAACTCATCAAGGACGAGGCCAAGGGCCCGGTGGGCAAGCTCATCCTCGGCTGGGGTGAGCAGCGCGTCAAGGGCATGATCGGCCTCATCCTCGATAAGGCCGGCGTCAAGGTAACGATCTGATGACGGCGTTAGCCGCGCTTCTGGCACCGCTGCTTCAGGCGGTGCTGGATATCATCTTTAAGAACACGACCTCGACCACCACGATTACTGAGAACACCACCTATGCTAATCAGAATCGCCCCGCGCAGCCTACTCCTAGCGTTGGGCGTTTGCTTGATCGCGTACGGCGTGACGGGCTGCTCGGTCGTTGAGAAGACGACCGAGACGCACACCGTCCACCTGATCGACTCCGGATCTGCCGTCAATAATGGCCTTAAGGTTATTTCTGACGATGAGATTCAGGTCGCCGTATTTATCGACGGCACTAAGCCGTTCGTTGCTAAGCGCCGGCTCAACGGTATGTATATCGTAACCCCGGATAGGTATCTCGAGCTTCGGGATTACGAGGTAGCCCTGCTTAGATTTTTAGCAAAGCATAATTCGGAGAGCGCTCTTGACATCATGATCCGTCAGGAGATTGATGCAGAACTCAGCGGCGCTCGGCCGGATAAAAATAAATAAGCCGGTTATTCCAGACAAGTGACCGGCTTGGGCGCGTTGCCCTTGGCTCGATATCGATGCCCCAATGTCCATCGATATCGGGCCTTTTTATTTAAAATACTTGTGTCTATTTGGATAACACATGGCTGATATGAATTCCAGTATGAACTCGGCGGCTGAATACGCCGAACGGGCAAGAATGCGCGCTGAGGCCGATGTCGCTCGGCAGGCTGAGAGCATGCGAGAACGGGCCGCCTGGCATCAGCGGGTGGCGGATCGCGCCAGTCAAGCAGCGCTTTATGCACGCGATGCGGCATTTGCCGGCGGCGCTCATATTTATTCGCATGCAGCCCGAGGCGCCGCTTACGCTTACGCAAACGCCGCCGAAGCTCGCGGCGCAGGCGCATTCTTCGGGATGAGTAATTTCGAGACCGCCGGACCTGTCAGTCGCGGAATTCCAGGAACGTACGTAGCTTCGGGTCAATCGTTCGGCGGTTTGGTATATGACGCGTATTTAGGTGACGCGCTAAGCGCTCTTTCGTTATTTTCACATTTTAGAGATTCTGGTCAAGTTCTGGGCATGCCGCTGGCGATGGTTAAGCAGCGAACACGCGAAGAGCTGTCCTTGCGTTTGCAGCATGTTCCAAACAGCATGCTCACAGCGTTACCTGATTTTTTAGGTTATCGATTTGAAGGTCTTAGAACCGACGCGCAACGACAAGCCGCGTATGCCTTTTCTCACGTAACCGGGCCAGCCGCAACTTTAGCCGGTGGTAGAGGTATCTCCTCTACTAACGGTTTAGCAAAAATAGTTTCCGATACGATGATCTCCGTTGGTACTGAGTTTGATAAACAGCGTGGATACTCTTTAGCTTTGGAAGAAGAGCGAGATATACAAGCGGCAACGTACAACTTACTATCATCAACTCGTAAATCTGAGATGGCTAATATGTCTAGCTCTCAGGTAGCGGATGACATTCGAAAAACACGGCGAATTGTTCATCGAATGATTGAGAACTTAAGGATTACGTCTAAAGAAGCGGTCGCGTTAGCTGATGAGTTCGGAAACGTTTTCAGTCCTGAGATGATAAATGAGTTAGTTCGCGCTACCGCCGCCGGAGTATCGGGAGGATCTGCGGGAGGAATGACGCCGGTTCAGTACGCAAAGATGATGCAGCAGCACGCATTTACGGGTATGCGTTTAGGTTTGAGTATGCCCGAAGCAATTCAGTACGGCGCTAGCATGTCGAACAGGCAGGGCGGTTATATAAATCTATATCAGAAGGGGATAATAACTGGCGCGGACCTCTTCATGTATGGGGGAAACACGGTCGAAGAGGCTTCGGCTTTATTCCTTCAAGCTCAGCAACGCATGGGTTTAACTTACGGCGCGGCGCCTGGTATGGGCGCTATGTTTGAAACTGACGCCGGACGTCGATACATGCGGAGCATGGCCGCCGGTCGAATGCCCGGCGGAATTATGGGTTTCTTAAGTCAGCGCGCCGGTGCGGTTGTGTCGGATCCGTACGCTGAAATGCGCTCTCTGTATAATCCCCAAACTCGGCAAGAGATGGCGATGTTCGGTGATATGGCGTCTTACGAGCAGGCAACACAGGCAGCGGAGTTCGCGACTATGCGTTTCCCGGGCCAAACGCCGGAGCAGCATGCGGCGAACAAACGGGCGATGGCTATTAGATTTTACGCACGACAAAATGGAATTCAAGATCCTGTAATTGCGGCTCGTGAATATGACCTTAAGGGAAGATTACGGGAAACTTTCGGCGGCGGAGCGCAGGCGGTAACCTATCAAATTATGCAGCAGCGGGGCTCTTTTAACATGAGCCTTGGTCAATATAAGGACACAGTCAATAAGGTTCTTAATTCGCCCGAAGTCGCCGGTGACATTAATAAATTTGCGGAAATGACACCGTACGAGCAAGAGATGCTCATCAATAGATCAAGAGAAATTGATTTATCAGTTTCTGAAAGTCAAAGACAGCAAGCGTACGATGCCGCGCAAAACATGGGCGCGGGTGCGAGAATTGGTTTTGCTGTAGCTGGTCTTGGACTGCTTGCCGGCGTCATAGGTCAAGCTGTTGCTACAGGCGGGGTTGGGATACTTGCGGCTCCACCTGCGACAAAAGCTGGAGTTTTGTTATTAGGTACAGCTATTGGTGCTGGTATAGGCGCAGCGGCATCCCCAGATGTTATGCCTGACGATGCGGTTTTGGGCGCCAGTGCTTTAGGTTCTGCTGATGAGACGTTTACAGGTTCTTATTTCGGTGACGATAGTGAGGATGAGCAAGAAGCGTTAGTGCGCAATCTGCTTAATCGAGGACTAACGGCTGATCAAATTAACGCCGGATTGCGGAAGCACGGAGTCACCGATACGTATTTTGAGGATTCTGATCTTCGCGATAAAGCGAGGGTCGATAAGTCACGTTTAGGGTTAGAATTGGGGTCTAATACAAAGAGCGAAAGAACCAGAAAAGCGTTAGTTCAGATGTACGCCGATATTAAAAATAATAAAAAAATTCCTGATTATATGATTTCGGGCGCATCTCGCGAAAAAGCTGCCGGAGAGATTAGACGATTAAGTGGACTGAGCGAAGAAAGCTTCTTGGATTTGGCTGATACCATAAAAGCAACCGGTATGCGCTATGATATCGTAGATGGGAAAAAAGTTGCTAAAATTTCTGATGCCGGCGTATTGCTAACTGATCCCGAAATTAAAAAGCAACTACTTTTAGCCGCTCAGACTTCTGGAAATGAGGCGGATAAACAACTCGTAGACCTGTTAAAGGATAGCAAGGTTAGCGCTAGCAGCGCGATAACAGCGTTCCAAAATCAAGCATCGTCTGAAGCTAAAGACACGCTGCAGCTACTTCGCGGTCAAATGGTGGCTAGCACTTTGGCTTCTTCTCCGAGAGGTCACATCGCAACGAAACCGGTGTATGTTGAGGTTGTGCCAACAAAGGACAAGAATGAATGAGCTCTAACATCATAGATTTTTTAAACGTCAGTGCGATTGATAGAAAGAACGAGTACGCCAACGCTGCGAAACGGTACCCGACTAAATTGGTATCATTCTTGCGCAGCTATTTTGAGCCGAACTCAGCGCACAAATCCAGACAGCCGCTTCAACTTCAGTATGAGCCCGACAACGAGCTGCTGATATCCAGGCAGGATCTTCAAATTAAAGTAGATAAGTCGACCGATGTAGTGGTTGATCCGGTTCAATTTCCTGATAATCAGCACGCAGTGCTGCTCGTCAGACAAGCGCCGGACACATCGACGACCGATCAAAGATTGATTGACCGTGTAACCGAGGCGGGCAATTCGACAGCGCGATCTCCTGTAGGTATTATTAAATACGCAACTGACGATTTCATACTGAATTCTATAGAGGAGAAAGATACTGAGCGATTTGTGCCCGCGCACATGCTTCGAGGTTCCGTAATCAGAACATCCGATAAGTCTGGCCGAGAAGCTCGAATTTACGGATACACAGGGACGCTCGTATCTAACGACGTTGAAAAATCTTCGTTGATTAGAATGATGGTTTCGTGGGATGCGTATCTCCGCGCGACGGCGTGTATTATAGATGTAACCGGTAATTTTAGAACTCGCGGTGTGCCCCTCATCGTAGAACTGATGTACCACGATCAGATGCGTCGTGGTTACTTGCTATCTGTTCAGTTCTCTTTATCATCGGCTGTTCCCGCGGCCGTCTCTTTTAGTTTTCAGATGTACGTAACCGAGGCGTACTCTCGATCGATAGACTCGGGTTCAGTAGGAACTGGCTAATGACTTACCCAATTCTTCCGCAACCAGACGTAAGAAGAACGGTTTTATCGAGAGTGAGAGACTATCTCTCGTCGATGCCATCTTTACAATCTGATCCAGTTCGGATATCGCTGTGTCAAAAACAGGCGGTTAATGCTAACCCACTCGCAGATCCTGAATTAAAAGAGATAAAATACTTTCAAGACTTTCACGTTATGTCTGTCGTGTTTCATGACGAGGAGTCTACTGAGAACATCGCTACGTTTGACGCGACAAAAATAAGAGTTAGCGATCGCTTGTTCAGAACGGTTACGTTAGCTGGCTTTATGTTTGACGGGCCCGCTCCCGGCGCCGGAAACCGACACCGAGGGCACTCTAATTGGTTGCGTTTTTACGAGAAGGCTAGATTCTCTCAGATTGCCGGAACTAATAAAATAGTAAAAATTGTTATTCACGGCATAACTTTGTTCGGTGCGTTCGTAACGAACTCTATTTCTCACGCAGCTGATACGCCCGGTATGGTTAATCTAACTGTTTCGTTTGTTTGCTCTCGTGTAAAATTGCCGATCAATTTTATCCCGCAAGTCGAGGGAACTGATTTTTACGGCAAGATGACTTACGAAGGTTTGGCGTTCGCCGGGGTGATCGGGCCGATTAACTACGCACCGTCTGATGTTATATTCAACTTAGTTGATCCGGCCGAGAAGACTAAGGCGGCTGTTGGTTTGTACTTGTCCGAAAAAAGAAATATTCCTGACGCCGTAAAATTGCCGGCTATACCTCCGGACCCTCCTAAAAGAGGTGGAAAAGCTACGGTGAGTTCGTTTAAAGTATTGCCATCATGACAAGCCCAATTCAATTTCAAGCAAACGACTGGCTCGTTTTCATAGACGGCGTTCAGGTGCCTTTTATCTCGTTCAACTACAACGTGGGTGTCGAGATCGTTCCTGAGGGCCTGTTGAGACTTGAGCCAGATTCAATCATAACTCAGCTGAGACCAAACGCGGTAATCAGTATATTCTTCCGCGACAACTACTCGAAGTCTGTTGATCCAGCACAGCCTGATTTACCTATTGAAGATCGGTATGTGTATTTCGGTGGTGGCGAAGTAACTTCGGTACAGGTTACAAAGCAGGCTAACTCTAAAACTACGGACCTGACATTCACAAATGAGCTTGGAATCTTAGCGCAACATAAGGCCGTTGTCAGCGGCATCGGTAGAGGATTTACCAGCATTATTACTAGTGGCACGTTGGTAATAAATCCGTTCGAGATTCAAACAAAAGACATGTTTGATATTGCAACTCTTAACGTCACGAAGCCGGCAGATGACGACAGTAATTACTCCTACTCAAAAAATATCTTAGGAGCCGTTGCTTGGCTCTCTTCTGTTAATGCGAGTCTGAGAAACAGGATAAACCAGCATCGACTTCTGTCTAAATTTGTATCTATCGACAGTAATCTAACTCGTCAATTAATTAGTCGAAAAATAGCTGAGGCGCAGAAGAGCGATCAGCAAGATGCCCTATCCGAGGATTCGACAGTTCTGGATATTATTCGGCAGCTCAACGCTGTTCCGGGTTATCGCATGGTTACGTTGTCAGCGCCGCCAGAGGTATCTTACGTAAATAATTTAGATACGTTTCAAGCGCTGCATAACGGCGTTGTTTACCCACTAAACAACGACAACGACGAAAAATATCAAAATCAGTTTTTCTCTAGAAATTGGGCTCGTCACGACACCTGTCTGATGCCCAATATGTATTTCGCGCCGCCCCCGCCGTGCAACATAATTTTACCGGACACTACGCAGGGCATCCTGTATTCTAGAACATTCTTATCAGAACCTACTCGCGTAGTTTATCAAGACAGCCTTGACGGCGAACTGAGCTTGATGTTCGTCTCTACCGATAAAATTCCAGGTTTGGATAAAACTACAAGTCCTATGGAATTCTGGGGCGCTGTAGAACAAATGTATTTAGCGTCTTTTGATGTAGACATCCCATATAAAACCGATTCTCCGTACACTAGAAAATTGAAAGGGACGGTAGGTGCAGCGGACGCTGGAATAGATGATATTTTAAATTTAAAACCATTTGACACAGTTAATCTATTAGATGCGGTATCTGATAATGAACTCGCCAAGGGAATAGTTACCCAGTTTATGGAGAGGGACTCTGAGTTTATGGTGTCGTTAACCGCGGCTACGTTCACCAAGGACAACGCGGTTGCAAAAATAAGAGAGGCGCTTGAGAAAATTAAATCAAACGGAAATATGTTTGGTTTGGATTTAGGTGGTTTAGGTATTACAAAATCTGGTAAACCTAACGAGTCGGATCGATACGTTGCTTATGTGCAAGCTTGGTTAGATTACAAGCACGATCTTGCAAGATTTAATAGATCAGCCACGATAACTGTTAAAGGGCATCGTTGGCTTGCGCCTGGATTCCCTGGCGTTGTTTTTGACAAAGACGTATCTTTAACATTTGTTGTTGATTCCGTCCAGTACACTATCGATTCTAATGGCGACGAGACAACTTCTGTTACTGTCTCGAGCGCTAGACCCATTCGCGAAGTTCCGCCAGAATTACTAAGTTCTGCGTCTAAGTTAGTTAACGACGTTAAGAAATTACGCGGGCTTATCGATAAAGAAATTCAATCGGTATACGCTAAAGAACGCGTGAGTCTAGAATCGCTGTTCAGCGCATTAAGACAAACGGCTGAAAAGTTGAAGCAGCTCTTGTTTGATGCAACAAACGAGAATCCGTTAAACGAAGAGTTGTTTTTGTCGGTTAAGGCTGGAACCGGCGGCGGTAAGAACCTAAGCCAATTTAAAGACAATCTTCGGAATACGGCTCAGCTGTTTTCTGAGGTGCCGTCTAACTCGGCCCTTGCGGCGCAGCTCAGCTCGTTCTTGAGTCAAGTTGATGTCATAGTAACGCTGGGCCAGAACATATTTGATAAGACGCTAGGCGCTACGCGCGACACGGCCGGGGCCATATCGATGCAGCGGCATCCGGACTTAGCCAAACAATTCTTAAAATTAGCGGAAGATGGGATAAGCACGGACGACGCGCCGAGTCTCGGCCCGATAGTCGATGAGATGTTGCGGTTTTGCGAGGAATTGGTGCGTGTGATATACGAGGTCTTAGCCGCGCAAGAAGCTCAAGCGTTGGCTGGAGAGCCGGCATTTACGGCCCCGACAACGGAACAAGAGTTAAGTAGGGTACTGGTAACCGAAGGTCAGGACCTACGCGACTCTGAAATGGCGCTTCGAGACCTGCTTCGCAGAATAGAAAATCTATACGATATTCCGATGCCGCCGTCGTTTTTTCCTCAAAATTTATGGCGGCCGACTGAGCTAGATAAGACCTATAACCAACTTCTAGGAACTAAGCCTAACTTCTATAAAAATCTATTTAATAAATACGGCATCAAGTCGGACAGTTCGTACTTAGAGGAGTACCAGGCGGCTTTCAAGGTGCTCTCTTATGTGTATGACACAGAGTGGGCTATGGAGATGCTCAATCCTGACGGGGGTAGTTTACCCTGGCAAGACGAGACGTTACTTCGTCGCGGACATCAAACGCTTAGGCAGTATTTAAAAACTCACGGGTTTGACACTAAGTTACTGGTCAATATCTCTTCTGAGCCGTCGCCTACTTACTTCTATCAAATGAACCCGATAGTCACGTCCACAACCCCGGTTTATGACCCCGACGGCAAAAAGACCCCCTTCAGCTGGGATGACTCGGTTATTTGCCGGTTAGTGGATACAACCGTAACGACGCAAAGCATGATGTTTGCTCGGGTTACCGATCCTCTGGACGTGACTCAGTATGTTGAGAAACTTGTTGGTAATGAGGAGCCCGATCCACTAGTAGAGGCCCGACGTAAGTCGGCTCGAGACCCGTCTTTGTGCGGTGCGTTTAGACAGCAACAAATAATAAACTATTCTAGGCGTCACATGGGCGCACGGGCCTATAGGGGCGACTAACATGACTGAACACGCTACGTTAAAAAGCACGTTAAAGAATCTCTGGGAGACAAATAAACCGGCGATAATTTCAAAGGTTGGTCCCCTTATTGGATCCAGTCTCGGTTCGCACATAGCTAACAAACTGCATGATCGATCGCGACTTAAGGCCAACGCTAGAATTAATAAATTAATTAGATCTGATAGAGCGTTGGCTGATAAATTAAGTCGAAGTTTTGCCGATAAACACAAACTGAGCAAGGAAGAGGCTGATATAGCGTTTGAGAATCACCCCGACGATCCGATTGAGCGGGTTTTGTCTCTTGCCCGATTTAAGGTTAGTCGCAGTAATCCCAAACTTGAGAAATTACATAGCGCGTTAAACAGTAGAACCGCCGCAACAGTTCAAACCTTAAGCAATATTTTGCCTTTATTTGCGCCGTCAACTGGTGCTCCTATAGGCATGTTACAGAAGGGGCTTGCGCACACGAAACCCGCGCTAGCTTCCATGCTGGATTCGAAAGTTAACCTGGCAGCTCTCGAGCATATAAAAGAGCACGCCCCGCACGAGTATCAACGCGCTAAGCGGATAATTAAGGAACTGGAGCACATGAACAGGAACGAGCAGATTCGCCGGGTCTCAACGACCGTTGGTAGTCGGCTCGGTAGTCGGCTCGGTACCGCGGCTACAAATAAGCTGCTAAGCCTCAAAAAGAAGGATTAGTCGTGCACGACTCGTCTTTTATTAAATTATCTACCGGAATAGTCAGCGATGCTGATTTAGTTGTTCGGGCTAAGCGCGGCGATACTCAAGCTCTTAATGAGCTTATTGATAGACATTCGGATCTTATTAAAAAGAAGGTTGGCGGATTTGCGTTTGCCGCTGTGCCATCTTCGGTCATTCACGCACACGCCATAAAATTACTTAAAAACGCCGTAGATAAGTACAGCCCGGGCGAGGGTGCTAATTTTCGAACGTTTTTAGAATCCAATCTAAGACTCACCCGATTTGTCAACGACCATAAAACTATTGCTCGAATTCCAGAGCACAGGTCTTTAATGATAAGTCGTTATATCGCGGCTAAGAACATGCTCTTTGCGGACAAAAATCGCGAGCCTACGGCCGAAGAAATTGCGCACGATCTTAAAATCTCTATTGCCGATGCCGTGAAACTGGAGCAAATAATTAACTCTAAGACACTTGCTTCGTCGGCTATGACTTTTGATCAGGTTAGTAACGTATCCAACAGATTCACGAATGCTGGCGAGTTCATGTATTTTGGGTTGACGCCGCAAGAACAGTTGGTATATGATTACTCTCTCGGCGCGCACGGGAAACCCGCTCTTAAGAGCGTGACTGATATCGCCAAGAAGGTGGGTATAACCACGGATAAGGTGTATCAGATAAAGCGCGATTTAGGGGAGAAGATCGCGAAAGTACGATGAGACCGTCCCATCAATTCGACAAGATTGTAGTTCTAAAACCAACCGAATACTCTGACGGGATGTTAAGCAACACTTACGCGCCTGGAACAATATTCCTCCTAGATGATGCTGGTGCTAACGGCGGCGTGATTCGAATCACGAACACCGGCTACCTCATTACGCTAACCCAGGCTGAGATCTTTAGCGAACAGCCGTTTCAGTGGCCGGAAGCTAAGCACGTCGTTGTCATCAAGCGAGGCATGCTTATGCCGCACAGGGCTTGAATCTTTTCTTATAATTATTTAGGATACCATCATGGCTGAAGATGCATCACTTAAAACAATGCGCGAGAAGCTCTTCCAGAAGACGCTTCGACGCTCTACCGTTATTCAAGAGCGCGACGACCTCCAAGACGTAGTCGATGAGATGAACGCGGAAATTGCGGAACTCGACACGATAATTGCCGAACTGAACACGGCTATCGGCGCGGTTAACCCGTCGCCGACGATTACGATGACTAGCCCGACGTCGTTCACGCGCGGGTCGGGAAATACCGTCGTCACTATCACCGGTACGGGCTTTGTTTCCGGATCAACTCAGCTATATGTCAACGGCGTCGGCGTAGCTACCACGTTTGTTTCGTCCACTTCAGTAACCGGAACGGTAGCCTCGTCTCAGATGACGACGACGGGTACTGTGTCGGTTTATGTGCGCACCGCCGGTCCCGGCGGCGGCACGTCTAATACCTTCTCTCTGCCCGTAATAAACGGAGCACCTACCATTTCTACTTTATCACCGAACACCATCACCGCCGCGTCTCCGGCAACTCAGATAACTGTTGCTGGGAGCAATCTGTATAACGGTTCCTCTGTTTACATAAACGGCGTAAAAACGACGACTACCTTGTCGGGCGCAAACCTCCTCGCTACAATCCCCGCAGCTGCTCTGGCTGTTCCCGGATACGTATCTATTTACGTAGTTACGCCGTCCCCGGGAGGCGGCCAGTCGAACCAGCTGCTATTCACGGTGACCTAAAATGGGTGACATGTTTGAGGTTCGGTTATCGGCAATCGGTTCCCCCGCTTTTGGTGATGAGCTTATCGAGGCCCTGTCCGAGCTTCTAGGCTGGCCTACCATGACCCAGTTCTTCGGACCGGGTAGATACATGGTTGAGTATCTGACGGGCAGCGGATTTGTGTGCTTGTCAGCAACTCAAGATCACGGTATGGTAACGTATCTCATGGATGCCGTTCTCAGTTCCGAGGACGACACCAAAGCCTTAAAAGGCGTCATTACAAAATTTGCCCAATGATTATTACAAACTGGCCTGATAAATGCCCTCGTTGTAAATCAAATTCTTTTCAGGTTCTACGCCCGATTGACTCCAAAATCGAGGCGGAAGGCTGGACCGCGACTAATAGCAAATTAGTCAGATTTGTTTGCAAGGGGAAGATCTGTGATCATCAATGGAACGTTGAGTTGGTGGGAGTGGATCCTATTCTTCTTACTCATCGGTCCTACTTACCGCTTGCTGTCGTGGCTGACAGCGCGGCTGTGGCCCCCGAAATCCTTGCCCTCGACGAAACCTGGACCACCCATAAACTTTCCGAACTCATCGAACGCGGAGCGAAAAGGAGTGCCTATGTCCTCGAACGAGCGGAAATCTTCGCTGCCCAAGAGCAAAAAACCGTTGAGTCCGGAGGAGTTGGATCGGACAGCCCGAGTACTTGAGCGCGACTTAGAAAGCGCTTCGGTATTTGATTTTCTTGCCACGCCCAGGCGTAAGAGAAAATTCACCGTAAGTAAGGTCTATCGGATTCTGTATAAACATGTAAATAGCAAGAATTTAAAGGTCGAGTACCACGATGCTGTCATTCCTGAACACCGTAATCCGGCTGGGCCAGAAGGCCATCAACTTCGTGGTCGGGACCCTAAGCATGTCTGCACCGAGCACTGCTGCGCTCATTCTGTTCGTATTGTCCCTGTTGGCTGTGAGGATGTTTTGGACAAGCTTATCCAGTGGTGGACAATGACGAGCAAAGCCAACGGGCATAATTTAGAATCAGTCTTAATCGAGCAAGATTCCTACGTGGCTCAAGAACAGATTCGAGACGGTCGTCTCGTTCCTGTCTACTTGTACGATTATGTTCAGTTCATGGTTATGGATATGCCGGTTAAGCAATACGAAGAGAACGGTAAAACGGTTTGGGCACTTTTATAGCGTAAAAACAACGCACCCGTTTGGGGCGTCGATAAGTGAGTAAATTGTCACGTATCAAGTAATTTTATTTATTGTCAGGTCAACTTCTCCCATCGCTCGGTCCCCTGCACTCATAGGCACCCTCTCCAAGCGAACTCACATCCCCAACCATATCGTATTTCGAAACCTAACTGCTTTTCGAAATTTACACGGCAGTGAGTGGGAGTACTTTAATTAGCACCAGGGGTAGACCCTTTCGAGTCTACCCCTATCCGAGAAAAGCTGACGATCAGCCCTTCTTTGCCTTCTTCTTCTTTTTAGCGCTGTTCACCGCGGTGATGTGACACAGACGACCGAAGCCGGAGACGTTGCCGTCTCGCGCGACCTTCCGCGCAAGCGGAGTATCGGCGTTTGTCTCAATCTTATCGATGAGCGCTCTGCTTCGATGGCGGCGGATGGTGAAAATCACCGCCGTCTCCCCATCTTTCGCCGTGAACCGATCCGGGCCGATCGGTTCGATTGCGTAACCCAAGCGCAGTTTGGGCTTGCCTTCACGACGCGTCGTCTTGCGGCGTGCGCGCGGAAGGAGGCGCTGAACATCCCGAGGTGAAACCTCGAGCATGTCCGCGATTTTGTTGATCTTGTCGATCGTCGGTCGGTGGTACCCAAGGCACCACGAACGCACGGACCAATCTGTCACGCCGATAAGATCGGCGATTTCGGCCGTGCTCAAACCCGTCTTTGCAAAAGCCTCTTCAAGCCCCCGCTTGACCGACTCGACCTTATCCTTGGGCGCCTTTTGGGGCGCTTCCGGCTTGGGTGGGGTTTTGAATTCGAGGCTCCCTTCGATGAGGTCGCGTTCGACCTCGATTCTCACGTTGGTCATTACGACCTTCTCGAACTCAACCTTTTCGATATGGATAACAGCTTTCATAAATATGCATTCCTTTAAACAACGAATTACGTCACGCAACTTGCGTAACAAATGCCTTCGGTGGGACTCGAACCCACACTTGGGAGATTTTAAGTCTCCTGCCTCTGCCATTGGGCTACGAAGGCTGCTCTCACATGACGAGCTCGTCTTCCCAGGTTATGTTTAGAAGAGCTTTGCCAATACTGGTTTTAGGCGAGGTGATCTTACCTGACTCACGCCGCAGAATCACGCCCGGACCCACGAACCCTTTCATTCCGTTAGGAAACTCAGGATGCTCGTAGTACCAGACGGAACTACCCCCCTTCTTCGACGTGGAGAGGATATCTGTGTAGATGGTATCGCCATCGGGAATACCGATAGGGAAGAACATTCCATCAAACACCGCTTGAGGGTGCGGCACCTCAAGAGTCACCTCTTCAATCATCCCGATACCCGGCTCGATGAAAATAGCCTTGATCGGGTTATGAAGCTTCTTCCACGCATCGGTATACACCTCACCGAAACTCATCCCGGACGACACTTCGACCCACGTGAGGCGCCGGTCGTAGATCGTCCGAATTTCGGCGAAGAATGAAAACTTATTTCGATGATCCTTATACACTTCGAACTGGCCGTTAGGAGTAGGCCCCGCGGCCACTACTTTTATGCTCGGCTCGGTCACACAATCTCCCTTTCCGCCTTTCAGCGATGATCCCGCTGGGAGTTGAACCCAGGACCAACAGATTAAAAGTCTGCTGCTCTACCAACT
>Ga0075473_10000651_pt1 | contig 14486 bp, 8 predicted proteins | sample DEB19_08_DNA_FD_76340 | JGI IMG/M metagenome (GOLD analysis project Ga0075473, IMG submission 76340) | Aqueous microbial communities from the Delaware River and Bay under freshwater to marine salinity gradient to study organic matter... | ecosystem: Environmental > Aquatic > Marine > Coastal ... | reverse complement strand
CTCGACCCGGTCATCGGCCGCGAGAAGGAAATCGAACGGGCGATTCAGATTCTCTGCCGCCGCACCAAGAACAACCCGGTGCTGCTCGGTGAAGCGGGTGTCGGGAAGACGGCGATCGTGGAAGGGTTTGCCCAGCGGGTCGTTGACGGCAATGTTCCCGAGCTGCTGGCGGACCGCCGGATCGTGGTGCTCGACCTCGCGATGATGGTTGCCGGCACGAAATACCGCGGGCAGTTCGAGGAACGCATCAAGGCCGTGATGAACGAGGTGCGTCGCGCCAAAAACACGATCCTGTTCATCGACGAACTTCACACCCTCGTGGGAGCCGGTGGCGCCGAAGGGGCGATCGATGCCTCCAATGTGCTCAAGCCGGCACTCGCCCGCGGAGAAATTCAGTGCATCGGCGCCACCACGCTCGATGAGTATCGAAAGTACATCGAGAAAGACTCGGCCCTCGACCGTCGCTTCCAGATCATCATGATCGAGCCGGCGACGAAGGATGAGGCCGTGGAGATTCTCAAGGGCCTCCGTGACCGCTACGAGAGCCACCATCGCGTGAGCATCTCCGATGCCGCCCTCGAGGCCGCCGTCGACCTCTCCAGCCGCTACATCACGGGCCGCTGCCTCCCCGACAAGGCGATCGATGTGATCGACGAAGCGGGGGCCCGCGTACGGCTCAAGGCCATGACCAAGCCGCCAGACCTCAAGGAGATCGACGAGGAAGTCGATCGGCTCAACAAGGAAAAGGAAGAAGCGGTCGCCAACCAGGATTTCGAGAAGGCGGCCGCCCTCCGCGACCAGGCCGACAAGCTCAAGAAGAAGAAGCAGTCGATGACCCGCGACTGGCGCGACAAGAGCCGCGAGGCCGATGGCGTGGTCGACGATGAGGTGGTGGCGGAAGTCGTCTCGAAGATGACAGGCATTCCACTCACCCGCATGTCGTCCGAAGACCAGCAGCGGCTCATGGGCATGGAGAACGAACTCCATCGCAAGGTGATCGGCCAGGATGCCGCCATCAAGAGCGTCTCGAAGGCGGTGCGTCGCAGCCGTTCTGGCCTCAAGGACCCCAAGCGGCCGATCGGCTCGTTTGTGTTCGCCGGGCCGACCGGCGTCGGCAAGACGCTGCTCGCGAAGGCGTTGGCCGAGTTCATGTTCGGCGACGCCGATGCGCTCATTCAGATCGACATGAGCGAATACATGGAGAAGCACAACGTCAGCCGCCTCATCGGCGCGCCGCCGGGCTATGTCGGCTTCGAGGAGGGGGGGCAGCTCACGGAGAAAATCCGTCGTCGCCCCTACGCCGTCGTCCTGCTCGACGAGATCGAAAAGGCGCATCCCGACGTGTTCAACATGCTTCTCCAGGTGATGGAGGAAGGACGCCTCACCGACTCGTTCGGCCGCAACGTCGACTTCCGCAACACCATCATCATCATGACCACCAACGCGGGAGCCGAGGCGATCAAGAATGAGTCGGCATTTGGCTTCCAGAAGCCCGACGACGATGCCAGCTACGAGGGCATGAAGGGCCGCGTCAACGAGCGGATCGAGAAGGTCTTCCGGCCTGAGTTCCTCAATCGTCTCGACGATGTCATCGTGTTCCATCACCTCACCGTCGATGACCTCAAGAAGGTCATCGACATCGAACTCTCGAAGGTTCGTGAACGGCTGAGTGAGCGTGGGCTCAAGCTGGAACTCACCGACGAGGCCAAGAAGTTCCTCATCCGCAAGGGCTCCGACACCGACTTCGGCGCCCGACCGCTGCGCCGCGCCCTCGAGAACTTCATCGAGGACCCCGTCAGCGAGGAGCTTCTCAAGGGTGAGTTCGAGGGCAAGGACACGATCCAGGTCGACTGCATCGAGGTTGCCGGGAAGAAGCAGCTCTCGTTCAAGGGCATCGTGACGGCCGAGCCCGTGGCTGCGACGCCTGCCGAGGGCGATGCACCGACGGCCTGAGTCGACGGGTGTCGGAATACGAGCGCGGGGTGAGCAGGTGGTTCACACGCTCCACTCCCGTTTGCGGGAGCAGGGGTGGTTCCTGCACCGGGGTGCCTCGCCCGGCCGCCCCGTCAGGCGGGCGCGAACCACGGCGACTCGGCCACTCCGCAGCCGCTGCGAGCGATGGTCTCGATCCTTGCGAGGGTCGCCACGCTGTCGAGTGACATGACGTCGGGGATGGCGTCGGCATCCGGAAAGTCGGCGTCGATCGCCTCGAAGAGCCGCACCTGCGGACAATCGGTCCAATCCGCCAGATCGGGGCGATCCCAGTGATGGTGGTGAAGGTCACTGGTGATGAAATCGGTGATCTCCCTTTCGCTCGGCATATGGAGCCCGGAAACGCCGAATGATCGAAGTGCTGTCACCGTATCGGCCAAGGTCGTCACAGGATCGACGAGTAGATCCCGGTGCCGCACGCCCACCCAGTTGAGATCGAAGGCGGCGCGGCGAGCCCGCACGACGTGGAGCTCCCAGAGCGCGAGCCCGACGCCGATGGGGATGCCGTTTCGGACGGCAAGACTCGCCGCCACTTCCAGCGGGTGGCGAATGATGTGAACGCACACGGGCTCTCGCAGCAGCGGTCGCCAGAGGGGCAAAAGCACGCACAGCCTGGGGTCTTTGACGAACCATGGCCGACCGGTCGGAAAGGAGTCGATGATCGCCTCGGCTCGAGCGACGAACTCGTCGTGGACCGCCGGCGACAGACCATCGGCCTCGAACGCCAGCGGCCGATCCCAGGCGGCGCCTCCTTCCGCGAGCACCCACTCGTGGAGGTCGCAGACATCCTGCCGTTCCCAGAACCCGAGCGGATTGTCCGCGTGGGCGGCCATCGCCGACGACGAGGGACCAAAGCCGCATCCCGCAAGGTTCAAGAGCCTTGCGATGGCCGAGGTGCCGGAGCGATGCATCCCAAGAACGGCGATCTGCATGACACACCCTGCCGCCCTGCGAAAAGCGGCAATCCTGGCAACCAGGGAACTTTCGGAGACCAAGCAACGATACCCTCGAATACGCCGCACCGATGCCGGTGGTTCAGCGATCTCCCCTCCATCCACTCATGCATCCCATTCCGCACGGCCGATACAACCCGCAGGGTCTTCCGCGCCCTTTCCCGGGAATACGCCATGAGCACCGCCTCCACCGCCCCCGACTCCACCCATCCTGGGGGGATCGCCGGCTGGATGGCCAGCCAGGTGGCCAACCTCGGGGCCGCGGCCATGGCATGGGTGGCGGGAGTGGGTGACGTCGCCATCTTCACGCTCCAGACCTTCGGCTGGCTGCTGACCCGCCGGCAGCGCCGTGACGTGATCATTCCCAACTTTTACCGGATCGGCGTGATGTCGTTGCCGGTGGTCGCGCTCACCGGCCTCTTCATCGGGATGGTGCTTGCGGTTCAAAGCTACGCCCAGTTCAAGGCACTCGGCCTTCAAACCAGGCTCGGTTCCGTCATCAATCTCTCGCTCGTGCGTGAGCTCGGCCCCGTGCTCGCAGCCACGATGCTCGCCGGACGCGTCGGCAGCGCGATGGCAGCGGAACTCGGGACGATGCGTGTGACCGAGCAGATCGACGCGCTCGAGAGCATGGGAGCCAATCCGATCTACTACCTCGTCGTGCCACGGTTTCTCGGGTGCCTCGTGCTGATTCCATCGCTCACGGTGATGGCCGACTTCATGGGCGTCCTCGGGGGCTACTTTTATTCGCATGTGCTGCTCGGCATCGACTACCACCACTACTGGGCCAACTCCCGCGAGTATGTCGACGCGTTCGACTTCCTCCTGGGGATCTTCAAGAGCCTGTTCTTCGGGGCTGCGATCGCGTTGGTGAGTTGCCATCATGGCTTCCACTGCCAACCCGGCGCCGAAGGCGTCGGCCGGGCAGCGACCAATGCCTTCGTCCACTCGTTCGTGCTGATCCTGATCCTCGACCTGTTCCTCGGGATCTGGCTCAACAACGTCCATGACTTCTTCCGTCCGGAGGGGCCGCGCCGCCTTCTCTAGCACCATGCCCGCCGTTGCCACCGCATCCTCCCGACACCACGACGACGCAGCGGGGCCGCTGCTCCAGGTGGACCGTCTTGGCGTGCAGTTCGGCAGCCAGCACGTGCTCCGAGACATCTCCATCGACCTCGATCCCGGGCAAACCCTCGTCGTGCTCGGCGAGAGCGGATGCGGGAAGACCGTGCTGCTGAAGACCATGATCGGGCTCATCCGTCCGACCTCGGGGTTCGTGCGGTTCGAGGGGCAATCGCTCGCGACCCTCTCCGACCGGGCTCTGGCCCACACCCGCACACGCTACGGCTTCGTCTTCCAGGGTGCCGCCCTCTTCGACAGCCTCTCGATCCGTGACAACATCGCGTTTCCGCTCCGGGAACACACGCGGCTCGCGGAGCCCGACATCAACGGCATCGTTGAATCCCTCGTGGATGAGGTGGGACTGCCACGGAGCGTGCTCGAGAAAAAACCGGTGCAGATCTCGGGCGGCATGCGAAAGCGGGCAGGACTCGCACGGGCCCTCGCCCTCGATCCGCACCTGGTGCTCTATGACGAACCGACCACCGGCCTCGATCCCATCATGAGCGATGTGATCAACGAGCTCATTCTGACGGTAAGCCGGAGGCCCCATACCACGAGTGTCGTGGTGACCCACGACATGAACACCGCGCGGAAGGTGGCCGATCGGGTGATCATGCTCTACCCGCTGTTTCGCCTGCAGTCCGGTGAGCCCCAGGTGGTGTTCGACGGCACGCCCGATGAACTCGACCGCTCGAACGATCCGAGGATTCGTCAGTTTGTCGAAGGCCGGGCCGGAGCCCGGCTGATGGAACTCCGTGAAGAACAGGCCCGTGAAGCCGGCCAGCGTGATGAGGCAAGCCGCGCCTCCGAGGCCGAGCCATCGACGGAGGAGGACGAATGAACGATCGGGTGATGCAGTTTCGCGTTGGGGTCGTGGTGCTGGCGACAGCCATCATCACCGGCATCCTGATCGTGCTGTTTGGGGACCTGCCGTCGTTGGTGCAGGCGACCTATCCCTTGAAGATGAGCTTTTCCGATGCCAGGGGTGTCGCCGACGGAACCCCGGTTCGCAAGAACGGCATCCTCGTGGGCCGTGTCTCCAGCGTCGAACTCGACGAGAAGGGGGGCGTGAGCGTCGAGGCCGAAATCGACTCCTACGTGCCGATCTACCACGATGAGCAGCCGAGGATCGCCACCACGCTCCTGGGTGATGCCGAGATCCAGCTCGTGCCGGGCACGATTCGGCCTCCGCGACAACGCGTGGCCAAGGACGAGGTGCTCGTAGGGGCCGTCTCACGAGATCCCTTCGAGGTGTTCGCGACCCTCGAGCCAAAACTCGGCGGCGCGATGCAGTCGCTCGCGGAAGCCAGTGAGTCGGTCAAGAAACTTTCCGACAACCTCGACCGGATGCTCCTCGGCGACGACGATCGGTTTGGGAAGATGGTCAACAAGACGGAAGCCGCCCTCGACGCGTTCAGCCTGGCCATGGCCAACATCAACGATGTGATGGGTGATCCACGGGCGCGCGAGAGCCTGAAATCAACGCTCAACTCACTGCCCGACGTCATCGCCGACCTCCGCACGACGGTGCAAGGCATCGGTGAAACCGTCGACACCGCCGACCGCAACCTCCGCAACCTCGAGGGCCTCACCCGCCCGCTCGGGGAGCGTGGCGAGGGGATGGTGGCATCGATCGATCGCACGATCGGCCGGCTCGACGAGACGCTTCAGCAGGCGGCCGCCTTCACGAAGGCCCTGAACGAATCCCAGGGCACGCTCGGCAAGCTGGTCCGTGACCCCCAGGTGTACAACGACCTCGCCCAGGCCGCGGCCAACGTCAACAAACTCACGAAGGAACTCCGCCCGATCGTCGATGACGTGCGGGTGTTTACCGACAAGATCGCGAGGCATCCCGAGCAGCTCGGGGTTCGCGGAGCGCTCGACCGCCGCGCCGGCCTCAAATAGAGGGCGTCACACGCCCGCAGGGAGGCTGATCTCCGAGTCGAGAATCCGCAGGTATTCGGCGATGTATTCGCCATACCTCGCCTTCACGTCATTGGGAAGATGCCGGTAGCCGACGATCCGGCCGCGGCATGAGGCCGCGCCGCAGCGACATGGGCCTCCAAAGTGTGCCACGTCCTCCTCGAAGGTCTCGTAATCGACGGTGATCTCCTCACCGGCGGCGATCGGACGGAGGGCCCTGACTTCGATCTGGGTCACGCCTGATCGGATCACGACGCCGCACGTCGGACTGCAGGAATGGCTCAGGAGCACGGCCATGCCATCGGGCACGAGGTGCGTCTGGCGGTCGACCTGGATGGTGTGCCGCGATCGCTGGGTCGTCTTCTGTCCCCAGGTCTTCAAGACCGTCTCTCCGGCGGCGATGGCACGGGTGGCCACCACCTCCGGCCCGCGACGACCGGCCCTCACCTCCACAGGCTCATCCGACGTCGGCATCGCGTCGGACGCACGGGCCGCGATCACGTCGGCAAACTGTTCATACACCGCGTCCTTGAGGCGACTGCCATACCGTTCCGCGAGCCACGGCATGGTCTGCTCGATCGAGTCGGCCTGAAGAAGCACAAGGTCACCCTTGCCAACGCCGTCGAGCACCGCAGCCGCCGACGCCGCCCAGTCGCCGCCCGCCTCGATGATCACGGGCTTGTCGACCGACATCCCCTCGCGAATCCCCTGGGTGATGAGCCTGGTGATGTCGCCCGGCTGCCGGCCGCGAATGTAGGCGTCTTCGTAGAGCACCACACGGTCGAAGGCAGCGGCAAGCAGGCGACCCTGGGCGATCAGGTCTTCGTCGCGCCGATCACCGGCCGCCGAGTAGACGGCCGTGCGACGCGGGTGCGGAAACTTTGCGAGCGATCCGCAGATCCGTTCCAGCGACGGCACGTTGTGGCCGTAGTCGACCACGATCGATGCTCCGTCGAGATCGAGCAGATTGAAGCGGCCTGGCGAACCGCCCGTGCCGCTCGAAAAACTCTCGAGCCCGAGCCGCACGAGCTCCAGCGGCACGCCAAGTCGCCAGGCGGCCGCCGCCCCTGCGAGCACGTTTTCCACCTGGAAGTCGACCAGGCCGCGATGGACCAGCGGCACCCGATCGAGGTGGGCGAGTCGCGTCTCGCGAGGCCCGTCGCACAGCACGATCCATCCGTCGCGCACCGTGGCGGCGAGTCCGCCCTGGGCGAGGTGCTCAACGAGCACCGGGTTTGCCGGATCGAGGGCGAAGTACACCACCTGCCCCTTGCACCATTTCTTCATGCCGACAACGAGCGGATCGGATGCATTGAGCACCGCAGATCCGCTGGGCCGGACGGCTGCCACGATCGCCCCCTTCACCCAGGCGATCTGCTCCGGGGTGTCGATTTCCGCGATGCCGAGATGATCGCCCGAGGCAATGTTGGTCACCACGGCCACATCGCAACAGTCGAACCCGCACCCTTCCCGCAGAATGCCTCCCCGGGCCGCCTCGAACACCGCGGTCGTCACCGCCGGATTGGCAAGCACCCGACGGGCGCTCTTCGGGCCGCTGCAGTCACCGGAGTCGATGAGCCGACCCCCGATCCACACCCCTTCGGTGCAGGTCATGCCGACGGTCGCACCACCCGAATGGGCAAGATGCGACAAAAGCCGCACCACCGTGGTTTTGCCATTGGTGCCCGACACTGCTGCCGTGGGGATTCGGCCATCTTCACCAGGGCCAAAGAGTGAATCGACGATCGCGGCGCCGACGTTGCGCGGCGTTCCCTCGGTCGGCTCCAGGTGCATTCGCAGGCCGGGAGCGGCGTTCACCTCGATCACGACCCCGCGTTGCACTTCGAGCGACTTCGTGATGTCTTCCATCACCATGTCGATGCCGGCCACGTCGAGCCCGACGATTTTTGCCGCGTCGATCGCCCGCGCGGCCACGTCGGGATGGACGATGTCGGTGACGTCCTCGGCCGACCCGCCGGTGCTGAGGTTGGCATTCCGCCGCAGCATGCACGTCCGACCGGCTTCCGGCACACTCTGCTCGGTCAGCCCCTGCTCGCGGAGGACCGCCACGGCCACCTCGTCGATGACCATGGGGCTCAACGACGTGGCATGATCACCGCACCGCCGCGGATCCTCATTGATCCGATCGACGAGCTGGCGGATCGTCGCGTGTCCATCGCCGACCACCGTGGGTGGATGACGGCGGGCGGCAGCCACCATCCGGCCACCGACGACGAGGAGGCGATAGTCGCCACCCGTGACAAATCGCTCGACGACAACGGATGAGTCCTGCTCGTTGGCAAGAATCCACGCCCGCTCCACTTCCTCTCGCGTCACCAGATTCACGGAAACGCCGCGTCCCTGATTGCCGTATCGCGGCTTGACCACCACAGGACCGGCGATCTCCTCCGCCACCGCCCAGGCATCGGCGGCATCGGTCACGGGCCGGCCCTCGGGAACAGGCACACCCGACTCCGCCAAAAGCGTCCGTGTGAGCTCCTTGTCCTGCGCGATGGTCTCGGCGACGGCTCCGGTACGATCGGTTTCCGCGGCCAGGATTCGTCGCTGCTTGGCACCCTGGCCAAGCCGCACGAGCGATCCCGAGGTCAGCCGCTGCGAGGGTATGCCCCGCGCCGTCGCCGCCTCCACGATCGATCGCGTGCTGGGGCCGAGCTGCACGTCCAGCAGCACCTGCCGCAAACGCTTCACTTCGGCGGGGACGTTGAAGGGCGTGTCGTTGATCGCCGCCATCACCAGCCGATGGGCCGCATGCAGGCACTCGATCGCGAACTTCTCCTCCTTGTATTCGATCACCACCTTGTAGACGCCGCGTGTCTTGGCTTCCCGGGCGCGGCCGTAGCCAACCGGCGTGCCGGCAAGGGTCTGGAGTTCGAGCGTGACGTGCTCCAGAACGTGTCCCATCCAGGTGCCCGACCGAAGCCGCTCGAAGAAGCCGCCGCGCTCGCCGGTCGAGCAGCGATGCTCGATCATCGTCGGAAGCCACGTCATCACCCGGTCGTTGAAGCCGGGCAGCGTGTTCGAGGGAAAGTCTTCGAGCCGCCCGAGGTCGACCCACGCCTCGAGACAGGGAAACGACGCCCACTGGTTGGGCCCGCGAAGCACCTTGACCGAAAGAATCTCCATGGAAAGGCTGATGTCCCTAAGCCGTGCGCAGACGCGTGCGCGGGCCTGATGGTGTGCATCCCGTCCAGCCACCGGACACTCCGGCGGATGTCGCTGGAACGGGGATCGCACGATTCACAACGCAACGGCTCGGGCGCGTCGCCCGGGCCATGCCGTCCGCAGAAGGAGCGGACATCCGCACGAACCCGTCGAGTCGGCAGATCAGGGCGGCGGCTCGCCCTTCGGGGCCGCGGGAGAGGCGCCCTCGACGAAGGCTGTCTTCGCGAACGGGCTCGACGACGGAAGATACGAACCAACGACCAACCAAGCGGCCGAAGTGGCCATGGGACGATGTAGTTCCCTCACCGCGAGGCCGGATGGTAACGCCGCACGCCACATAGTCGTGCGATCGCTTGCGATACCCGTTCCTTGCGGCACCATGTTGAAGGCCGTGCGACCGTTCGGCGACTGCCGCACCGATCGCACCTCTCTGAAAAGAAAGGTTGTCACCGTGGGCAACCAACTTCGCAGATCGTACGTCACAGTTTACGCTTCCGACCCCTGGATGAAAAACGTCGACCAACCGAAAAGAAAGACAGCACGTGCCGTGCCAATCCAGGCATTGCTCGCCCCGAAGGGCCAGAGCATGCTGAAATACCGAGTCAGATCGCATTCCCGAGGCGTGAATCACGAATGAAGGTGCCGAGGGGCTTGGCAAAAATGGCCAATCACGGCAGGCAGGTGGGAAAAAACTACAGTCTTGAGGCTGGCTCGCAGACACGTTGAGAGCGTGTGGTCTCTCAGGGATTTCGCGGGCAGGCCGAGTTTTTCAAAAAAGGTTTTGCACGGAAGCAAGCCAACAATTTAGGTAGGTCAGGAAGGCCACGCAAGTTTCTGTCGGCGGGTTTTGTCTCTCTGGTTCACGCCATCGTCGATCCACCAAATAAGCGTTTTTCCCGGCTTTTCCTTCCAACCCTCTGCCGACGAGCCCATTCGCCACCATGCCCACCCGTCGGCCACTCACGAGTCCCATCCCGCCCGCAACCTCGCTGGGCCTGCCCTGGACGCATGGCATCGCCTTGGGCCCGAGCGAGACGGTCTTGGCCGTGGCTCGATGTGATCTCGATGGCCGTCTCCAGTTTCGGGATGGCTGGATCGTCCTCACCACCAAACGCGTGATCGCCGACGAGCCGGCCCATGCGGCCTCCCCAGGCACCTCGTCGACCACGTCCGGCCCGCACTCATGGCCGATCGGCGCGACGACACGCCTGGATGTGCAGCTGCGTTCGGCCGTGGGACGGGTCGAACTCTTTGATGGTGAACGCATCGTGGCGCGATGGCTGTTCACCCCGGCGCGAGCCGCCGCCATCCATGCGCTTGAAGACGCATTCGACGCCAGGGTCGCCGGACCTGATGGCCTTTCGGAATCGACCTCGACGACGACGAACATGGCCTCCCGCGGCAGCGCCGAGGCCACTGAATCCGAAACGCCACCAGCGGTGGCAGCCCGCGGGCTCGACGACGACCCTGGTGGTGGAACGGCATCCTGGCGGGCCCTGGCACGGCTCATCACCTTTGCTCGCCCGCATGCCGCCATGGCGATCTTCGGGTGCATGCTGTCACTCGCGAGCACGACGGCGGCGCTGGTTCCCCCCTACCTCACCATGCCACTGGTCGATCGGGTCTTGATCCCGAGACAGAACGGCACCGACATCCCGTTTGCGACGGTGTGGTGGTATCTCGGCGGCCTGCTGGCCGCGGCGGTCGCCGCCTGGCTGTTGTCGTGGGCACAAACCTGGACGCTGGCCTGGGTGAGCGAACGAATCGCCGCCGGGCTACGGACGAAAACCTACGCCCACATGCAGACCCTCTCGCTCGACTTTTTCCAGGGGAAACGCACCGGCGACCTGATGGCCCGCGTCGGCAGCGATACCGACAAGATCAACATCTTCCTGTCGGTGAACCTCATCGAGTTTTCGTCGAACGTGATGCTCCTGGCCTTGACGGCGACAGTGCTCGTCTGGCTCAACCCCCTTCTCGCGATCCTCACGCTCGTGCCATTTCCGTTCGTGGTCTGGCTCATCTACGCCGTTCGCGAGCGGCTTCGCCGCGGATTCGCCCGTGCCGCGGTGGCCTGGAGCGACATGACGAGCGTGCTGGCCGACACCATTCCGGGCATTCGCGTGGTGAAGGCCTTCGCGCAGGAACGCCGTGAAGTCGAGCGATTCGCATCGGCCAACGATCGCGTCCTCGACGCCAACGATCGCGTCAATGTGGTGTGGTCGTTTACCGGGCCGCTCGTGAGCCTGTTCAGTGAGGTCGGGCTGCTCGTCGTCTGGGCGTGCGGGGCGTGGCTCGTTTTTTCCGGGAGCGTGACGGTTGGTGGACTGACAGCCTTTCTGGCGTACATCGCCCGGTTCTACGGCCGCGTGGAGTCGATGATCCGCATGGTGCCTGCCACGCAGCGGGCCGCCGCCAGCGCGCAGCGCATCTTCGAGATTCTCGACTGCAAGCCGACGGTCGCTGAATCACCTCGCCCCGTTCAACTCGGTAGGGTCGAGGGCCGAATCGAGATCTCCGGCGTCCATTTCCGATACGGTGCACGGGAAGTGCTTCACGGTATCGATCTCGTGATCGAACCGGGCGAGATGATCGGCCTGGTGGGCACGAGCGGGTCGGGGAAGTCGACGCTGGCAAACCTCGTCTGCCGGTTCTACGACCCGTCCAGCGGCTCCATCCGGGTCGATGGTGTCGATCTCCGCGACATCGACATCGCCGACTATCGCCGGCATCTTGGCTGCGTGCTGCAGGAGCCGTTTCTGTTCTTCGGCACGATCGCCGACAACATCGCCTATGGACGGCCCGATGCCCCGCAGGCGTCGGTCGTCCAGGCCGCTCGGGCGGCCGGAGCCCACGACTTCATCCTCTCCCAGCCGCTGGCCTACGACTCCCGAGTCGGCGAACGAGGCGGTGGCCTCTCCGGTGGCGAACGCCAACGACTCTCCATCGCCAGAGCCCTGCTCGTCGATCCGAGAATCCTGATCCTCGACGAGGCCACGTCGAGCGTGGACGCCGAGACGGAAGCCGTCATCCAGGCTGCCATCGACCGGCTCGTTGCCGGCCGCACGACGATCGCGATCGCGCACCGCCTCTCGACCCTTCGGCGAGCCAATCGCCTCGTGGTCCTCGACGCCGGACGGATTGTCGAAATCGGCACGCACGACGAACTCCTCGCCGCCGACGGGATGTACGCACGCCTCTACCATGCACAGATGAAGGCGGACGAGGAAGCCGCCAGCGGCGTCTGATCACCACGTTTCCGGAATCAACCACCCATGCCAAATGACACGACGACGAGCGGCGACTCGCCCGAGGGCTGGAGGTTGATTCGGGATGGACACGGCCGTCTCGACTTTGTCGATGCCCATGGTCGCGAACACATCGATGTCGACGTGTTGCGGGCGTTCCCGGTAACCGCGCCCTCCGGTCCTGTGGCGATTATCGCCGCCGATGGGGGCGAACTGGCCTGGGTGCAATCGCTCGCCACGCAGCCCTCGTCGCTTCGCACGCTCCTCGAACGGGAGCTCTCGGTTCGGGAGTTTCTTCCCGTCATCGAACGCATCGAGTCTGTCTCGGTCGCTGAACCGACGGAATGGAGCGTGATCACCGACCGCGGTCCGCATCGATTTCGAGTCGCCCACACCGACGACATCGCCCGGCAGCCGGACGGCAGCGTGTTCATCACGGACACCTTCGGGATGCGGTATCGAATCCTGAGCATTGCCGGCCTCGATCTCCACAGCCGAAGGCTTGTCGAGAAGCTGGTCTGACCGGGAAAGCTCCCGTTTTCCGCGGCTTCCCCAGGGCCCCCGGTCAGGGCCGTCCCGGCCGGAAAATAGGACGATTGCGCCGGCCATGCCGCCATTCCCCGTTTTTTTCGGAAAAAAACCTCATGTTTCGTGGGCCGAGCGGCTTGTGAGCCGCGTACTCCTGATTAGTCTCGAAGGGTCTTCTTCAGGAGTGAACCCATGACAACGTCTGGCGGCCGTGACCCCCGTTCGACTTTTGTTCAACGTCTCCATGCGTTCTTCGCGGCCGTGCTGGTGATGGCACCGCAGTCGCCGGCGATCCAGACCGCCTCCGCCGAATGTGGCTGTGGTGGTGGCGCCGTCGTCGCGCCGGCCGCCCCGGCGATGCCCACCCAGACCTACCGCCTCGACTACCAAACGGTCTACGACGAACGCGTCGTGACGGCGGAACGGGTCTCCTACGAAACGGTCTACGACACGAAGACCTACACCGTGCAGAAGCCGGTCTGGGAAACGCAGACGCAGGAGCGCCGCTACACCGTGCAGAAGCCGGTGTGGGAAACCCAGACCCGTGAAGAGCGGACCACCGTGATGAAGCCGGTCTACGAGACCGTGATCGAAGACCGCAGCTACGACGTGACCCGCGACGTGGTCGAAACGGCGACTCGTGAAGAGCAATACACAGTGATGAAGCCCGTGTACGAAACCGTGATGCAGCAGCAGGTGCAAACGGTCCGGAAGCCCGTCTACGAAACGAGTGAGCGGGAGCAGGCTTACACCGTCAGCGAACCGGTCACCCAGATGCGCACCGCATATTCGATCGGGAGCCAGGCCGTCGACACCGTCACGCCGGTCGTGACGCCCGGGGCGACGGCTCTCGGCTGGGCTCCCGGAGGATGGGTGATCGATCCGGCCACCGGCCTCGCGGTCTGGCAGCGAGGCGGCTACCAGTGGGTGATGACGCCGGGCACCGTGGTGAACCAGGTGAATCGCGTCTACCAGCCAACCGCCACGCCCGTGCAGGTGCCGGAAACGACCTATGTCAACCGCGTGGTCACCCAGAAGGTGCCCGTGCAGACTGTCCGCTACGTCGACGAGCAGGTCGTGACGCAGGTGCCGGTGCAGTCGATGAAGATGGTCGCGGAAACGGCCGTTCGACAGGTGCCCGTGCAGACCGTGCGCAAGGTCGTCGAACGTGTTGACAACAAGGTTCCGGTGCAGGTCTGCAAGATGGTGCCGGAGGAACAGGTGCAGCAGGTTGCCGTGCAGGTCTGCAAAATGGTCACCGAGGAGAAGGTTGAGCCGGTGCAGGTTCAGGTGATGAAGTACGTCACCGAAGAACGCACCATGCAGGTTCCACGGGTCGTCGAAAAGAAGACCCCCTATTCCTACACGGTGCGAATGCCTCGCACGGTTGTCACCAAGGTGGCCCTCGACCCCTGTGGCAACCCTGTGTCGACCGCTCCTGCCACGACATCGGCAGCCCCGACCCTGTCGACGGCACCCTCCATCGAACAGGTTCCCGCGCCGGCGGCATCGGCAGCCCGCCCGGAATCACCCGCCT
>Ga0075473_10000647_pt1 | contig 14493 bp, 13 predicted proteins | sample DEB19_08_DNA_FD_76340 | JGI IMG/M metagenome (GOLD analysis project Ga0075473, IMG submission 76340) | Aqueous microbial communities from the Delaware River and Bay under freshwater to marine salinity gradient to study organic matter... | ecosystem: Environmental > Aquatic > Marine > Coastal ... | reverse complement strand
CGTGCTCACGAAGCTCGTCCAGCAGGGGATCGACGACGGCTCGATCCCGCTCGCGGACGTGGTCACGGAGATCCCGATGCGCCGCTTCGGCACGACGAGCGAGATCGCGGGCGTCGTCGCCTTCCTCGCCTCCGATACGGCGAGCTACATCACCGGTCAGACGCTCGTCGTGGACGGCGGCTGGACGGTCCAGGGCCTGCGCGACCGGCCCGACTGGCTCCGGGCGGAAGGCTGAACGGGGGCGGTGCCGGTCGCCCGGCACCGCCGATCGCTCATCGGCCGGCGGCGACCGTCGCCTCGGGGGCGCTGACGACGAGCGTCCAGCCCGCGCTGGAGAGCCGCTGTGCGGCGACGACCTGCCGTGCGCCCGTCACCGGGTCGGCGGTCACGCGCGCGCCGGCCGCGGTCAGCTCGTCGGCCGAGCGGCCGTAGACGGCGGCGAAGAGCTCGGCCATGGGGGTGGACTCGATCGGGCGCATCACCTGCGACCGGTCGGCGGTGCTCGCGATCACGCGGCCGCGCGCGCTGATCAGCCACGCGGACGCATCGTCGTAGGGCAGGAAGGCGCCCAGCAGGGTGCCGATCGAGGAGAGCGAGCGGTCCACGCCCGCGATCCCCACGAAGTGCCCGCCGATCACGATCGCGTGGGTCTGCTCCACGATGTGGAGTCCCTGGTACTCGTAGGGCTCGGTGACCATCGTGGCGGTCCGGGCCGCCTCGCTCGGCGCGGGCTCCGACCAGTGCCGGCTCACGCCCCCGGCGATCGTCACGCCCTCCGTCTCGGGGCGCAGCGCGAAGCGGTTCTTCACGCCCCGGTAGTAGAGGCTCGTCTCCATGGCGCGCAGGGGCTCGATCGTGAGATCGTTCGGATCCGCGGCGTTGCGGCGGACCACGTAGGGCAGGAAGCGCCCGGTCTCATCACAGGCGCCCGCGAGCGCGGGCGTGCCGGCTGCCTCACGGTCGTGGCCGTCCGCGTCCGGCTCGTAGCCGACGTAGGCGGCAAGGACCCCCGGCACCGATCCGACCACGGCGCGCGCGTACGCGACGAGCGCCGCGCGCGAGCCGAAGAGGCCGTACTGCTGCGCGAGGGCCATCGTCTGCGAGACGATGATCGCCTGCTCGTTCGCTCGCTCGATCTGCGCGGCCGCGAGCCGCGTCATGTCGACGAGATGGTGGACGCCGGGCGAGGGGGAGGTGGGGGTGCTCATCGCGTCACCCTACGGCATCCCGCGCCGGACGTTCCGGTCGCGCGGCGCTTCCGTACGCACGACCGGGGCCGGTCAGCGCCCCAGGTCCGCCTCGGTGAAGCGGTAGCGCAGGACGCACGCCTCGTCCACGGTCACGCCGAGCCCCGGGCCGGCCGGGACGGAGACCCAGCCATCGACCTGGCCGATCGGGTCGCGGACGAGCTCGTGCTGCATCGGTGACGGGACGGGCTTCAGCTCGAAGAGCAGGGTCGCGGGTGCCACCGCCGCGAGGTGAAGGCTCGCCGCGGTATTGAGCGCGGAAGACCACGAGTGGGCGTTCCACGCCTGGCCGGCGGCTTCGGCCATGCGGATGACGCCCAGGGTCCCCGTCACCCCCTCGGCCTTGCCGGGGTCGATCATCACCACGTCGAGCGCGCCGCTCTCCACGAGGCGCCGGTAGTGCTCGGCGTGCCAGCCCTTCTCGCCGGTGCAGATCCGCGTACGGACCGCCGCCCGGATCGCGCGGTACCCGGCGATGTCGTGCTCCGGGAGCGGGTCCTCGAACCAGAAGAGCCGCTGGCCATCGTCGATGCGGCGGATCATCCGGATCGCGTGATCCGCATCCCAGCCGGCGAGCGCCACCACGTCGAGGATCATCTCGGTCTCGGGTCCGATCGCCTCGCGCACCGCGGCAGCGACCTTCAGGTCACGCCGCTCTTCGCGGCCGAAGGCGATCGAGAGGTCGTGGCCCCAGCCTCCCTTGACGTACCGGTAGCCCTGGGCCACGAAGCCGGAGAACTCCCGGCCGATCCGGTCGAGGTCGTCCGTCGCGAGGATCGTGGAGGCGCACGCGGGCAGGCGGTCGCGGACCGCGTCGCCGAGGAGCGCGTGGACGGGGAGGCCCGCCGCGTGGCCCGCGAGGTCCCAGAGCGCCATGTCGATGGCGCTGATCCCGAAGGTGACGATCCCGCCGTTGCCATCCCAGTAGGTGGCGTCGCGCATCCGTTGCCAGGCCGCCCGGACATCCGCGATCTCGCTCCCCAGGAGGAGGGGCGCCAGGCGGCGCTCCACGATGAACGCGGTCGCGAGGGAGACCTCCTGGGCGCCGGTGATCGCCTCGCCCCAGCCCACGAGACCGTCCGCGGAGGTGACGCGGACGAGCGTGAGGGAGCGGATCTTCCCGTCGTTGTTCGGCTCCGGGTACCGGACCGCAAAGGCGTCGATGCGCGCGATCCGGAGGGGGGCGCGGGGCTCGCGCGGGGCCGCGCTCACCGCTCGTCCCTCCGGCCGCGATGGAGCTCGTCGTAGAGCACCGCCGCGAGGAGGATCCCGCCCTTCACCACCTGCTGCCAGTAGGAGGGCACGCCGAGGAGGGTGAGCCCGTTGTTCACGATCCCGATGACGAGGAGGGCGATGAGCGTGCCCGCCAGCCGGCCGCGCCCGCCCGTGAGCGAGGTCCCACCGAGGATGACCGCGGTGATCACGTCCAGCTCCACCCCGAGCGCCGCGCTCGGCTGGGCGTTCCCGGTCCGGGCCACGAGGACGAGGCCGGCGAGCGAGGCGAGACCCCCGCAGGTCACATAGAAGGCGAGACGCCAGCGGTCCACCGCGACCCCGGAGAGGCGGGCGGCCCGCGCGGACGACCCGATGGCATAGGCATAGCGCCCGAAGATCGTGCGGGGCATCGCCCAGCCGAAGACAAGGAAGGTGACCGCGACGATGACGATCATCACGGGGATCCCGAGGATCGCGCCGGTCCCGAGGGAGAGCCAGGCTGGGTCGGAGATGACGATCTCCCGCCCGCCGGAGACCACGTAGGCGAGGCCGCGGACGATCGCGAGCGTGGCGAGCGTCGTGATCAGGGGGTTGATCCGGGCGTAGGAGATGATCGCCCCGTTGACGAGCCCGATGAGGATGCCGAGCAGGATGCTCGCCGCGAACGCGACCGGGAGCGGCACACCGAAGCCGAGCAGGAAGGCGGCGGTCATCCCCGCCGCAGCCATCGTGGAGCCGACGGAGAGGTCGAAGCCGCCCGCGATGATGACGATCGTCTCCCCCACCGCGACGATCCCGGTGATCGCCACGGCCTTCCCGATGTTCAGGAGGTTCGTGGAGGAAAGGAAGTAGGGCGAGGTCACCGCGAGGAGGACGAAGAGGATCAGGAGGGCCGCCACGAGGCCCGGGTTGACGCCACCCTCGGCCGGCCGGAGCGCCGAGCGCAGCCGGCCGGCCGGCGAGACCGGACGGGTCGTGGCGCTCATGCCGCGGAGACCCGGTCGCCGGTCATCAGCTCGGTCATCCGGGCCATCGTCTGCTCCGCCGGCTGGGCATGGGGCTGGAGGCTCCCCACGACCGTCCCCTGGCGGACCACGACGATCCGGTCGCAGACGTGGAGGATGTCCGTGAAGCGGTGGCTGATGAGGAGGATGCTCACGCCGCGCCGCTTGAGCTCCTCGACGAGGCCGAGGAGGACGCGGATCTTCTCCGCGGAGAGGGCGGCGGTGGGCTCATCCATGAGCAGGAGCCGCGGCTGGAACTGGAGCGCCCGGGCGACCGCCACCATCTGGCGCTCCCCGCCGGACATCGTCCCCACGAGACGGCCGGGGACGAGGGAGAGGCCGAGCTCGGAGATCATCCGCGCCGCCTCCGCGGCCATGCGCTCCCGATCGAGGATCCGGATCGGGCCGAGCCGCCGGCGCAGCTCCCGCCCCAGGAAGATGTTCGCGGCGACGTCCAGGTCGTCGCACAGGGCGAGGTCCTGGTAGATCATCTCGACCCCGGCGCGCCGGGCGTCCGCCGGGCTGCCGAAGCTGGCCGGCGAGCCATCCAGGTGGAGCGCGCCGGCCGTGGGCGCGTAGACCCCCGAGAGGATCTTCACGAGGGTCGACTTGCCGGCCCCGTTATCCCCGATCAGGCCGACCGCCTCCGCGGCCCCGATCTCGAGATCCACGTCGCGCAGGGCGGTGACCGACCCGAAGGTCTTGGTCACGCCGCGGAGCTCGAGGAGAGGTGCCATGGAGGCGGTCGTCCGGGATCCGGTTCCGGGTCAGGGGTAGACGGAGCCGATGGAGGCGCCGTCCAGGAAGTCGTGCTGGAGGTGGACCTCCTGCGGGACCGCCTTCCCCTCGAGGAGGTCGGCGGCGATGGAGATCGCGTAGTCCGGGTACCTCTCCGGGTAGTAGGCGACGCAGCCGAGGAAGTGGTTCGCCTCCGTCGCGCTCGCCTTCGTGGAGGCCACGCCGATGTCGTCGCATCCGAGCCCGACCGCGTAGCCCTCGCGCCCGCTCTGGGTGAGCGCCTTGGCCACGCCGTCCGCGCGCGCGTCGTCGATCGAGGTGGAGAGGACGTAGCCGGCGTCGGGATGCGCGGTCAGCCAGTCGGTCGCCTTGGTGAGCGCCTGGTCGGCGGTCCCGGCGTCGAACATCTCGCGCGCGATCCGCTCCGGCGCGACCGCGCCGCAGACGGTCTGGACCCCATCCGCGAAGCCGGCCAGCCGCTGGTTCGCGCCCTCGCCCTCGCCCGGGTTCTCGCCGAGGAGGATCCAGACGTCCGCGCAGCGCCCGTCGGCCTCCGCCTTCCGGCCGGCCGCCTCACCGCCGATGAAGCCGGAGGTGTAGTTGTCCGCACCGAGGAAGATCTGGTTCGGATGGACGACGTCGATGGAGACCGCGGGGATCTTCGCGGCGTCGTAGATCGAGGCGACCGCCGGGGCCGCGCCGGACTGCCAGTTCGAGTTGATGACGAAGGCGGGGCCCTGCGAGGCGATCTGCTCCGCACAGCCGACCGCCTTCTCGGCGTCGAACTCGTTGTCGCAGTAGGCGACCTCGAAGCCGTGCTCCGCGCCAAGGGCGTAGACCCGCTGGTTGATCGAGAAGGAGAACGGGATGGCGGCCCAGCCCTCGGCGAAGCCGACCTTCGCGCCCGCGGGGAGCGGGCGCGGGTTCGCCACGTAGGGAGCGGATGCATCGCCCTCGACGACGACGTAGCGACCGCTCTCCGCGTCATACGCCCAGAGCTGGAGCTCCTCCGGCAGAAGGGCACCCGCGATCCCGCCCTGGCGCTGCGGGGTGAAGCCCGCATCCTGATCGTGGACGGCCCCGCCCGACGGGACCGCCGGCCGTCCGGCCGCCCCCGCCGTCACGAGCGCGATGACGCCCAGCACCACGAGCCCGCGCGTTCCGCGACGGGCGAGCCGAACCTCCGGCATCCCTCTCCTCCTCCGGCGCGCGATGCGCCGATCTCACGGCCGATCGGCGGAGAAATCGTTTCCCCACGGCCTTCCCGCAAACGGTAGGACGTGGGCTGCCACCGTGTCAACCGGTTCCGCGCACGCCATACTCCCCGCATGGAACCGTCGGGAGGAGACCAGCGGTCCCGGAGGGTCGGCATCCGCGACGTGGCCGAGCGCGCGGGGGTCGGCATCTCCACCGTGTCGCGCGTCCTGGCCGGCCGGACGAACGTCCGGCCGGAGCTGCGCGAGCGCGTCATCGCTGCGGCCGGGGAGCTCGGCTACCAGCCGGATGTCCTGGCCCAGAGCCTCCGGCGCGGCAAGACCCGGTCCGTCGGCTTCATCGCGGACGACCTCTCGAACCACCTGATCGCGGATATCGCGACCGGGGCGGAATCGATCCTCCGCGCCCACGGCTACTCGCTCCTCGTGATGAACTCGGAGCTCGACCCGGAGCTGGACGCGGAGAACATCGCGGTCCTCCGCTCCCGGCGCGTGGATGCGCTGATGATGTGCCCGGTCGAGGAGGCCCACGCGGCGACCGTGGAGGCGCTCACGAGCCTGGAGATCCCCCTGTGCATCGTGGAGGGGGATCAGCCCGCGACCGTCCCGGCGAGCTACGTCCTCTCGGACCATCGCGACGGGATCCGGCGCGCCGTCCGGCACCTCGTCTCGCTCGGGCACCGGCGGATCGTGCTCCTCACCGGACCGGACCGCTACCGATCCGCGCGCGAGCGCGCCGCGGGCCTCGCGGATGTCGCGGCCGCCGATCCGTCGCTCGCCCTGGAGCGGGTGGCGATCGAGCTCTCGACGGAGGACGGGGAGCGGACCGCGAGCGCGCTCCTCGCCCGACCCGCACCCCCGACCGCGTTCGTCGTGGGCGGCGCCCGCCTCCTCGTGGGCGTCCTTCGCGCCCTCGAGACCGCGGGCCGGGAGCCGGGGAAGGATGTGGCGATCGTCACTGCGGACGCCCACCCGATCGCGAGCGTCTTCCGGCCCCCGCTCGCCACGGTCATGCGCGACCCGGCGGCCGTGGGCCGCGCGGCGGCGGAGATCCTCCTTCGGCATATCGCCGACCCGGCCGCGCCCCCGGAGACGATCGTCCTCGGGACGAGCTACGTCCCGCGCGCCTCCGCGAGCCCCGCTCCGGGGCGGTAGTCACCCACGGGCAGCGCCTCCGGGCGCGTCGCGAGCCGCGCGGCCAGGACCTCCGGGGCGACCGGGGCGTGCGCGAGGAGGAGCGGACGCCAGGAACGCGAGACGAAGCCGATCGGCGCGGGCTCGGGGGAGCCGGGAGCCCGGGCGAGGTCCGGGAAGGCGCGGAAGAGCCCGGCGATCCCCTCGCGGACCTCCATCCGTGCGATGTGGGCGCCGGCGCAGTGGCGCGGCCCGACCGCGAAGGCGAGGTGGCCGCGGAGGCGCGGCCGGTCCGGGTCGATCTCGCCGGGTCGCTCCCACCGGACCGGGTCGCGGTTGGCGGCCCCGTTGACCGCGAGGACGCGATCGCCGGCCGGGATCCGGACCCCTTCGACCTCGACCTCCCGGGTCGCCCGGCGGGCGCGCATGTGGGTGACGGTGGAGTGACGGAGGACCTCCTCGATGAAGAGATCGAGGCGCTCCGGGTCGGCAAGGATCCGGGCACGGACGAGCTCGGGCTGCTCCAGGAGGCGGTGGACGGCGGTCGTGAGGAGGAAGGCGGTCGTCTCGGAGCCGCCCTCGAACATGAACTTCGCGTTGTCGATGACGTCCTGCTCATCCCAGTCCGGCACGATCGTGCGGCCCACGGACCAGAGGAGGCCGATGAAGTCCTCCGCGGGCGCGTCCCGGCGGGCGCGGACGGTCTCGCGGAGGATCGGCTCGAGCTGCCGGGTGGCGACCACGGCCGCGGCACGCGCGTCGGGGTCCTCCCCGTACGAGTGGCGCCAGGCGAGGACCGCCTCCATCCACGTCTTCGCGCGATCGAGCTCCTCCTGGCCGGCGTCCGGGAGCCCGAGGACGCGGGAGATGACCGCGATCGGGAGAAGACGGGCGAGCTCCTCGTAGAGCTCCAAGGTGGGCCGTCCGGCGACCGCGGCGATCCGCTCGCCGAGGAGCGGCCGGACCGCCCCGTCCGCGAGCGGCGCGATCGGCTCCGGACGCCAGGCATGGGAGACCGCGCGGTGGAGGGTCGCGTGGTCGTCTCCGAGGAGCGATCGGATGTCGCGCCGGCCCACGATCCGCTCCGCGTCCGGCAGCCCGCCGGTGGGCTCGGCGAAGAGATCCTCGTTACGCAGGACGAAGGTGCAGCCGGCGTGGGTGACCACGAGCCAGGCGCGCATCCCCTCGTCCCAGGTGACCGGGCCCGCCGCGCGGATCGCCTCGTAGGCAGGGTACGGGTCCACGTCCTTCAGATCCCGGAGCGAGACCGGGGCGAGCGGCCGCGTCGTCATGGGAGGCAGGTCGCCCATGCGCTCGCCGACCCGGCCGGCGTCCCGGGGAGCCGGTGGAGGCGGACCCGCCACCCGTCATCCGGCGTCCGGTCCGCGTCCGGTCCGTCGAACGGGCCGGACGCGAGAAGCCGCACCTCCGCGGCCGTCCCCTCGATCCAGGCACCGCCGCCCACGACGTGGGTCTTCCGGGTGCAGCGGACCTCCACGGTCGTCGTCGTTCCGGCATCCGCGGCGCTCTCGGCACCGTGGCGCGTGGTGAGAGGGCCGGCACCGATCGCGCAGACGCCGTAGACGTAGAGCCCGCCGATCCCGCCGAGGGTGTCCCACGCGGAGATCCACCAGGCGTCCTCGAGCGTCGCATCCGCGTCCGCGTCGTCCGCGGGCCAGGAGGCGGCGAGCCAGCTCCCGGTCGTGGCGATCAGGCCCCCGCCGGAGACCATCGCCCACGCGTCCGTGGGGCACTCCGCGCTGCCGTACCGAGAGGCCGCGCCATCCGGCAGCTCGCTCCGTGCGTAGGCCAGGCCGACCGCGTCGTCACGCAGGCAGATCGACCAGCTGCGGACGCCCTCCCCGCCCTCGCCGAAGCCACCTGCCTCCCAGCCATCGTCCCGGTCCGTGTCCACGTCCACCGTGGAATCGCCCGATCGCGTCACGGCGAGCCAGGAGGCGTCCGGGTCTCCCAGGACCGCCGCGCCCCCGCCGATCGCCCGCCATCCCTGCCCGCCACAGCCGGCGAACGCCTCCCCGAAGCGAGCCCCGCCGTACGCCGCGGTGTCCACGCGATAGCGGAAGCGCCCGGCCGTGCCGAGATCCCGATCGCCCGGGTTGTAGGCGACGCCGCCGGCGAGGGCGAGGTTCGGGAGAGCCAGAAGGAGCAGCGCGACCGTAGCCGCGACGCGGCGGAGCGACATGGGGCCTCCGGTGACCGCCCTCTTGCGGGGCGGGGGCACCCGGAGGATAGCCGGGGACGGACGCCGACGACGACCGACCCGAAGGTCCCGCCGGGTCCCGGCCGAGGTGGGCCGGGACCTGCGCGGCCGGAGCTAGGCCGCGGGATCCTCCCGGCGACCCTCCGCTCCCGGACTCCCGTCCCCGGGGAGGACCGGAACGAGGCGGATCGCCATCAGGACGAGGAGGACCGCCACGACGGTCGCGGTCACGCGCACGAAGGCGACATCGGTGGACCCGTCCGCCTGTCCACCCATGGCAACGATCGCAAGGGTGATCCAGGCCCGCCCGGTGCTGTGGCCGCCGAGCAGCTCGTAGAGCGCGATCGCCGCGGCGGCGAACACGACCAGGACGAGGAGACCCGGCGGAAGATCGGCAAGGACGAGCGCGACCCCGGCGACCGCGCCCGCCACCGTGGCGATGACCCGGGTGAAGCCGATCCGGCGCGTGGCGACCGGGTCGGGCTGGAAGACGGCGACGATCGCGCTCACGAGCCAGTAGCCGTGACCGTCCCCGGCCGCCGCGATGAGCCACCCGGCGGCGAAGAGCGAGATCCCGAGCGCGGCCGCGTAGCGGACCGCCACGGGTCCGGGGGCGACCGGGACCCCCGTCCCGGTGCGTCCGCGAAGGATGAGGGCGGCGGCGGCCGTGAACCAGAGCCCACCCACGAGGGTCCCGGCGAGGACCGGCAGCCAGGCGACGGGACCGCCCGAGGCCGCCTCCGATGCGAGGACGAAGGCGACGGCGATCGGGGCGCCGAGGAGGACGGGCTGGCGACCGCGGCCGGTGGCCAGCCCGGCGGCGACGCCGAGGATCGCCATCCACAGGGCGATGACGGGGACGAACGGCGGAAGCGAGAGCGCCACGAGCGCAGAGCCCACGGCCGCGAGGGTGGCCAGGAAGCCGTCCCTCGGACCGATCCGGATCGTGGCCGGAAAGGCGGCGAGCGCGCCGACCATGACCGCCCGGAAGAGCCCCGGGGGGCCGCCGAGCGCCACGCCGAGGGCGGGCACGACGACGAGGAGGCCGAGGATGGCGGCGACGAGGAGCGCGCGCCGGCGGTCGATCGAGGGGCGCTGGATCACCGCGGGAGGGTGACAGACCCGCGCACGGGCCGCGGGATCGGTCCGGTCAGGCCCAGCCCGGCCGGTGCGCCGGGACGGGCTCGACGCGGCCGGACGCCGCGCTCCGGAGCGCGGCCTCCACGAGCTCCACCGTGTGGGCGCCCATCGTCGCGGGGCTGGCATCCGTGGGGGCGCCGCCCTTGGCCACGGCGAGGAGCTCGCGGATCGGGCCGCGCGGATCGTAGACACCCGCCCCCGGCGGAAGCTCCGCCCGGACGAGCTCGCCCTCCGCGGGTCCGAAGGCGACCTCGTCGTGGTTCGAGTCGAGGACGAGCTGACCGCCGGTCCCGTGGATCGCCACGTGCCACTCCACGCGGGGGACCGATGCATGGGAGGCGGTCCCGGCGAAGGCACCGATCGCACCGCCGGCGTAACCCACGCTCATCACGTCGTGGAGATCGAGCCCCGGCCGGACCTCCACCGTCCGGCAGTGGATATCCCGGGCATCGAGCCCGGTGAGGAACTCGGCCATCCCGAAGACATGGCTCATCGTCACCGGCGCGGTCCCGCCGCCGGAGACCGCGGGCTCCACGAAGGTCTCCGCCTGGGGGCGGACCCCGCCCGTCGCCGCGTTGTACGGCTCCCCGGTGGTGAGGAGGCCGCGGACGGCCACGTTGATCGCGATGTTCACGTACTCCACGCGGCCGATCCCGCGCTCCCGCAGCAGCGAGCGCGCGGAGGTGACGAGCGGCATGTAGTTCCAGCCGAAGGCGATGAGCAGGTGGCGCCCCGCGACCCGCGCCGCATCGGCCATCGCCCAGGCGTCCTCCGCACGGATCGCGAAGGGCTTCTCGCACAGGACGTGCGCACCGGACGCGATCGCCGCCGTCACCTGCTCGCGATGGACGTTCGGCGGGCTCGCCACGACGACCGCATCGAGGCCGAGCGCGAGCGCCTCCCGCCAGTCGGACGTGGCGTGCGCGGCCCCGAACCGCTGCGCGATCTCGCGCGCGAGGTCCCCGTTCCGGCGATCGACGACGACGAGCTCCACCTCCGGGTCCGCCGCGATGACGGGGAGATGGGTGCTCACAGCCCAGTGCCCTGCGCCGATCACCCCGACGCGGATGCGGCGGCTCACTTCACCGCTCCCGTGGAGAGGCCGCTCACGATGTAGCGCTGGAAGATGACCGCGAGGAGGACGGGCGGGATGAGCGAGATGACCGTGGCCGCGGCGAGCGTGTTCCAGGTGAAGGTCTGGAGGCTCTGATAGCTGGCGAGGAGCGGCGGCACGGTCAGGTTGTTCGTGAGGACGACGGCGTAGAAGAACTCGCTCCACGCCTCGAGGAAGACGAGGAGCCCGGTGGCGACGAGGCCCGGCCGGGCGAGCGGGGCGACGATGAGGAAGATCGTGCGCAGCCGGCCGGCCCCGTCCACGAAGGCCGCCTCCTCGATCTCGCGCGGCAGGTGGTCGAAGTAGCTCTTCAGGAGCCAGATGCTGAGCGGGAGCGTGAAGAGGTTGTAGGCGGCCACGAGCGCCCACGGGCTGTTGATCAGCCCGATCGTCCGGAAGAGCGCGAAGAAGGGGACGATGATCGCGATCCCCGGCACGACGCGCATCGCGAGCAGGAAGAAGTAGCCCGCCCGGCTCCCCCGGAAGCGGTAGCGCGAGTAGGCATAGCCCGCGAGCCCGCCGATGAAGAGGTTGGAGATCGCCACGAAGGTGCCCACGAGGAGGCTGTTGAGGAGCGCGCTCCACATCCGCCCGCCCTGCTCGGAGGTGTACTGGCCGGACTTGTCCGTGGCGGACCCGAAGACCGAGGCGTAGTTGTCCAGGGTGAAGTTCTCGGGGATCCAGTGGGGCGGACGCGCGGTCAGCTCCCCGGGCGTGGCGAAGCTGCTCTGGACGGTGAAGTAGATCGGGCCGAGGATCCAGAGCGCGAAGACGAGGTACGCGAAGTAGAGGAAGACCGTCTGGCGCGCATCGCGCCGGCGGTACCAGGGGACCTTCGGGGCCGTCCCCGGCACGCGGCGGGCCGTGGCGGCCATCAGGAGGCGTCCCCGGGCGCGCGCCCCATCCCGGCATCCGAGCGGTAGAGGAGCCGGACGAAGACCATCCCGACACCGAAGGCGATGAGGCCGAGGATGACGGCGACCGCGGAGCCGGCGCCGTACTCGGCGAAGTTGAAGAGGACCTTGTAGAGGTACATGGAGAGGAGCTCCGTGGCGTTCCCCGGACCCCCCTGGGTCATGATGAAGATGACGTCGAACTGGAGGAAGCCGAAGATCGTGTTCGTGACGAGGACGACGACCCCGACCGGCATCAGCCACGGGAGCGTGATGTAGCGGAAGCGCTGCCAGCGCCCGGCCCCGTCCACCGTGGCCGCCTCGGGGAGCTCGTGGGGGATCGTCTGCAGCGCGGCGAGGAAGAGGAGCCCCGTCAGCGCCGCCTGGCGCCACGCCGCGGCGACGACCGTCATCACGAGCGCCACGCGCGTGTCCGCGAGGAAGGGGATGTAGTCGTCGATCAGCCCCACCTGGTAGAGCGCGCCGTTGAGCATCCCGACGTCGGCGTCGATGAACCACTTCCACATGATCCCGACCATCAGCCACGGTGCAGCCCACGGGATGATGAGGAGGGTCCGGCCCAGGCTGCGCAGCCGGAACGGGACGTTGAGGAGGAGCGCGAAGGCGAGCCCGAGGGCGGTGGAGAGGACGAGGAACATCACCGCGTACTGGAAGGTGATGCCCAGCGAGTGCTGGAAGTTCGGGCTCGCGATGACGCGCTGGTAGTTCTCCAGGCCGACCCACGTGCCGGGCGTGTTCAGGTTCGTCTTCTGGAAGCTGTAGAGGATCGTCTGGACGGCCGGGCCGCCCACAAGGAGGGCGACCGCGAGGGTCGCCGGGAAGGCGAGGAGGAGCCCGAGGCGCCGGTCCCCCCGGAAGAGGTCGTTGGAACGCCGCGACCCACGGTCCGCCGGAGCGGAGCCGTGGGTCGGCGGGGTGAGCGGACGCGGGTCGGCGGTCATCGTGTCGCGCCGGCTCGCGTCCCTCGTCGGTTCCTGGAGACCGGTCGGCTCAGATGCCGCCGGACTGGACGGCGACGACGTCGTCCGCAAGACCCTTGACGGTGTCCGCGGGCGAGGCCTGGCCGAGGAGGAGCGCATGGATCCGCTCGCCGACCTTCACCTGGAACGGCTGGTACCAGGGGAGGGCGCGGGCGCCGACGACGCTCGACTTCGTCGCGAAGACGTCCGAGAGCGCCGCCATGTCGTAGTAGTCGCCATAGCTGGCGGCCACGTCCGGATCGGCGAAGAAGGCCGGGTAGGGGCAGGCGAGCGCCGCGGCGGCCGCCCACGCCTTGAAGGTCTTCAGCTCACCGCTGTTGTCCTTCCAGCCGTAGAACTTCATGAGGTCCCAGGCGGCATCCGTCATGTCGCCGGTCTGGGTCCCCATCTGGATGACCTCGCCCATCTGGAGCGTGTCACCCTTCTCGCCGGGCATCCGGTAGGCGATCGTGACGTTGTCCTTCTGCGGGGCGTCCGTCAGGTCGCGGATGATCTTCAGGAAGTAGTGGTGGAGGACGTAGAACGAGGCGTCGCCGGAGCCCATCAGCTGCGCGAGCTTGATCGGGTCATCCGTGAGCATCGTCTCGGTGGTCAGCTTGTCCGCGAACATCGCGAGCCACCACTCCATCACGCCGACCGACTTCGGGTCGTCCGCGAAGACCGGGTTGCCGGCGTCGTCGAACGGGGTGATCCCCTCCGCGAGGAGGTAGACCATCAGGTACTCCTCGCAGAACTCCTTGATCCAGTACGCGACGTAGGGCGAGGCGACCCCCGCATCCTTCAGCTTCTTCGCTGCGTCGTACTGGTCCTGGAGCGTCTGCGGGACCGCGATCCCGTTGTCCGCGAGGTGCTTCTCGTTGTAGTGGAGGACGTGCGCCGCGGAGAAGTAGGGAACGCTCACGACGCGGCCGTCCGGCAGCTGGTGGCGTGCCCGCGCGGGCTCGAACATGTCCGCGAGCATGTCGTTGACGCCCGGGAGGTCGGCGAGGTCGCGCGCGATCCCGAGGTCCACGAACTTGCCCGAGTTGTAGCAGAAGTTGTAGTAGAGATCGAGGGTCGCGCCGCCCTGGAGCTTGGTCTGGATCGCCGGACCGTAGCCGACGTTCGGGATGAGGCTCAGGTTGACCGGGATCCCGGACCCCTCGCTCCACTCGTTGAGGAAGCCGCGGATCGAATCGGGCTGGAACTCCCAGGCGTTGAACTCGAGCGCACGCGCGCCGGCGGGCATCTCGCCGACCGGGGCGGGCGTGAGCGCGGCGGCATCCTGCGCGCGCGCCGAGGCGTAGGTCGCGAGGAGCGGCAGGCTCGCGGCCCCGAAGCCCATCGCCGTGGCGCGCTTCAGGAACCCGCGGCGCGACACATCGCGGCGGAACATCTCATCCATGCGGTGCAACCTCCTCCGTGACCGACAGGCCGGACCGCCGATGCGGGGCCCGGAACCGTTTTCCACCCCGGAATGGTGAAGACCGCGGGCGGTCCCGTCAAGCCGATTCCCGCACCCCGCCGGCGGGCTCCCCTCAGGGCAGCCGGGAAGCGGCGAGGATGTCGTCGCGGCGGGCGAAGGCGGCCGGG
>Ga0075473_10000643_pt1 | contig 14517 bp, 28 predicted proteins | sample DEB19_08_DNA_FD_76340 | JGI IMG/M metagenome (GOLD analysis project Ga0075473, IMG submission 76340) | Aqueous microbial communities from the Delaware River and Bay under freshwater to marine salinity gradient to study organic matter... | ecosystem: Environmental > Aquatic > Marine > Coastal ... | reverse complement strand
TCCACCAAAAGCACATACATCGCTTCTCACCTGAAATAGTGCGATGGTACAGATGATAGTGGTGAAGTAATATCTGCTTATGTGTGCTTTTGATGGGGGTGACTGGTTTCGACAGGGCAACAAGTATTGAAGTGGACAGCACGGTAGCGACACCGTTAAAAGAAGAAACCAAACTAAACGCAAATGATGAGCGTTTCTTGATGGCAGCGTGAGCACCATCGGGGTAGGACTTACCTGGCAACAGAAATAACCAAAGGGACCACGGTCCCTTTTCTTTTTTGTCAACCAACTTCCGGGCTGGTGCGTTAAATTAGTATTAACATTGATTCAACGATCATGCTGCCAAAAAAACACAATTGCGAAAATGAAAAGAAATCCAACAAGGATATTGCAGATGGCAAAGATATTTTTTTATCTTCAACGTCAAAGGTTAAGACCTATCTCGAATACGATAAAAAACGATCTAAACCCTATATTAGGTCTGCTAATAAAACATCGTAACAATTGACAAAAATCATAAATTTTGCTACAATTAACATCTTTTTGCCCGCAATAAATAGTATTATGCTAGTCACTGTTATTGCTTGGGGAATTTTTTGGGCTGTGACCTTTGCGCCCGAAATCCTCGCAAATTTTTAATACCCAAAAAATTATGTTAGACCCGGAACAAGTTCAACAACAACGGGCGGATATGGCATTGATCGAGCAACAATTTTCTAGTATCGCTATTAACATTTCTGAATTGTGGGGCACACGAGACTGCCTCAAATACCTAGATGAACTGGCCATAGGCCATCACGGTGGTAGGCAAGAATTTCCCAAAAAAGTGTTTTTGGCATTGGCTAGAATAAGGCAGTTCCACGCAGGAAAACACCCTGGAGTTTCCTATACCGATATTTGGGCATTAAACGACAGCGAATAGCTGGTTGACTGTTATTTCAATTGGTGCTACAATAAGCAAATAAATTAAATTATAGGTAAGCATACGGGATCTGGTGAGCAGTGATGTGTCGCCTCCACCGGATGCCTAGAGTGAGCCAACCCAACTATCTGGTCCAGTATGCTTACCTATAGTCAATTGACAATAAATCGTAATTTTGCTATAATTGTTCTATAGTGTTAATTGTTAAGGTGTCGTAAGCTCAGAAGCACGATCAAGCCTTATGTAACCGTGATAATAAAAGGTAATTCTAGACAAAGCCTGTGCATCACGGCATATAGTGCGGCATCTTAACAATTAACATTATACCAAAGCACATTGGAGACCGTGTGGCCTAGTCGGTCTTAATAAGGTTGGAGCCACCTAGTATGACCCACCAGTGTGTTTTGATATAGTTTTAGACGGGGGAGTGGCGAGTGCCCTTGCTAACGGCTTGTGGATGCGCCTATTCTTAAACGACTATGTGAAGCGCCCCTTTGTAGATTTTGCTCGGTTCATCTAGAGGCCTAGGATAGTGCCCTTTCACGGCATTCACAGCGGTTCGAATCCGCTACCGAGTACCAGATTGGGTCTGTTAGTATAGGGGTTAGTACGGTGGCTTGTCACGCCATTAACACCAGTTCGATTCTGGTACAGACCGCCAGATTTTTAAGGAAATTGATCGTGACTTTATTTGAAAACTTTAAACCCAAAGACCTGGTTATTCCCGTTGTTGTTGGTGCAGTAGTTTATCTATTGCTTACCTGGGCCACTGATCAGGCCTTAGAAAAAGAGCAACAGCAAAATGCTGCCATTGAAGAACTGCAAAATGCAAAAATTACCATTGATGGGCTACAGTTGGAAATGTGGGCCCTGGAGCGGGTACTGCTGAAAAACAATATTGTTAACATGGGAGACCTGGCAGCGGCCAAGGCAGATGTAAAAAACCAATTACTGAAAAAATAAATATTGGAGAGTTGGGTGAGCGGCTGAAACCAACGGATTACTAACTCGTCGTACTAGAAATAGTATCGTGAGTTCAAATTTCACGCTCTCCACCAAAAATTAGATATTAACTACGATCAAAATAGACGGACTTGATGAAAGACCACAGGATATGATTCCAAACAAGAAACTTCAAGAAATGCATGACATCATATCCAGGATGGTGCCGGATGCCACTCCGGGTAGCCGTGAATGGAGCCAGAAGTTTGGTGAGTTGATTGTGCGAGAGTGCATTTATCTAGTAGAGAATCAAGGCAGTCCCTATTACAGAGAACACGTTGCAAAAAAAATTCGCGAGTATTTTGGGGTTGGTAACAATGCCTAAAAAGGCATGTTGCCCAGTGATCACATTAGAGAATATTTTGGAGTTAAACCATGAAAGTTGTAATTAATCGTTGTCATGGTGGTTTTGGTCTAAGTGACGAAGCATTTGCTATGCTGCTTAATCGCAAGGGTGTCAAATACGAAATCAACCTTGCCCAGGTTGCAATAGGTCTAAAAGAAAAACAATTCTATGCCGCTGGTCATCTTGATGATGGTGATTACTATCTTGATCAATATGATTATTGTGATAATAGCCAGCGCGGAGATCCAGATTTGGTTGCTGTTGTTGAACAACTTGGCGAGGGTGCTAATGGTTGGGCAGCAGATTTGAAAATTGTAGAAATTCCCGACGATGTCAAATGGCATATTGCCGAGTATGACGGTATGGAATGGATTGCTGAAAATCACAGGACATGGCACTAAAAATATAATTCCAATCTTGTTGACCTATAATCCCAATTATAGTATAATTAATTTAATTGAAAAATCAACCTAAACCAAAGGACAGACAATGCTGACGCTTAAACAATGGATGGAATTGGTAGACTATCGAGTCACCGAAGGCAGTGATTGGTTCTGTAACGTTCCAGGACTGTATAGTCTAACATCGTGGAACGGTGATCACGACGGCCACAGTTCCAATATTGTGTTTGATCCTGCAGATAATCAACGTGTTTATCTTGTTGAAATTTGCGACTACAAGAATAACCGTGCTTACTGTATTAGCAATGCCAACGAGGCAGGTGTTAAAATTGAAACGGACCGACAAGCCTGGGATGATGTTAACTACATCAATTTAGATGTTGACGAAGATTTTATCGAAAAAGCAGAAGCCATCATTGCCGGTGAAAACTACGATACACGAGTAAAAATTCCAGTAGAATTTTCCGATGAAGAACTGTTAAAATACATGAAGATGGCCCACGACCAGGACATTACATTTAATGAATTTGTGGGTCGTGCGCTGACCCAAGAATTTAAACAACTGGCCCGACAGCAGGAAATCAACGAAGCACTTGAACAAGCCGCGTCGGGCGGTTGAAATTGAGAAAAGAACGTTCCGTCTAATCAACGGATAGTGCAACCGGCACGATGAGAAGTAGCGTGATAGCTACCGGTGGTAGTCTTCGAACCAAAAGGCCGCTGGCAATGCGAGAACGGTCCCTGTCGGGGAGCGGGTGGAGGCTGTGTGTGATGGGGTTGGGGATTCCTGGCTCTTGATGCAGTATAATTACCGCCGGGGGACGTCAGAGCTTTTGCCTTTATAGTTCAATGGTAAAACAGCGGATTTTTAGAAAGACATGCCAAATGTCAGCATAAGTATTTACGCGGGTAGGGTGGTCACCACACCGGTCTCATAAGCCAGGTGCATCGGCAGTTCAAATCTGTCACCCGCATCCAACTTGGCTGTGTTGCATAAATGCCGCGCAGAAAAACCGTGGTTGACACCGAATGCTAAATAAATTATAATTGATACTATGAAAACGCAACTCTGTTCATCGCTACCTAAGATAATGTTTAACCAGACATCCGCCTGGTCACATGTCTATGGTCGCTTGACAGCAAGTATTCCAGGAGACACAGGGTCCTAAGTAATTTACATCTGTATTTGCACCAAGGACCCTGGAACTAAAAACTCCAGGGTTTTTTAATGATTAAGATAATATGAAGAAACAAATTGATATTAAAAAGCGCATGCAAGAGATTAGGTTTATAACCGAACATTGTCTCACGCAAGAGCAATTTCAAAAGCAAATGAACGACAAAATGCATCGAGCCCTTGAATTGCAAAAAGCAACAAAACAGGAAAAAGATTCAATTTTAAATTTCATTCGCTAGAGATTCAGTGCTGGGAAACGCGATCCCGCAACACTTTAAACTGCAAATGGGCGGCCTACCGGATGGCTTATCCTTGTGTGGATAAAAAAATGGTAGCGTATTAAAGCATACTGGCTAGCCGACTATAGCGGTGACCATAAAGAGACCCAGTATGCTTTACTACACACATTCTAAAGAGTGTGTTATATGGCTCGGTAGTTCAGTCTGGCAGAACGTTGGTCTCCAAAACCAAATGTCGGTGGTTCAAATCCATCCCGGGTCGCCAAAAAATCTGGGGGATGGGTCTGCTCGGGGTGGACACCTGTTTTGCAAGCAGGACACAGATCGGTTCGAATCCGATATCCTCCACCAAAAATTTGGAGGTATCGCATAGCGGTCGATTGCACGGGACTGTAAATCCTGCGCCCCACGGGGCCTCGGTGGTTCAAATCCATCTACCTCCACCAATTATTGTATCAAGAGCGATATGCTCGGTAAGTAAAATTATTCCGCAGAACCCGAGCAAGGTGCATGGGCGTGACTGTTAATCACTGGTTAGCTGGGTCCGATTCCCAGATGCGGAGCCAAATAAAAAGGAGAGTGGGCAGGATGGTAATGCACGGGATTGCTAATCCCGCGACGGTGACGAGCCGTTGAGTGGGTTCGACTCCCACACTCTCCGCCAGTAAAATTTGCCCCGTTAGTTCTAGTGGTAAAACATCGGTTTTGTAATCCGAGGTCGGGTGTTCGATTCACCCCCGGGGCACCACTTATAAGTTTATACTCTCCACAATGTGATTCAAGTCTTTGTGGTTTTTGTTGCTGTTTGTATTCTATCCAACTGGATGAATATGATATATTTTGCCTGGCTCAGTCTTGGCCGCTACAAGATCACAGGCACCTTGCTCCACTGTTGGACACTTGCCAAATTTAAAACAAATGTCTTGTTGACAGGCCAGTGCCACGTGAACTATTTTTCCAGTAGAATCTAACACATTGTCTTCGGTGATAATTTTGTGCTCTATGTGCCATGCACTTTTCTTTTGTCTATAGTTAGTGAAACCACTGCTAATATAAGTTTTTAGATAGGCCACTGCACTGTCGACTGTTTTGAAATGACTCATTGTAACAGTACTTTGCCAAGCACCGTCTTGTCGTTGCAATCTATGACTTTGAATTGTTAGGCGTTCATCCACAATGCCTTTTCTGTGTAGTCGTCGTACCATTTCGTGATAAGCATCTGTTTCTTCCGCTGACACAATTTTGGTGTCTTGAAAAAATAAGTTTTCTTTTTTGTTAATGTGGATTAGCTCTAACGTGTACATTTTCTATCAAAATTTATAGTTGACGTTTGACAAAGTATTTATTAGTAAAATCGCTGTCGTTCAATGAATAGGATACCATGCTACGAACGTGGGGATGGAGGTTTGATTCCTTCCAGCGGTACCATGTTTGTTCGGGAATAGTGTAATGGTAACACCACAGAATTTGACTCTGTTATTCTAGGTTCGAGCCCTAGTTCCCGTGCCAGTTATTCAAAGTATTGCACTTCAAAGTCCAAGGGTTGATCCCAGTTGACCCAGGCCAGGTTGCCAGCTTCGCGATCAGATTGAATCTGATCCAGTACTGTGGTTACATTGTAACCTGGTTGACTCAATTCAATCGTGCGATACAATTGTTTTTGTAAGTAAACATCAATGTGCATCAAGTATTTAGCCCGTTAGCTCAAAGGTAGAGCACTCGACCGATAATCGAGCGACCCAGGATCGTTACCCGGACAGGCTACCAAATCGGTTTACATTGTGCGAAAAGTGTTGTAGAATAAGTATTCAACGCGGGGTTCGTATAGTGGTAATACCTGAGCCTTCCAAGCTCATGCTGAGAGTTCGATTCTCTTACCCCGCTCCAAAAAATACAACAATATCCAAATTTAAAATAGGTTTGAACTCGGTATGGCGTAACCTGGTAGCGTCCATGCTTTGGGAGCATGTGGTGGGGGTTCAAATCCCTCTACCGAGACCATAACAGGCACTAGTGTCAGAATGGGAATGAAGCAGTCTGCAAAACTGTTCCGAAAGGGAAGTAGGTTCGATTCCTACCTAGTGCTCCAGATTTAGAAAAGGTGTGTTAAAAACTCATTGACAATGGGCCCAACTATCAGGGACACTACGTTAATCCAGAGCCGCTGACCGGGCGAGAGCCGCGTGGACTGCTAGTCACAGTTGAAGTCATGTTTCTGGAGGGATGGGAGTGCAGGCATGTATTCCGCACCCTTAAACACAGGATAGTACTTTTTCTAATTTTTACAAGGAAGTGTGGCAGAGCCCGGCTGATTGCACCTGTCTTGAAAACAGACGAACAGAAATGTTCCGTGAGTTCGAATCTCACCACTTCCGCCATATAAGTATATAAAACAAGGAGACAACCATGGCACAAGTTACAGCAAAAACACCTGCAGAAAAAATGGCAGTTTTTCAAAACAAGATTACCCTTGAGAGATTGATTTGCGACAATATCTATTCAAAGCGCGAGTTCGACGGCGTCACATGGTTGAGCGTTCACAAAGAAAACCAAGAACGCAAATTCCTTATCAGGGAAGATGCGTTGGTTCGTGTAGAATAAAGCCTCGGTAGTTTGCGTGTGAGTTCGAGTCTCACCGCCCGCACCAATGATAAATGATAACTAACTATGCCCCGGTGACGAAACTGGAATACGTGTCTCTCTCAAAAGGAGAATTCTGAGGGTTCGAATCCCTCCTGGGGTACCAATTTTATAGAAAGTGTATATGAAAAAGCTCGACCTAGATCAAGTGAGGAAATTCATTGAGGTTCAAACACCCGAGACAAAAATATATCTTGGTTGCGACTCGGAGCGTATTAAGATTGATGGTGCTTGGTATGCTGACTATGTGCTGGCCATTGTGGTTCACATCAACGGCAACAATGGTTGCAAGTTGTTTGGCGAAATACAACGCGAACGAGACTGGGATCAAAAAGCCAGTCGTCCAAGCACACGTTTGATGACCGAAGTATACAAGGTAAGTGAGCTGTATCTAAAACTTGAAGAAGTACTAGACGGACGCAAAGTAGAAGTTCATTTAGACATTAACCCAGATGAACAACACGGTTCAAGTTGTGTTATCAGCCAGGCTGTGGGTTATATCAAAGGTGTATGCAATGTAATACCTTTCGTAAAACCAGAAGCATTTGCAGCCAGTTACGCAGCAGACAGATTCAAAGGTCTACGTGCTGCTTAATAGGTAAAGGATTGCGGCTATGGCATAGTAGGTAACGCATGTGCTTGCCAAGTATAAATATCTATATCATCTTTAAGGAGATTAATATGCCAACAACTACAGCCGTTTTTAAGTTTCAATCTGGGGAAGAAATCTATCATTCACCAGTAACAGATAATTTACTTTCTACAATTCCTTTTTTTTCAGACCAGGGAGTGTCAGATAGTAACAAAGTCAGCGATACAATAGATGTTGAAAATTGTCTAAGAACTGTTGTTCGTTCGTGGCCAAATATTTCTATGGCCACAGAATTTGTAACATCATTACAAGCGGAAAAAAAACTTATTGAGTATCCTGGCTGGCCTGGGCAATTGGTTAGTGTGCAAGTTGATCCTGAATGAACAACAGTATAAAATACTACAAGATAAAAATAATTAAAAAAATACTGACCAAGACCAATCAAGCTAGAACTCACTTGCTTGATGAATTAGTGACGTCTGCTACAGACCCCACAATTGTACAACGTCGAATAAGGATGTTGAGACAGTTGAATTTGTATGAAAATCAATTGATTTTAAAAATACACAATTTCCAAACAAATGACGTAAATGATCTAAATACATTTGAAATAGATCACTATATCAACAAGATAGTCAATCGTAGTTCATGAAACCGTTATTACACATAATTAATCCCATGTATTTTTATCGATTGCTAGATTGGCGCAATCAACAATACCAAATAGTAGGCAGTCTAGCAAAAGTACACGGGTTTGATCGTTACAATAAATTAATTGATCTTAACTGTGTATTTTCAACACACCCACACGGTGATCCTGTAGACCGAACACAAACAATTACAGGACCATTTGCCTTTGCGGTACAACGACCTTGGGAGCCGCCTAAGCAAAAGCAAGACTTTGATGAAGTCATTGCTCAACGAGTTAACCACCATATCAAATTGGGCAAGCGGTTGAACCTGTGCTGGAGTGGAGGCATTGACTCAACCTGTATGGTAGCAGGTTTCTTAAAGCATGCCACACATTTAGATCAATTGCGTGTGTTGTATTCGCCGTATAGTATTTACGAAAATAGAGATTTTTTTGAATTTATAATCAAAAACTATCACACTTTAGAAATGTTAGACATCAGTGGTGATGTATATTTAGAAACTGTGTTTGATGGAATTATGATCAATGGCCACGGAGGCGACGAATTCACTGCCAGCTTAGACAAATCGTTTTTTGATTCTCTAGGATATGAAGGTTTACAAAAACCCTGGCGTAGTTTGATAAATGATCAAGACCTGGAAGAATTTTGTACTGAATATTTTGCATTGGCGCAGCGTCCTATTGAAACTGTGCTTGAGGCACGTTGGTGGTTTTATGCTGTGGCAAAAAATCAAATATTTGCTCCAAACGACAGCACATTTACATCTACTGCTAGCACCAGTGCTTTTTTTGATTGTCAAGAGTTTCAAGATTACATGTGGCACAATACTGATAAAATTATAACCAGTGACAATTATACTTCGTATAAACAGTTTTTAAAAAAATATACCTATGATTTTGATCACAACCACACGCATTATCTTTTGGCCAAGAAATCAAACAGTAGACAATTCCATTGGTATAATCAAAAGAAAACAGAACTTCTAGCACAACAATGGATTGCATATCTGGAGGATGGTACCTCTATACATACTTCCAATTTACCATTTTTTAGCCAACTTGAGTTTAAAGAAAAATATGGAGACAGCCTTGAGTATCTATTCAACAATCCTTGATGGTAAAATACCATACCAAAAAACAGCCTTGTTGGAAATAGAGTTTGCTGGAACCTCTGACAATACTGAGATGGTGGTGTGTATTGTTATTGACGGCCAAGTGATGCTGACAAAACAGTTGTCAACAGACATTACCGAATTTAAATCAACCATTCCAGATCATACTGAAACCAAACAACACGAGTTGCGCATTGAGTTGAGTGGCAATTCCAATGGAGCTATGCTACACCTACGTTGTATCCGTATCGAAGGATTGGATCTGAAGCTTACCATGGAGGATTCAGGTACCTGCGAACTTGACGGTGTGCAGTCTGTGCCATCCGAGTACATGGGGCAAGCAGGATACCAAAGTTTAAAATTTACCACACCAATCTATCCTTGGCTTTTGGCCAACGAGCGCAAGGATACCTACTATTATCCTCATTAAAAAGCCACTTACTTTTCAAAAGTACTTGCAAAATTTTTTGTTTGGCTATATAATACTATTATGAAAACTATCCTTACCTTAATTATGGCCTTGAGTGCTGGCCTAGTAAATGCACAACAAGTAGATAACTGGACTAATTCCAGTGGACAACCCTGGAAAAGCGGGACTGGGCTTTGCTGGCGCAATGCCAGTTGGACTCCAGCCACTGCACATCCGGACTGCGATGGTGCTGTAAAACCACTAGAGAAAGTAACCGTTAGAGTTACTGCTACTCTACCCGCGCCAGCGCCTGTTACCCGAGTAGAAACACCCCGGGTGGAGGCGGCCAAGCCCGTTGCAGTACGAGTGTCGTATGCAACAGACACTCTTTTTGATTTTGACAAGAGTGTGATCAAGGCCGAAGGCAAGATCAAACTCAATGATTTAGTTGTCAAACTAAAGGCTATTAACGTAGAAGTTGTTATTGTTGTTGGTCATACCGACTGGATCGGCACTGACACCTACAATATGAAATTGGGCTCTCGCAGAGCAGAATCTGTAAAAGCATACCTAGTCAGCAATGGCATTGAAAAGGGCCGCATCTATACTGAAAGCAAGGGCGAACGCAGTCCTGTTGCAGACAACAAGACCAAAGAAGGTCGGGCCAAGAATCGTCGTGTTGAAATTGAAGTAGTTGGCACGTCTAAATAACTTAAAGAGTTACGTATGAGTAACAATTTAGCAAAGTATATCAATTCTCGACGTCGCCATAAAACTGATGTTGCAATTGCACGCCAAGTTAAAATCGCTAAAAGTCACAGTTCTTTCAATGAGAATAATATCAAGCAAACTCATCGATTAGCAAAACATCATGCCATGGACTGTGGCAATCCCAAATGTTATTTGTGCGGCAATCCACGCAAAACACATGGTAAAGACAAACTCACTGCACAAGAAAAACGACTGTTCCAAGATACAGAACGAACAACAGACAAGCATTCAAACGGTTTAACAACAAAGGACAAAGATGAATAAGCAACAAGCAATTGAATACGAAGCAACCCTGGGACTTTCCAACGAGGCCGCCGTAACCGCTGTGGGAAATCGTTATGATTTGATATTAATTGCAGCCCGGCGAGCCCGAGAATTAGGTCGTGGTGACCAGCCAAGGCTTAATGGTCCAAAGCATTGTCACGTGATCACTGCTATAAAAGAGATTGAGCACGGACTTGTTGGCCGTGAATATCTTTACAAACAATTAGACATTGAGCCGCGGCGTAGACATCGTGAGTATGGACGACCCTGAGCAGCCAAACAGTGCTAAAGGTCGAGATAGTTTTGATGCGACGGCTGGCAACACGCTGATACATTTTTTCAATCGTAATGTTACACCCTATGCCACCAGCACACTAGGACCCAAGTTTGATCTGATACCTGTTGAAAAACAGAAAGATCTAATGATCAATCATGCTAGAATTTATGCTCAGCAAGAATACGATCGTATCATGGAACTGGTGGCGGTACTGCAAAAGCAGGCAGACGATATCAAACGCAGATTAGAAATTACCAACGCAGTACACAGCGCCGAATATCAATTTCAAGTTGTTATGGGAAAATGCTATTGGTTAGTGTGGGATACTAGAAAACAAAAAACACTATTAGTAATAACTGGGCCCAAAGACTGGACTACTGGTGTGCCTGAAGATTATCAGTACATAATGCAAGTCAAATACATGGGAGACCACACCTGGCAAGAAGTAACATCTTAGTACTACTTGCCCAAAATCTTCTGTTGTGCTATAATAAATTACTAAGGAGATTGTATGTGGATTCAAAATGTAAGCATGAGTGATATAAAGCAAGGGTTTCACATGGACCCAGGCTTTAACTCCATGCTGATTCAAATTGTAGATCCAGCATATGAGTTTCCTGTGCCCAAGTATCAATTCCGCGAAACTCATCGGTTTGAGTTTTTAGATGCAGAAAAAACAGACAACTTTCCAGACGAGTGCAAGGTCACTGATGAGCAGGCTGCAGAGCTGGTTCGATTATTACAACATGCACTGGAACAACACATGAACGTGATCGTTCACTGCCATGCTGGAGTTTGTCGTTCGGGCGCTGTGGCCGAAGTTGGTGTGATGATGGGATTCATTGACACCGAATCATTCCGCAGTCCTAACCTCTTGGTCAAGCATCGCATGATGAAGGCCTTGGGCTGGGCATACAACAATTAAGGAGTACAAGATGTACATAACTAAACAGGAAGTAGAAAAGATTTTAACAGTGATGAACGAGTTTGATGATGCTAGTAGTTATAAACTAGAAGCAGATAATTCTAGTGGTATTGGTAGCATTTTGACGCTGACAATGGACATGGACATTAACGGCAGAAATGCTCAAGTTAAAGTTGAAATTTCTGGTGTAGAAAATTGGTAAAAAAGGAGGGCACAATGCCAGCAGTATTTTTAGTTAGCGACACGCACTTTGGTCATGCTGGCGTGTGTAGCTTCACGCATCCAGATGATCCTAAAGTAAAGTTGCGTCCTTGGGACAATCCTGACGAAATGGATGAGGAAATGATCCGTCGCTGGAATGATCGTGTGCGTCCTAACGACAAGGTTTATCACTTGGGCGATGTTGTGATCAACCGTCGAGCTTTGAAGACATTGGCACGTTTGAATGGGGACAAAGTTCTAATCCGTGGCAACCACGACATTTTTAGAGATAACGAATACCGTGAGTACTTTCGTGAATTGCGGGCCTACCATGTGATGAATGGAATGATCTTGAGTCACATTCCTGTGCATGAGGCCTCGTTGGGTCGCTTTGGTGTGAACATTCACGGACACTTGCATGCCACTAGAGTAAAGAAGGCACGTGGTGTAGACGCCAAGACTGGAACTGTATTGTACAGTACAGAGATTGACCCACGCTATTTCTGCTGTTGCGTTGAACAAACTGACTTTGCACCTATCTTGTTTGAAGATGCTATCAAACGCATCACAGCAGAAGGTGGTACTGTTGGGTTTAAAAACGGCAACGGCCCCACTATGTAAAGGTAATACTAGAGTATTACAAAAGCCCTGCAGTTTTGCGGGGCTTTTTTTGACTTGACCAAATATTCAAGATCGGTTATAATAATAACATGAAATTAGAAATCAATGAAATACTACAATGGACAGGAGCCGTGTTTATCATAGCAGGCCATAGTCTCAATGCCGTGGGTCCTAGTATGTACCCGTGGAATATCCTGGCTTTTTTTGTGGGAACCATTGCGTTTCTGCTGTGGAGTATTCGTGTTGTAAACAAACCACAGTTATTGGTGAACATTGTTGCACTCAGCATTGGTGCATCGGGCCTATATAGAGCCTTTGGTTGACCAATAATTCCCTTTTTGCTATAATATGGGTATAGTAACAAAACAGGAGCTGATCATGCGTACAAAGACCATCGTCGAAGGACTCAAAAATAGCCAGAAGTTCCGTTTCATTCTTACCGCCAACAGCGGCGAAGAAGTGGGCATGACTATCACTGTCAAACAGATGAGTGATCAGTTTGCCACCCGGAACGCCCGAGCTGCCGTTTGGACCGCATTGAATCGCCTGAGCTATGACCGCCAAATGGCTAAGGCCCTGAACCGCCCACTGCCGACGGGCCTGATGCGTGGCGCCGAGACGGAAGGCTTCCGTCAAGTGCAGGTTGATTTGGCCTAAGGAGTTAGCAATGGACGACTTTGATGACATCACTTGCGAAGAATACTATCAAGAATATGATGAGTATTATAGCGAATATGACATTGAATATGATAGTGTTTTGGGTTGTTATTGCCTGCACTATGTTGGCGAAGTGATTTGCCTGGGTGCTAGCACCTACGGTGAAGCCCGGGAAGAAGCCCGAGAGCTGATCGACAGCGGCGAATTGTTGCAAGGTTAATTTAAGGAGTTAGCGATGGCTACTATTCAAGAAATCAACTCTACAATTATTGCGGGCCAGTTCACCAATGACCAATTGGATTCAATTGTTATGGCCGTTAAATTTGCCCGCAATCAACTGACCCAACAAAATCGTGGCAGTATGGTCATTGGCACCACTGTTAAATTTACCGGAAAGACTGGCCGGACCACAATCGGTAATGTAAAAAAGGTGGCTCGCAAGTTTGTCACCGTTGACTGCGGTGCCGGTGGACTATGGCGTGTGCCTGCTAACATGCTTTCGCCTGCCGAATAAACAACCAGGAGCTCATTATGGACTTTCTTAAACGGGCACAAGAATACGCCAATGACCACGGCCATGGGCTAGAGTTTAATCACTACTACGGCATGTTCCGCGACGAGTATTCTGTTCGCGATAGTGTATGGAAAGCTCTGTCGTGGCTGTATGGCTATGATATCGCCGATGATGTTGAAAAGGTCGCTCATGTACACCATTAATCTTGTCAACTTTGGCAACCTGGAAAAAGGCTCCTTTGCCACACTTGAGGCCGCCCGAGACCATGCTCGCAGTCTGGGCTTTCAATCGGCCATATGGCTTCGCCAGCCCGGGCAAGAACCGTTGTATATTTGCAACATCAACCCCTAAACCCCCGGTTGACCCAAAATTCCCTTTTTGCTATAATATAGGTATAGTAACAAAACAGGAGCCAGAAATGGGTGCAGTAGTAGAAGGTCGTCAGATTAAAATGTTTGGTTGTACCGAAGATGAACTTCGTGAAAGCATTGAGTCTAGCATCACTTTCAAAGTGTCTGGCCCCTCAATGGTGGCTATGAGCTACATGAGTGATGCTCAAGAACTACTGGCATTCGGTGGTGAGCGCGAAGGTGTTCGCGAGCAAGTTCGCCAGATGCTGAATTGTGCCAAGTGGATTCTGTCCACTTATCGGTATCAAAAGGAGGCTGTATGATCACTGCTGAAACTATTCGCCGGTGCGCCTATCTCAGCGGCGCCCAACTGGAAACACTAACATCAAAAAAGCATACAATTCTAAACCCCTCTTTTGTGGGCATTACCAACGGCGGTGAGTTC
>Ga0075473_10000641_pt1 | contig 14527 bp, 8 predicted proteins | sample DEB19_08_DNA_FD_76340 | JGI IMG/M metagenome (GOLD analysis project Ga0075473, IMG submission 76340) | Aqueous microbial communities from the Delaware River and Bay under freshwater to marine salinity gradient to study organic matter... | ecosystem: Environmental > Aquatic > Marine > Coastal ... | reverse complement strand
TAAATGATGCATATCGTGGTGCTAATATTCCTGTCTTGACTACACGCACCATAGATGAAGTTGGTATAGTAGCCAATGTTGCTGCTACCGGCACAGGTGAGTTTATTATAGATGATTGCGATAGGGTTGATATCACAGTAGATACCCATACAAACTTGATGACTACCATGCGTAAGTTTGATTTCGCATTAGATCAATGGCCTTTGATGTTAGAAACTATAAATGTATTAGCTGACCCAGATGGCCTAGTGCTTGATATCGTTGCTACAAATGATGGGTTCGCTAGGGATCATGTTAACTTTAATCACGGAACATTAACCAGTTTAGGCGCATACAATAATAGCTTGTCGGGATATTTTGTTTTTAATGGGGTATCGGACCGTATCACAGGTGGTCATAATCGAGCTATTGACTTAGTCAACGATGTTACGTTAGAAATATGGTTTAGAATACAAACAACTAGCGTGACTAAAGTTCAGTTATTTGGTAAAGGCACTGCTGGTACGCTAACATATGGTCTTTACTATGATACCACAGCCAACCAGTTCGGTTATGAACGTGATTATGTATCTGGTAATATTTGTGTAGAATATAGCGATTCTGTCAGTATTGTTGGAGCTTGGCAGCAGATTGTAGCAGTATCAGAATCGGGCGTACATAAAATTTATAAAAACGGAGTTAAAGTGCACGAAGAAAGCATAGATGTAGGCCCTTATCTGTCTACCGTACAGGGTTATAGGATAGGTTCTGGCTCCAGTTTAGATTGGCACAATGGGCAAGTTAGCATAGTTAAGATATATAATCGCGCTAGAACCACAGCAGAAATTGTCAACAACTTTAATCTGTATCGTGCAAGATACGGCTTGTAACATTAGTTTCCAAGTAAAATAAATACTTTATTGATATTGGACTGGACATGGCCGCACCTAATTTAATTGGAATTACCACAGTAACTGGCAAGACTCAAGCCGACTGGTGTACAACAACATTAACCGCAATATTATCTAATGCTGCGAATACCAGCGAAGTAATACGTATAAATTCGCTTTTCATTACCAATGTTGGGGGAGCCGACGCCGCTGTCAGCGTGAATTTTCAAAGATCTGGTCTTAGTTATTATATCAGTTACAATAGTCTTGTTCCAGTAGGCACAACTTCTGTCATAATGGGCAAGGATACTGGGATTTATTTAGAAGAAGGTGATAATTTAAGGGTTAGTGCTTCGGCTAACAGTGCTTTGCAATATACGGTATCATACGAGGTTATAAGCTAATAAAAAATGCTGAATAACCTACGTTTTCCCACAGCGTTAAGGAATTTTAATGCTAGCACCACAGCTACATTAACTTCTTTACGAACACCACTGGTATTGACCGGTAATGTAATAAGTACATCAACCACAACAGGTACCTTGCGTGTTCAAGGTGGCGTAGGGGTAACTGGGAACATTAATGCTGCTGCTATAACTGCTACTGGCATTTATGGCACTATAATGACAGCCAACCAACCCCAAATTACCGGGATTGGTGTACAGGCTAACCTGATTGCTACAAATCTTACTGTAACTGGTAATCTAGCAGTTATCGGTAACATTCAAAGCGTTCAAACTCAAAATACTAATGTAACCAACGCTATATTTGATTTGCATACTGGCGCAGGCGGTAGTGCTCTCACTGTTGATGATGGCCAAGACCTCGGTCTTATCATCAACTACTATAAATCTGCTGCTGCTAGAAAAGCATTTATTGGTTGGGATAATCAAACCCAACGCATGGTATACTTGACAGATGCTACTGTAAGTAGTGGTCAAGTAACAGGAACACCGGGTACATTTGCTGCTGGTAGCCTAGTGCTCAGTAGTAATACAGAAACTTCTAGCTCGTCAACTGGCGCTCTTGTTGTTGCTGGTGGTATTGGGGTTGGTGGTAGTGTACGTACCATTGCTGTCTATACAGATGCCTTATTCTATGCTAATGGAGAACCATTTACTGGTATACTAGGACCCACTGGTGCACAGGGCTTGACAGGTGGTACTGGTGCCACAGGCGCCACAGGCGAAATTGGTGCAACTGGTCTAATTGGTGCAACTGGTCTAGTTGGGCCTACTGGTTTTACAGGAGCCACAGGAGCAGGTGCAACTGGTGCTAGTGGTGCTCCGGGTACAGCAGGTGCAACTGGTGCTACAGGTATTCCAGGAAGTCAGGGTACTCCTGGTGCTACTGGTCCAGTAGGCGCTTCTGGTCCCGTTGGTGCTACTGGTCTAAGCGGGCCACAGGGCGCAACTGGTTCAGCTGGTTTACAGGGACCACCAGGATCAACTGGTCCTGCTGGTACACCAGGTCCTACAGGAGCTACTGGTTTCACTGGCCCTGCTGGTGCTACAGGCGCATCAGGCCCAATCGGGTCAACTGGTTTAACTGGTGCCACTGGTAGTCCTGGTCCACAAGGTCCACAAGGAGCTACTGGTGCAGGTACAGTTGGTGCAACTGGTCCACAAGGACCCATAGGCCCTGGTGGTGATCCAGGCGGAGCTACTGGTGCAACTGGTCAAACTGGTCCACAAGGGCCTGCTGGAGCAACTGGTCAAATTGGTCAGCAAGGCCCCATTGGTGCTACTGGGGCTCAAGGTGCAACAGGTAATCCTGGTGTACAAGGTCCACAAGGTGCCACAGGCCTAGGAGCTACTGGTGCCACTGGCCCTCAAGGACCGATTGGTAGTACAGGGGCCACAGGCCCAGCAGGTTCAACAGGCGCATCGGGATTCCCGGGCACAGCAGGAGAAATAGGTGCCACAGGCGCTACTGGTCCAGCGGGTTCAACTGGTATAACTGGTCCCACAGGAGCCACAGGCGTACCTGGGGTACAGGGTATTACTGGATCATCGGGTGCTACCGGTCCACAGGGTGAACAAGGGCCAGTTGGTCCCAAAGGTGACACAGGAGATCCTGGCGGTGCTACTGGTGCTACTGGTATACAGGGTCCTATTGGGGCAACTGGTATACAAGGCGATCCTGGTGGCGCAACTGGTGCAACCGGTCCTGTTGGTGCTAGTGGAGCACGTGGTCAACAAGGGTTCCCTGGAATACAAGGGCAACCCGGACCTGTTGGTGCAACTGGTCCACAAGGACAAGCCGGTGATCCTGGCGGTGCTACTGGTCCACTAGGTGCTACTGGTCCACAAGGTCCACGAGGTGTAGCCGGCGACCCCGGTCCAGCAGGCCCTGAAGGTCCCGTCGGCCCAACCGGTCCACAAGGTGCTACTGGTTTTATTGGTGCTACAGGTGTACCAGGTGATCCAGGCGGTGCTACCGGTGCTACAGGTATTCCTGGGCCAACAGGCGATTTAGGAGCTACTGGTGCTACAGGCCCAGTAGGTGAATTAGGGGCCACTGGTTTAACTGGTGCCACAGGTGAAACTGGTCCACGAGGAGACCCAGGCGGTCCTCCAGGTCCAGCAGGTGCTACTGGTGGGTTTGGTGCAACCGGTGCCACAGGTCCACGTGGTCTAGCCGGTACCGTTGGTAGTACTGGTGCTACTGGTCTAACTGGTTCAACTGGTCCACAAGGTGGCTTTGGTGGTGCTAGCTTTGAATATATCTATAGCAATGATACATCTGGTACCGATCCTACTTCTGGAAAGATAACTTTTAACGCAGCGTATCTAGATACTGCTAACATCATGTACATTGATGATGAGCAGTCGGGTGCATATGATATACAGTCATATTTGCGTACCATAGATGATAGTTCTAGTCAGATCAAGGGTCACTTTAAGGTATCCAGTAAGACTAATCCTAACTTATTTTCTATCTATGTAATTAACGGTATTACAGAAAATAACGGATACTTTTCTGTATCTTGTACCAATGTAGGCGGTAGTGTAGTACAATTTACTAATGGACTGCCAGTTGTAGTAACGTTTGCTCGCACTGGTGACAAAGGTGACTTGGGTAGTACTGGTGCAACAGGCCCAATTGGACCACAAGGTGCCACAGGAGCTACTGGTTGGCTACAGGTAAGAACCTACTTTGCTAATGGTAATGTTAGCCCCAGCGTAGCTGTAAGTACCTTAGAATTTGATGACGACTCAGGCTTTGCTATAACCAATCGCGGTGGTGGTAATGTATTAGTTGGCATGAACTCAACGTTCAAGTACTGGGAAGTCACCGGCAGTGAACAGCTAGTAGCTACAGGACTTGACCATGTTCGTATCAACAGCGGTAATAATATTATTATTACCAGTAATGCCAACGCTAGTCCATACCAATCCATAACATTTAACACAGTCAGCAATCCTATATTTGCCAATGTTCGTGCTACTACTTACTTAGATGGTAATGGTAACATATTCAAACCCGGAATTACGTTCACTAACAGTAATACGCCTCCGGGATCACCTAGCCCAGGTGACCAGTGGTTTGATACTGGTTCTGATATACTGTTTACCTATGTAGCTGCTGGTTCAGAAACTTTCTGGCTCGATCTTACTACAGGTATTGCTGGCCCACAAGGCGCCACTGGTGTGGCAGGGCCACAAGGTGCCACTGGTATCCAAGGTGCCACAGGGCAGTTAGGCCTAACCGGTCCACAAGGTGCCACTGGTGTGGCAGGGCCACAAGGTGCTACTGGTACAGCGGGTCTTACTGGTAGTACTGGTATACAGGGTGCTACTGGTCCACAAGGTGCAACTGGCCCATCGGGCATGGGCTTTAGTATTGCTAAGATATATTCTAGTGTAGCAGCACTCACGGCAGATACAAGTCCAACTGGCATAGTTGCTGGACAATTTGCCATAATCGATAATGGCAATTACTCAACTGATTTAGAAAACGGTAGGTTATACCTATGGAATGGTGTAACTTACGCTTTTGTAACTGACTTATCTGGTTCACAAGGCATACAAGGACCATCGGGTGCCACAGGGGCTACAGGCTTAACTGGTGCAACTGGTATAATGGGCCCAGGTGGTGATCCAGGTGGTGCTACTGGTGCAACTGGTCCACAAGGTCCACAAGGAACTCCGGGAACACCAGGTGGAGCTACTGGTTTAACTGGTTCCACAGGCGCAACCGGGCCGCAAGGAACTCCGGGCACACCAGGTAACCCTGGCGGTGCTACTGGTGCTACAGGTATACAAGGTCCTGCTGGTAGTCCAGGAGGTGCAACAGGTGCAACTGGCGTAGCCGGTCCACAAGGTGCTACTGGACTAGGAGCTACTGGTGCAACAGGGCCACGTGGTTTCACAGGCTTAACTGGTGCTACTGGTCCACAAGGTCCTGCAGGTACACCAGGCGGTGGTGGCTCTGCTAATATTATTGTATATGATGAAGGGTCACTGCTAACATCCACACTGGCCAGTTTGAACTTTACTGGTCCAGGCATTACTGCTACCACAGTAGATGGAAATGTCACTGTTACTGTAAATGCTACTGGTAACGGCGTAGGTGGTACTGGTTATGTATATGCTAATGTAACATCAAATAGCCAAGTCTTTATAGCATCTGGGACAACATCTACTTTTGCGTTTGCCAGCAATATTACCAGTGTAAACCAATTATTGGTACACGTTGATGGTATATATCAAATTCCTGGTGTTAATTTCACTGCCAATGGTACACACGTTGTCTTAACTGGTACTCCTGCTGCCAACAGCGAAGTTGTTGTACAACATGCTATAACCAGTGTAAGCAGTAATGTTTTCATTAATCCAGTATTTGATTATAGCACAGCTATTACTATAGGTACTGTTACTGCATCCGGCAACATTATTGCTGGAAAGCTATGGGCTAATTCTGGTGTCTATTCTAATAATTATTACTTTGCTAATGGGCAGCCACTATCATTCCCGTCACAGCTATCTAGCCTAACTGATGTACAAATATCTGCTCCAAATAACGGGCAAGTTCTAAAATATAATGGAACCAAGTGGATTAATGACACTGGGTCCAGCATAACCAGCGGTAATGCCGCACCTAACAGCCCGATTGAAGGCAGTTTATGGTTCAATACTAATAACGGTGAACTATTAGTTTATTATGGATCGGTCTGGATTCAACCAATTGGCGGTATCGGTCCACAGGGTGCTACTGGTATAACTGGTGGGCAAGGTGCTACTGGTGCTACAGGACAGACAGGTCTAGGCTTTACGATTGCTAAGACATATCTCAGTGTGGCAGCACTTACAGCAGATACTAGCCCAACTGGCATAGTAGCTGGTCAGTTTGCCATAATTGACAATGGAAATTATAGCACAGATCCTGAGAACTCTAGGCTTTACTTATGGAATGGTACAAACTATACCTATGTGAGTGACTTATCGGGTGCTCAAGGTATACAGGGACAAACAGGTGCAACTGGTCCACAGGGTATACAGGGCAATATTGGTGCCACTGGCCTAACTGGAGCACAAGGACCACAAGGTGCTACTGGATTAACTGGACCATCGGGCACGCCGGGAACTATTGGTATAGATGGAGCAACTGGTGCTACTGGTCCACAAGGGCCTGCTGGTTCTACAGCAAATATCGCCATACGCGATGAGGGTAATCTAGTTGTTGCTGCGGTATCTAGTATAAACTTTGTTGGTGCAGGCGTAAATGCTAGTGTATCTGGATCAAATGTTACTGTAACAATTTCTGCTACTGGTAGCAGTCAATTCTTCTATACTAATACTGCACCAAACGTGGCTGCTATTGGTGACCGTTGGCTAGACTCAGAATCACTAAAAGAATTTATTTACGCTAATATAGGTCCTGGGCCAAGCTGGATTGAGCCAGCTGGAGATGGTGGCTTTGTTGGTGCAACAGGTCCACAAGGTATACAAGGTGATGTTGGTGCTACCGGTGCACAGGGTATAGCAGGCAATATAGGAGCCACTGGGCCACAAGGTATACAAGGTAATGTGGGTCCAGCAGGATCATCTGCAAATATTGCTATCTACGATGAAGGTAATTTATTAGTTGCAGCAGTATCCAGTATAAACTTTGTTGGCGCAGGCATTACTGCTACTAATAATTCTGGTAACATCACTGTAACTGTTACTGCTACCGGTAATGCTACCAGCAATGGCACTAGTATCGTAGCTAATTTGACCGGAATAGCGGTACCTAGTATCAACCAGCAATTTACTGGAAATGGTCAGCAAACTGTATTTGCCTTATCAAGCTCGGTAGCGGCTGCTACAGATTTACTGGTTACGGTAGATACAGTAATACAAACCACTCCAAATAATTACTCAGTATCAGGTAATCAACTTACTTTCCTAGCTGCACCTTCTAATGGTAGCATAATCGGCGTAAGAACATTTGGTAGTTATAGTTCATCTAGTGGCTTCGTTGATAGATTTACCGGCAACGGATCACAAGCCGCATATACCATATCTGGTGCAACATTAAGTTCTAAGAGTTTATTGGTATTTGTAGATGGTGTACATCAAATACCTGATGTTGATTTTACATTGGCAGGTACTACATTAACCTTTACTGAAGCACCTGATGCCAACAGTAATGTAGTCATACAGAGTCTTAATAACACTGTGGGTACTGATTTAGTAGTGGCTAGCACTATATCAGACCATGCTCCATTTGCAGTTAATACAGCAGCGGTGGCTCTAGACTCGTTCTCAACCACCAATTATAGAACAGCCAAATACGTTATAAGTATAAGTAAATCTACTGAGTACCAGGCCACTGAAGCCATGTTAGTACATAATGGTGCCAATGTACAGTTGGTTACTTATGCACTCTTATATACAGGCAATGCAGCTATTATGACATTCTCAGCCAACATAGTTGCCAATACTGTTTATTTGTGGGGAACTGGAGCGACGTCAGGTAATGCAGTAAAAATACAAAAAACTTATGTCAAGGTCTGATAGATGCCAATAAAAAAGTTTAGTATACAAGGTTTAGATACTCAAGCAAATGTTAGGGTAGTCTTAACCTCAGACTTTGGCAACATTAGTTTTGGTAATGTCTATGTAGGTAATCTATTCTATAGTAACGGACAGCCATTTGTCAGTGGCGGTGGTGGTACTACAGTAACGGTTTCTAATTCTGCACCAGTTGGTTCTGGTTCAGGCTCACTATGGCTTAATTCGGAAACTGGCGAATTATATGCCTATACTGCCAATGTATGGATCCAACCTGTGGGCGGACAAGGGCCTCCAGGTGCCACTGGTATAACTGGTGCCACTGGTATAACTGGTATACAAGGCGCTACCGGGCCACAGGGTGCTACTGGTCCTAGTGGGTTAGGATTTGCTATTGTTAAGACCTATGCTAGTGTGGCTTTATTGCAGGCAGACACTAGTCCAACTGGTATTACAGCAGGACAATTTGCCATAATTGATAATGGTAATTACGGCACCGACCCAGAAAACTCAAGATTGTACTTGTGGAATGGTACCAGCTATCAATATGTAACAGATTTATCAGGCGCACAGGGCATACAAGGGCCTAGTGGACCACCGGGAGCTACTGGATCTACTCCAAATTTAGTAGCATTGAGTACCAGCTTAATTCCCTCTGCTAATGAAATATGGGACCTAGGTTCAGCAACTAATCGTTGGCGTGACCTTTATATAAGTGGTAATACTATTAGTCTAGGTAATGCTCGTATTAGCACTTCTGCTACTGGTGTAGCATTCAAGGATGCTAGTAACAACGCTATCAGTATCGTAGTAAATCAAATCACAGTTGGTACTGGTGCCAATGCAGTAGTACTACAGGGTTCTACAGATGGACTGAAACAAACCACATCAGCCAATGTAACAGGCACGGCTGGTGGTGCTACGGTAACAGTGGCCAATACAGCGCCGGTAACCACTGTACAAGGTAGTATGTGGTTGGATAATGAAACCGGTAAATTAAGAATATATTATAGTGGTGGTTGGGCCGGTGTAGCTGTAGGACCAATTGGTGCTACAGGTATTGCAGGTAATGTAGGAGCTACTGGGGCACAAGGTATACAAGGTAATGTAGGACCGGTAGGCGCCACGGGCTTAACTGGTAGTGCAGGCTCGGCTGGGCCATCAGGTGCAACCGGTGCGACCGGCGCCCAAGGTGCAACTGGAGCAGCAGCTTCTATCGGGAGAAGTATAGCAATGACCATTGTGTTTGGAGGATAATTGTGGCAGCACCTAATATCATAAACGTGACAACTATAACAGCTAAGACTACATTGGTGGCATTGACTAATTCCAATGCCAGTTTGTTGACTAATCCTAGTAATAGTAATCAAGTTTACAAAGTTAATAATATAACATATGCTAATTACACAGGCTCAGCTGTTACAGTAACAGCAAGTATTTTACGCAGTGCAGTGACTTACTATCTAGTTGGTGCAGTCACAGTACCGGCAAATTCTACTTTGGTAGTCAGTGGCAAAGATACAAATTTTTATTTAGAAGAAGGCGATGCCATACAGGGTTTTGCCAGCGCCAATACTGCTGTTAGTGCAGTAATTTCTTACGAAGTTATATCATAAACAATGAAACATTTGCGTGGTAGATTAGTAGGTAATGCTGTGGTCAGTGTGGGTGGATACCCAGGATCAGCATCGGGTGTATGGAATAGAAATGATGTATTAGCCAGCCAAAAAGCAAATGCATGGCCTACCTATGCTACTGTGCCCGGTGCTCCTACAATTGGTACTGCCACAGCAACAGGTCCAACAACTGCTACAGTTACTTTCACTGCTCCTGCTATGACCGGTAATATACCTATTATTTCATACACTGCTGTTAGCAGTCCTGGGGGTATTACTGGAACTCTGTCACAGTCGGGCAGTGGTACAATTACTGTAACAGGATTGACAGGGTCGACTAATTACACATTTACAGTTTACGCAACAAATGCAGTGGGTAACAGTGCATCAAGCGCAGCAAGTAATCAAATAACTACACTTAGTCCTACCCCAGTGGTTGAGTATCTAGTAGTAGCCGCAGGTGGGGCGGGTGGATCCACACCCGGCGGTCCTAGTCGTAACCCTGGTGCAGGTGGCGCAGGTGGTGTGCTCAACGCAACCTTATCTTCTGGCTGGGCCTTTAATACTACCTATACTATCACAGTAGGTGCTGGCTCAGCCAACTCTAACGGTCAAGATTCGTCCATTTCAGGTACTGGAGTTAGTGTAACTGCTACAGGAGGCGGTCGAGGGGCCTTAGCCGGTACTAGTGGTGGCCAAAATGGTGGTTCTGGTGGTGGTAGCTGCGCCACAAATCCAACTGGTGGGACTGGAATTGCCGGTCAAGGTAACAATGGAGCAACCGGCGTAGAATTAGGTGGTGGCGGTGGTGCAGGGGCACCTGGTGGATCAGCACCTGGTGGATCAGGAGGCGGGGTTGGCTTGTACTTTGCTAATTTTACCACTAACGGAAGTCCTAGTGGTTGGTATGGTGGGGGAGGAAATGGCAACATAGATTCAACTACTGGGGCAACTTTAACACCCAGTAAAGGTGGTGGCGGTGGTCCATTCAATGGTTGTACAGTGGCCGGCCCTGGTGTAGCCAATACCGGAGGCGGTGGTGGTTCAAATCACGAAGGTTGTAATAATCAAGCCAGTACAGGACAAGCTGGTGGATCCGGTATTGTTTTAATAAGATATTCTTCTGGATATAATGCAGCAACTACCACCGGTAGTCCCACAGTTACAGTTTCTGGTGGTTATAGGATCTATGCTTTCACTGGATCCGGTACTATCAATATACCGAGTTAAACATGGCACATTTTGCTGAACTTGATGATAATAATGTAGTCTTGCGTGTGATTGTTATAAACAACGCCGAACTCTTGGACGAGAACGGAGTTGAGTCTGAAGCCCGTGGCCGAGAATTTTGTAAAAGCCTTTATGGTGAAAATACCAATTGGATACAGTCCAGTTACAATGCCAGTTTTAGAGGAACGCATGCCGAAGCTGGAGGCCGATATCATGCCGATATCGACAAGTTCACACCAAAGGCGCCCGAAGGATATCCTAGCTTTGTGCTAGATATGACTGAGCTACGTTGGGTACCTCCTAAGCCCGAGCCCACAGATGGATATGGGTATTTTTGGGATGAGGAACATTTGTTATGGATGCGTTTTACCAGTAAGCCACGCCCTGACAATGACAATTTGTATCTATGGAACAAGCATACAGAAGAATGGGAACAGATTTCTATCTATAATTATCAAGATCTAAATTATGTCTGGGATCCAGTTACAAAGAATTTTGTTGAGCAATGAATAACATATTTTGGTTAAAAGAAGAACATAGACAAGTCAGAAGAGAAATTTGTAGCAGTTGTGAGCATAACCAAGACAATGTTATGTGTTCCAAATGCGGTTGTTTTCTTATCATGATAACCAAAATTGGTACCATGCCATGTCCTATAAACAAATGGCCCATGATTGATCGCAGCGAGTATGGGCATATATTTGAGGATTCATCTAATGTAGTTAAATAGTTTGTTAACTATCAATGAGGCCATGTATGGACCAACAAATTGGGTCAGTCAAGTTTATTTTTCCAACACCAATAGGGTTTTATGAGTTAGGTAGGCAGCTTACTAGTGCTGAACTTGATTTTGTTACTCAAGCAGAAACAAGAACAAATGTGGGTAATCGTACCAGTCGAGATTACAAAATTTTAGAAAATTCAGTTTTAAGTGACTTAAAAGCATTTGCGACCCGTAGTGTAGACGACTATTTTCAAAATGTTTACCAGCCTCGAAACCCTGTCAGTTTAAGAATTACACAAAGTTGGTGTAATTATACCAAAAGTGGCGAATTTCATCACAAACATACACACCCTAATAGTTTTATTAGTGGTGTTTTTTATATTCAAGTAGACGAATTCATTGATAGAATATATTTTTACAACGACGGGCACAGACAGTTAGAGATTCCTGCCAAGGAATTTAATATGTACAATAGTACCAGTTGGTGGTTTCCTTGCTTGACCGGACAATTATTGCTGTTTCCTAGTAGTTGCTATCACATGGTTGACAACAGAGCCGAGTGCGAAACCACTAGAATTAGTCTAAGTTTTAATACTTTTCTAGTAGGCAGTATAGGTGACTATGACGGTCTCACTGGACTAGAACTCTAGGCTACTAATGGCATAGTAGAGATAATAAATATCATAATATGCCAATTCAATTTCCATCAAATCCTAGTCTAGGCCAAGTTTATTTGTACAACGGTAATCGTTGGACCTGGGATGGTGCAGGCTGGGAGCCTGGTGTGGCCATTGGTGCTACTGGTGCCACTGGTATTCAAGGTAATACTGGGCCAACTGGTGCTACTGGTATTGGTGCTGTCGGAGCCACAGGACCACAAGGTGCTACGGGCCCATCAGGTTCTGGCGGCTCAGGTGGTGGGGCCAATGTAGCAGTCAGTAACACTGCACCCATCACAGCCAACATAGGTAATATGTGGTTGGACACAGAATCTGGTGAACTTAATGTATATTTTGCCAATGCTTGGGCCACAGTAGGCGGCGCAGGTGGTGGTGGTGCTATCTATGATGTAGCAGCATCAAGCACAGGATTTTTAGCTTTGCCTACAGGAACCACGGCACAGCGCCCCGGTGCACCTGCTAACGGTTATACTAGATATAATACTGACCTAGCACAAGTTGAATACTATAATGCCTCAGCTGCAACATGGGCAGTTATAACAGGTGTTGCTAGTACAGCCTCATCAATGTCAGTAGAATATTTGGTTGTGGCAGGTGGTGGCGGTGGCGGAGCTAACTATTACAGTGGCGGGGGTGGTGCAGGTGGATTCAGGACTGGATCATCTACTGTAAATTTTACATCAACATATACCGTCACTGTTGGCAGCGGCGGAGCTATGGCATCTGTTGGGTCAGCGTCAGTTTTCGGCTCAATTTCTTCTGCAGGAGGCGGCGGAGGTGCTAGTTCTAGTAACGTAGCAGGCACTGCCGGTGGGTCAGGTGGCGGAGGTGCTGGGGGCGGTGGTGGTGGATCTCTAGGCGCTGCGGGTGGTGCAGGAAATACTCCTAGTACAACACCAAGTCAAGGCAATACTGGTGGTGCTGGCTGGTTACAAAATGGTGCAGATGGTGGCGGTGGCGGCGGGGGAGCCGGGGCTGTGGGCTCAAATGGATCCGGATCAGGCGGTGGGTCAGGCGGAATAGGTGCCACTAGTTTAATCACTGGTACGCTGACTTATTATGCTGGAGGAGGTGGCGGCAGTGGTTGGGGCGGCACAAATAGCACCGGCGGGCAAGGTGGTGGCGGTGCTGGTGGAAGATATTCTCCAGGTACTAATGGTACGGCCGGTACTGCCAACACTGGTGGCGGCGGCGGCGCCGGTAATTCAAACAGCGGAGCGGCAGGTGGGTCTGGCGTAGTCATCTTACGCTATCCATCAATCTTCTACATGAATCCTGACTCAGGCTTAACCGCGTCAACAGTTACTATAGGACAAAACAAAGTATCCACATTCACCGCAGGCACTGGTAATGTATTTTTTAGTAATAACCCCCCGGTTACAATGGATTATTTGGTTGTAGCTGGTGGAGGCGGTGGTATTAGTGGAGGCGGAAACGACGGGCATGGCGGAGGTGGCGCAGGTGGATTCCGAACAAGTTTTGGTCCCAGTGGCGGCGGAGCCTCGGCAGAACAACCTATTACTATAGTATCAAATGCAACTTATACTGTTACTGTAGGAGCCGGTGGTCCTAGTAGTGGTGGTGCTGTATATCAAAATAATACAGGCAGTAACTCATCCATTACTGGTAGTAGTGTTAGTATTGTTTCGATTGGTGGCGGAGGTGGCGGCGCAGGAACAACTGCTCAAACAGGTTACACAGGTGGATCAGGCGGTGGCGGAGGGGGTTCTGGGAATCCTGCACCACACCCAGGAGGTTCAGGAACACCGGGCCAAGGATATGCTGGAGGTGCAGGACAAGTCGGTCCTGCGTATTATGGCGGAGGCGGTGGTGGTGCTGGTGCAGTTGGTGGAGGTGGTGGGCCAGGCGCAGGCGGGGTCGGAGTAGCTAGCGCAATTACTGGGACAAGCATGTTTTACGCAGGTGGCGGTGGCGGTGGATCTGGATCTGGTAATGCCGGGGGTGCTGGGGGCAACGGTGGTGGAGGCGCAGGATCACAATCGGCACCTGCTTCTGCCACTGGAGGAACAGCAAATACTGGGGGAGGAGGCGGCGGTGCCCAAGGTGGGACATCTGGAGCAGGTGGTTCTGGTGTGGTTATTATACGTTATCCTGACACTTATTTTGCCAGCATCGGCTCTGGATTGACTGGTACCACCACTACTATAGGTAATGGTTTTAGATATACTCAATTCACTGCTGGAACAGGTACATTTGCTCTTACCGCTGCGCCGGCTTTTTATGTAGATTACTTGATCGTAGCAGGGGGTGGTGCTGGTGGGGGAGCTCAAAGTGGTGGATATGCTAGCGGTGGTGGAGGTGGTGCAGGCGGCATATTATCTGCTTCGTCGATAGCATTTGTAACTGGAACACAATATTCTATCACTGTCGGAGCTGGTGGCACAGG
>Ga0075473_10000637_pt1 | contig 14581 bp, 2 predicted proteins | sample DEB19_08_DNA_FD_76340 | JGI IMG/M metagenome (GOLD analysis project Ga0075473, IMG submission 76340) | Aqueous microbial communities from the Delaware River and Bay under freshwater to marine salinity gradient to study organic matter... | ecosystem: Environmental > Aquatic > Marine > Coastal ... | reverse complement strand
CATGGTGGACATTGAAATTGATCAATACGGTGATGCCGCAAGAATCGTTCAGTCAAAGGTGAAGGTCATGGTCAAGACGACTCTGGCTGAGGCAACCCTGAACAACCTTGCTCTCGCATGGAACTACGACCAGAACACAGGTGGTTCTGCAATCATCAACAACAACGATGGTAGCAACACGCAAACCTTCAAGTTCGGTTCACAGACAGTGTTCCCATACGAGAAGGCTCTGGTTATCACTGGTACTGCTCCAAACTCGGCTGCTGGCGCTGTTAAGACCAGAAAGTTCTACACGAAGCGTGCCATCTCGATGGAAGCATCAAACGTCACGATGAAGCGTGCAGAGGCCTCGGTGTTCGCCGTTGGTTTCCGCATTCTTCCAAAGACAGAGGACTCAGGCTACGAGTACGGCAAGATCATCGATCAAACAGCCTAATCGCTAAAAACTAATTATCTCGGTAAATTCCCTGGGCTTTATGTGTTATACTAAAAGCCTAGGGAATTTGCTTATCCCAACATAAATACTAAGGAGTATATTACAAATGGCAAATGATAAGAATAAGGATCTCTTCCTTGGAACAGAAATTGTTTTTGCGGATGGCAAGAAGAGAACCATCAGACCTTTAACAATTCGTAACTTAAGAAAGTTTATGAAGATTGTGAAGGATCTCAAGACAGAGGATAATCTCAGCGATGAGGATATCGATGTTATGGTTGATGCAGCCTCTGTTGCCCTTTTAGCAGTTGATCCAGAATTAGCAGAGGATAGAGAGGCTCTTGAAGATGCTCTTGACCTTCGTTGTTTTGGTGAGTTAATGGCTGCCGCAATGGGTTCAGACCCTTCTTAACAGGCGAGGGCGGAAGTGGAGAGCCTCTAGATTGGGAGGACATTCCGCTCCTCAAGTATGAATCAGAAATCTTTATAAAAACTGGAGCTTGGAAAAGCATATGGGAGTTAGAACACTCATTAACACTTGATGAGATGTTTATGCTTTATCGTGCTTGTAACAATGAAATCAATACTCAAATGAAGATTGCTGCTGCATCGCAAGGCGCAGATGTTTCATTTGATGATGATTGGTATGACCCAGCACCTCCAGAGGTTTTAGGAAAGAGCGATCTCCACTCCATTCCAATCGGTATTATGATTGAAGAGATATAGCATTGCTTTATGCATATTATTGTGAAATAATATAGAAGAGATAATTATGTCAGATAAAAATGGTAGAATTAATGTAGAGCCTACTATAAGTGGTGAACTTGATAAAGCCTTAACTGGCATGTCCAATAATTTACGCAATGTGATTAGCAGTATCAGTGCTGTAACAAAAACCGCTACTCAAAATGAGAATACATTTAATGCTTTAAATAGAACATTAAGAGCTGGTGAAAATGCAAATAGCTCGTATGCAAGATCGGTAGCAAGATTATCAAAAGATCAAGCAGTATTAGCAGCTCATTTTAAATCAGTCCGTTCTGCAGCTGCTGAACTCCAAAAGAAGATAGATGATACATCTAGAGCGACTGGTACTTACGATTCTGCTGCTCAAAATTTATTAAAGACATTAAGGCAGCAAGAAAAGGCGCAAAAGGGTCTTAGTCAACTTGTATTAAAACAAGATTTACAAAGACAATCTGCATCTCTAACAGAATTAGCAAATAAATATTCTCAAGCTGGTAATAGACTTTCAATGTCGCTTACTATTCCAATTCTTGGTTTTGCCAGAACAGCATTTTCAAGTTATAAGAGATTAGAAGTTGAAACTGTTAGAACAAGAAAACTTTTAAGTGACTCTTTTACTGATATTACTGGAGTAATGAATACTTTGGGTAAGGAACTGGACTCTATTACCTACAAGTACGGAGTTTCAAGAGAACTTATACAAGGTATTGCAGGAGATTTCGCAGAACTTGGTCTTAACTCTGTAGATGCAATTGCTGGCCTTGCTGATCTAACAGCAGCTACGGAAAAATTAGGTAATGTTGATATTGGTGAATCTCAAGAATTTATTAAATCAATTTATCAAACAATCTTGAGAATTAAAAGAGATTCAGGAATCCTAACTGAAACACCAGAGGACTATGCTCAGGTTATTTCTGAAGTTACTGGTCAATTAGCAATGTTTAACCTCGTTGAAAACAAGACCGCTCTTTCACTCAAAGAAATTGCAAAAGGCTTCCCAGAAATGGGAGCAGCAGCAACATCTTTCGGTTTATCAATGACAGAAGCTACTGCTCTTCTTGCACCAATGGTTTCATCTGGTTTTCAACTTGGAGCAGCAGCAAACTCTGTAAAAGTTTCTCTGCAAAGAATTGTTGATATGCCAAAAGAAAATCAAACTATGTTAACTCAGTTAAATATGGATCTTGAAGATTTTAATGTACAGGGCGGTGTTGGTATTCAAACAGTTCAAAAATTTGCTGATGGTTTTAATAAATTAAAGAGTACAAAGGGTGAGCAGGGAACTCTTGAATTCTTTGCCAAAATGTTCGGTGTTCGTCAAGGTTCAAGAATGCTTATTGGATTCCAGAACTTAGCTCAATTTCAAGAACAACTCCAAGCAAATGGAACCGTTGAAAGAGATTTGGCAAATTTATTAGAAACATATGTTAAAAAACAAACAAAAAATTTAGCACCAGAATATAGTCAAATACAAATTAGAAAATTTGAAGATTTATCAAAAATTGTTCGATTAACACAAAGTAAAGATAAAGATGTTGCCGATGCCTTTACAAAGGGAAGAGATGAGTTCGCAGCCTATCTTGCAGAAAAAGCAAAATCTGGAAATGATTTATTAAGCAAGATTCAAACAGAATCTGGCAGAACGATGTTCATAGCTGCAGCTGGTGGTGGTGCTGATTCAGAGGCTGCTAGAAAGTTTAGACAAGAAATTGAAGCCTCTTTGAATACAACAGAAGTTAAATATCAAAGAGCAAGAGAAATGTTTAAATCAATTGGAAGACAACTTGTCCCAACATTTGCTCAACTTCTTTCTGCCGTTAATCCAATTTTAACTGCTGTAACAAAGATACTTGAAAAAATAAGCCCTGCTGGAAAAATGTTTATAAGTCTTGGTCTTGTTTTCTTGGCGCTTCTTGGTCCTCTTATGAAGATGAGAGGAGCTTTTTATCAAATGAAATCTTCAATTGTTGCATTAAAAGCATATACACCATTTTCAAATTGGAGAAAACAATTAATTCCAGTAAGTGAAGAGTTGATCAGATCTAATGATTTATTATTTAAACTTAAAGGAAAGCTTACTCAACAAGGCAATAATTTCTTTATAAGCGCAACAAGAAAAGAATTTGAATTGTTGCAAAAGGCAATGACGCTTGAGGCAACTGGTGGTTTCTTTGGGAAAAGAAAAGCAGAAAAAATTAAAAAGAGACTCGGCGTGTCGGATGATGCAGATTTTTCTGGTCTTTACCCAGCAATGGCAGAAAGTGTTAAAAAATCTCTTGAAGGTGTTTCTCCAAGTACAGCATTAATTGATGCTCAAAAAGATATTTTAGGTGATTATGCAAAAATATTCACTGATGCTGGTGGAAATATTGCGGCAGAAATTATGAAAGAATCTACAGCCATTGGTAGAGGTATTGCTGAAGAAATACTCGGTGTTCTTGAAATGTTTGGATTTAACCCAAACACTGTACAACCAAAAAATAGTGGTTCACAAAAACAAGGCAAAGCAAAGGCTGGTACAGGGACACCTCCACCACCGGGGACACCACCGGGAGGTGGTACTCCTCCTGCAACTCCACCAGGCGGTGGAACTCCACCTCCTCCTACAAAACCAGCAGGCGGTGGTGGGGCAGCCCTTCCACCTGCAACTCTCGCTCCTGTGATACCTCCTGCAACGACCACACCAGCAACAAGTACTGGAGCAAAGCCTGCAAAACAACCTCGTAAGTCTGGACCGCGAACAAGGATTTTAAATCCTCAAGAACTTTATGATATTGCGATGAACCCATTGATTGATGGATTGGAAAAAATTTCTGTTGCCGACCTTAAAGAAATGCTTAAGTTAAGAGGATTTTCGTCTTCGTCATTTGCTGGTATGAATCCAAAGCAGTTGAAGAAAAAATTAATGGATCACTTTGAAGCCAATGGTACGGCCCTTGTGAAGAGTCTGGCAGATTATTTAAACGATGTTGCTGGTAAGGCTACAAATGTTGTTAAACCAAAGAAGGCAAGAGGTCCAAGCACAAAGACAGGGGATGCCTCGGCACAAGCGACGACTGATGTTGCTGATGCTCAGGAAGAGGTCGATACAGAAACCGTTGTTGATCAGGGCAAGAGCGATACTGATGCTGTCAAAGATAATAAGAAGAAGAGCGGTAAGGGTTCTGGCAAGACGAAGAAGGCTTCTAAAAAGGCCGCAGATGATGTCGCAGAGGCTCAGGACGATTTAAATACAAGAACTGTAAAGAAAGATACAGATAGGGTTCTTGAAGAAATCAAGGGGACTCCATACAATCCTGCCGAAGCTGCAACTGGATTTGCTGAAACTATTAAAATTAGACTTAAGGCATTGGAAGATGCTCTTACACCAATTAGAGAGTCTCTTGATCTGGCTTCAGTAGAAAAAATTGATGTTCCAAATATTGGTTTGGACGGCGTTATCTCTGCTTGGGACGTTTTTCAAGAATCTTTATTCGGTCCTCTCGAAAAAGAAAAGAATCAATTAAAACAAGCAGCACAAGATTTGTATCCAGAACTTCAAACCGTGTCTGCGGGTCTGATTTCAGAAACACTTGCTTCGTTTAAAGATATTTTCAGAATTCCAACACAGTTCTTCACAGCCTTAGACGAGATTTATAAACAAGTCCCTTCAATGAGAGAGTTGTCTACTGGTAAAAAATCTAATGCAAAAACAAAACAAATTGAAGGGAAAATTACTGAGGCAGAAACAGAACTTAAAAGAGTTAGAGAAAAATTAATAAGAAATAGAGAGAAATTATCACAAGAAGAAGTCGATGCTATAGAAACTCAAATGAGTGATATGCAGCAAGCAATTTTAATACTTAGAGGGGATCTGAAGACTGAACAAGATAAAATCAAGAGTTCAGCACAAAAGGCATTAACAAGGCTTAATACAAAACTCAGATCAGCTCAGGCTGGACCAATAACAACTGAATCTATTAATGAAATTGTTCAAGCCTTTAATGAGATAGCGGGTTTGACAAAAGCAGATTTTAGTGAAATTCTTGATATTCTCATAATTCAGCTTAAAGATTCTAAAAAAGAAATTGGACAAAAAATTAAAGGCGGTACTGTTTCTAAGGAAAAGGGTCAGGCAGAGATTAAAGGCATTAATTTTGTTATTAAAGAATTGGAAAAAACAAAAGAAGTAATTACTAATTTATCAAAGAATATTGATGAGCAAGTTGGTGGTCGTCTTACAAATATTACAGGTCGTCTTAGTAGAATCAGAAATAGATTAATTGGCACTGTCTTCCCTGACTACGGTTCAGTCTCTAGCGGTGAAGTAGAGAGAACTTCAACCAGCGAGGCGGATCAGGCTTTTGACGATGATTTTGGTTCAATTGGTGGTCTTCTTGATGAAATTATTAATAATGAATTAGAAAGTCGACAAAAACTTGATGAAAATGGTGTTCTTAAATCTGTTGTTTTTAATGAAGCAGATAAAATTAAAAATCTTGAACAATTAAATGAAGATTTAATTGGCGTTAATGCTGCTATTGAATCTGCTGAAAAAAGATTGACTACTGAAGTCAATAAAAAACCATATTCTGGTCAAGATAAAAAAATTAAAATTCTTACTGGTGAATTAGAAAAATTAATTGAACAAAAACAATCATTGGAAGAACAATTGTCTGGATCGCTGGAAGAGGATTTTGGCAGAGGCGGTAGATCTGTATTAAATCAGGTTAAAGATATTCAAGATAGAATTCAAAGTCTTAAAACACAGATTGAAATTGCAAAACAATCTGTTATTGACCAAAATCAAAAAATTGCAAATATTAAAACAAATCAAGAAACATTCATTGCCGAGTCCGTTGCGAAGCAACAAATTGGTTTGACAGAAGCAACCGCAAAGGCACAACAATATGCTCAAGAAAATGCTCAATTAATTGCAGATAAGGTTGCAGAAATGCAGATTGCAAGAGAAGCTCTTTATTCTGCAACTCAAGAATATACTCAACAAGAAGTTGAAAATGATCAAGAATTAATTAGACAGTTAAATATTGTTGAGGGGAAAATCAAAGGCACTGTTCGCTTACTTGGAACAAGGCGTGATGGTGTACATACAGAACAACTTAATAAAGAATACAAACAACTTCTTGAAGAAAGAACAAGGCTTGAAAAAGAGTATGCAAAAACATCGGATAAAAGATTAGGAATTCAACAAAAACAACAACAAGTGCAAATGCTTGAGGAAGAAGTCCGCTCAATGACTGCCCAGGCAACAGTCCCAGCACCAGTTTCAGAAGAAGAAATGTTTGCTAGGGCAAAAACTGAGTATGCAACTATGCTTAGACAAGAAGAAGGGGTTGTAACAACATTAAATACTCAAATAGCAGGTTTCTCTTCAGAGTTGCGTTTTGCTATTGAAAAAGAATCTGGCTTCTTACAAAGATTAAAAGCAGCACTTGGCTCTCTTTCTGGAATACTTTCAATTTCTACACCAGAGGGTTATGAAGCAGAAGTTAATAAATTTGAACAACAAAGATTAGAACAAATTAGCACTACAAGAGAAGCTGAAAGAATTGAAAAAGAATTAATTCGTATGATTAGAAGTCAAGATCTTGGTGATCTTGAAAATCCTACTGAGGCAACAATTGGGGATATTCGTACACAGGCTGCATTACAACTTAAAAGTGAAAAAGAAATAAATGATAAATTAAACAGAAGCAAGAGAGCGCAAGGGAAGAGGCAAAGCGCATTAGAGTCAACAACAGATGTTAATGAAATAGCAGCATTACAAGAAGAAATTGATGCCTTAGAAATTTCAATTTCTAATAATATGACAAAATTGACAACAATTAGTCAGACTAAAAAGAATTTAGCAGCACTTGCAAGACAATTATACAATGTTGAAATATTTACAAATCCAAATAATAAAACTTTAGCGAGTGTAGATGTAGAAGAAGGTATTGCTCCAATTGCAAATCAAGTTGAGGCTGTACAAGCCAACTTGGAAGCTGTTGTTGGTCAAGATTTAGACAAAATTTTTGGAACGACATTTGAAGATTTAAGAAAACTTGGATTTGATATTTCAAATGTTAAAGGTAAAATTCTTAAAGAAGGCAAACTTAGACTAACTGGAACTGTATTTAAAAATATTGCAGAAAAACTCGGAATAATTCTTCCTCCAGTATTTGATGAATTAGGCGATCTTCTTACACAAACAGATATTGTATTTAAAGATGCTGAGAGTGCCTTTACTTTTGTAAAGGGCATGCTGGAAAAAATTGAAGTAGGTAAAAGTCGTAAAGATACAATCGGTAGCAATATAGAGTATGGTGCATTACAAAGTTTATTAAAGATTGATAAAATTGCTAAACTTTTGGATTTAGGAAGTAAAAATCTTCTTTTTGGAGAAATTATTGCTGATGATTTAAAAACAAAATTATCTAATCTTTTTAAGGAAGCTTCTGGAAAAGTCATAGAAGCAAGAAAGAAGAGGTCGGATGCTGCACAGCCAGAAGTTAAGACCGCTGTTGCCTCTGTATCGGATAATGCTCAAATATCCATCTCTGTAATGGATGAATTTGAAGGTCACATTACAGACTTTTTCTTAAATAGATTGCGTATGATGAAAGATTTTCTTTTTTCTAACGAACTCCTACTTGCAAAACAAAAAATTCAAAGTGGTAAGGATACCAAGAGTCAATCTATTGCACAAAAACAATCTCAAAAACAAACATATCTAAAAGAAATTAATAAATTAATTAGAAAGGGACCAGAAGCAAATAAGGCAAGAATTGAAAGTCTTAAAGAAAGTATTCGAATAATCAATGCAGATATAGCAAAACTTGAGCAAGCAAAAGAAATACATATTGCACAAATTGATAAAACAATTGAAGATATTAATAATTCTTTAAGAGATAGGGTTCGTGGCATAAGAGGCGTAGCCGATATGTTGAGAAGAAGACTCGGGCTTAAGTCAATATCCAGAAGAGGCGGTGTGCCAACATCTCAAGATGTCGGTGGTGTAAGTATTCGTGAAGCACTTGCCGCTGGTCAAATAAGTCAAGAACAGTATATTGCCCGTAAGGCACCAAATGAAGCATTATTTACAAGACCAAGAGTCATAACTCCAGAAGCAAGTGCCGCAAGAAAGAAGATTCTTGAAAGGATTAAGCAATCTTTAGACAATTATAAAGTTGCAGATCAACATAATAAAGAAAGAATTGCTGGACTTATTGATAAAGATATTGCAGATTCAAGGGCAATAATATCTGATTTTATGGCTGAAAAAGATAGTATCTTTGGCAACATGCTACTTGGCTTTAGAATACAAATGCAAGCCATTTCTGATATTCCAAAAGAATTAAGAACTAATTTTGATAATTTAAGACTTCAAGGTTTTGAAACTGCAATACAAGATGCAAAAGGCTTGCTCAACAGATTGCTGAGAGCTGGCTTTAGTGAAGAAGAGGCAACAAAGGCTGCTGAACGCTATATGTCAAGAATAGCTGCTGGTTTAATGGAATTTCATGAATTAATCCAAGTTGACTTTGATGCATATTTTGCAAGGTTAGAGCAAGATTCAATAGCAGCAATTGAAGCAGATCAAAGTTTGATTGGTGCAGCATTTAAATATGTCAATCCTTTGGAATTCTTGAATAGAAGTGGTATTGTTGAAAAACTGAAGTCACTGAGTGCTGCTGCAAATCCATTCATGAATACTGGTGATATTTTAGATAGAAATATCATTGAGCATATGCTCACAATTTTGCTTGAGCAATTTGGTAAAACTGGTGAAGAGATTAAGAGATTTGTTGAAGCATTTAATTCTACATTAATTGGTTCAAGAGAAAGATTGGTTGCAATTTCTAAAGCAACTGTTGGTGACATTCAGGATGAAATTCCAGCACTTATTGCTTCATTTGAAAAATTGGGCATAACTCTTCAGGAAGCACTGTCTGATCCCGCAAGAACGATGGCGCTTATCAAAGACAGTACAGATTTCAAGAATATTGCAAAGAAAGATGATTTGGTCGAACTCTTTAGGACGCTTATTTTATTTGCAAGAGATGCTGCTGACAAGACGGTTGAGCAGGTTATTGAGCAAACAATCGGTAGAGTTAGAGTTAGCTCCTCAAAGGCTGGAGGCGGTGGTACTCCAGCGGGAACACCTTCATTCTTTAATGCTCTTAGCAAAGTTGCTGGTAATGAAGAGTCTAAGTCCTTTATTGAATCAAATCTTACACTTGATCTTCTTAAAGAAATCCAAATAACACCAGAGGAGTTGAAGAATCTTCTTAATGTCAAGCAACTCCAATATCTTGCACAGGCAATTGGCGGTTTGACTAGACAACAATCTGGCAAGACTAAGGATGAGGTCATTAGTAATGTCATTAAATTAATTAAAGATGTTCAAGACGGAGTTATTACAGAACTTCATGCAGTTTCTAGACCAAGCGATGGAAGTAAAGGAAAGGCAAGAGAAGCGGCTAAAGAAACAAAGAAGAAGATTAAAGAAGAAGAGAAAAAGATTGCCGAAGAAGCAAAGGCGGCTGTTGAAGATGCAAAGACTACAACAACTCCTTCAAAGACAACACTTCAGAGAGTGATGGAACATCCAATGCTTGTTGAATCACCAATTGAATCAATGAAAAAAATAATTAATATGAAAAATAGGTTGCTAATTCCTTTAGCAAAGCAAGATAGAGCATCACTTTTATACTTAAAAGAACTAGTAGAAAATATTTCAGAAGATGGTACATTTATAGATCTTTTACTTGAAAAATATGGAATTAACTTATCAGAGTTTATTGTACAGATTCGTGCTGAAATTGAAAAAACAGTTCAAGAAGATAGGGTGAAGACAAAGAAAGTTATATCAGATTACCGTTCACAAATGCATGGGCCATTTTTATCCGAAATTCCTAGACCTTCTTTTGGTTCTATTGCAGAGCAAAGGGCGGCTAACGCTGAGAAGTATAGCTCAAGAGGGGTTTCTTTAGAAAAATCATCATTAACTCCTTTAGTCAGTGAATTGAATACTGCTATTAGTGAACCAATAACGGAAGTGAAAACCAATATTGACAAACTTATTCAATCAATTATTTGGTTAATGGGCAATGTCCAAAGAATGACAAAAGATCAATTATTTGACATGATAATGATGCTTGGAAATACATCAATAGAACTCTCAAGTGCATTTGAATCAATGGGTATGCCAATTGAATCAATGATGGAGACAATTACTCAAGAAATGGAAAGAGTTGGTCGTGAATCTGGTGTTGTTATAAGTCAAAAATTTAACAGATGGTTTGATTTTATTCTTCAATCTGTTAAAACATCCGCCATAGATGAAGCAAATATTCTTGCATTACAACCAGGCGGAATTCTTTCATCAAATACTGTTGCAAAAGGCGTACCAGCAGTCACCCCAGTTGCAACACCAAACGCAATTGTAAGCGGTATTGAGACAGATATTGTTGAACTTGAGGGCTTCCTTGCAAAAGGTTTTAGGGGAGATCTTGCCCATATGGTTTCCGTTATCCAAAATGTTACTGGTGATATCGATACGATGACATTAGACCAGCTGCGTAGGTTGTCTGAAGTTATTGATGAAATGCTTGGCGATCCTATGGCTTATACTACTTATAATAAAATTGTTGGTGAAGAACTTCTTGATTTCTTTACAACAATTGAAAAAGCAATTCAAAAATTTAATGTTATGGCACACGATGCCGCAGCCACATCTGTCGGGCCAGCAATTGCAAAAACATTTGATGACATTGTGTTAGATATTAAAAATGTCGGTACAGGGCGTTTTAATGGTGATTTAGCAGATTTTGTTATGGGCTTTAGGGATCTGGTGGTAAATCTTAACAATTTGACTGAAGATCAATTGTTAAAATTGCAAAATGAAATTAAACCAATTTTAAATGATCCAACTGTAATTACTAAATTTACAGATCAATTTGGTATTGATCTTGAATTTATATTTGAAGAAATTGAAAATGCACTTGCAAAATTAAAAACTACTGCCCATACAGCTGCAACATCAGCAACGGCATCAGCAACGAAAACCCCAGCGGGTTCTGGTGTAGGTGCTGGTGGGGGTTCTGGGAACAAGCCGCCTGCTGGTGGTCCACCTGCTGGTGGTCCACAGCCTGCTAATAATCCAATTCCACCACAAGCTGCAAAAGCATCATTAACATTAAGAGAAAAATTAATGGCTGTCGCTGTAGGTGGTTTTAAAGTTGCAACAGTTCTTGGTCGTGTTCAACTTGCAATTATAACAACCGCTATAAGATTGTTACCATTTGGTTCATTAATGTTAAGTGCTGGAACAGCAATATTTAAAGTAGTAACTGGTATACCAAATTTTGTAAAGAATATATGGAATATTGGCAAGGCTAGTAAGCAAGCAAGTACTGGTCTTCTTGGATTTATAAAAGCATTGGGTCAACAAATTAAACAAACAGGTTTGGGTCAAACTGTTATTTCAAAAGCAACTAATATTGGCAAGAGTGTTGTTGGCGGAATGAGCGGATCAATGAAAGGTCAACTTGGCATGGGTCTGGGTCAAGCAATAAATATGTCAACAATGAACATGGGAATGGGCGGGATGATCTTCGGCAATGTCTTGGAAAACTTCGTCAGAGGAATTCAGTCAATACCAGTCGTCGGTGGTCCAGCCGTTGCAATAATATCAGCCCTTGCTGCTGGAATTGCAATTATTGTTAAAACAGTAAAGGGCATGAAAGATTCTGAATCTACTGTTAAAAACTTTAAGAAAGCATGGGAAAGCATTAAGAGAATTGCTATTGCGCTTGTTAAACCATTTGAAGATTTCTTTGCCGCAATATTTGGTGGAACAAGTAAAACAACAACTGGTGTTGAAAAGGCAAGGGGCACTCTTGAGAGGTTGTCAGAATGGGTTGCAAACACAACAGAAAAAATTGCTAACTGGGTAGAGAAATCAGCTGCCCCGGCAATTAGGAAGTTCTTGCAAGTAATTCTTGCTGCTATTAATGTTATCCAACCATTTATTGGTGCATTCTTTGCATGGATTGGAGCAAAGATTGATGCAACAAACGCCAAAAAAGTTTTAATTGATGTTCAAGCAAAGAAACCAAAAGAAGGAGATTTCTTAAGAAAACTGCCAAGAGCAGAGCAGGCGGATATTGAAAAAAATACTGAATATGCAACATATGAAACAGAGTTAGCAAGAGCTGTTGAACAGACAAAAGTGACAACAGAGAAACTTAAAAAAGCATGGCAAAATTTTAAAGATAATTTCCACAAGATGACAAGAGTTCTTGGAATATTATTTGAAGGATTCTTGATGTCAACACTTTGGAATATTGTAACTTGGCTTGATCTCATTCTTGTTAATGGGATAGAACAAGTTTTTATATTGATTGTAAATATAGTTAGATGGACACTTAAAGTTGTTCTTAATATATTTAAATTATTTGTTAAAGGATTTGTAAACCTGTTTACAGGAATACCTAAAATTCTTGCTACAGCAATGGGTAAGGTTATTGAATGGGCTGGTAAACTTGCGAATTTAATTTCAAAAATTCCAAAGATGGGATGGCTTAAAGGTGTTGCAAAAAATATTGAAGATTTTGGCAAAGACATGTCAGGAACACAAATCAATTGGTTTGACAATGTTCTTCATGGAATTGATAAAGGTGCCGGGGCTGTTTCTGATGCTATTGATGTTGCTGCTGATTGGATAAACGCAAAAATTGGAAGTCTTAGCAATGGTGTTACTAAAGGCAATAATAAAATGCAGGATAAAATTAGAAAAGATACTGGCAAAAAAATTAAAGAACTTTTTAAAGATATTATGCCTGAGGGTATTGGCGAGGGTCTTGGAAAATCTTTATTTGATATGGTCAAGCAAATGTTTAAAAACCCAGCCGCAGCCGATGCTGCAGGAGAGGCTCTTAAAGATACATTAAACGCTATAAAAGATGCAAAGGTAAAAGCAAAAATTGAATTTGATAATAGCGCACTTGATGCGGTTTCTGGAAAACTGGGCGAGGCTGTTAATAAGATTAAGGATGAGTTGACGCAACAGCTTACAGAGCAAAAAGATGCTTCCTTGAAGGTTTTTGATGATCAGATTGAGGCAATTAATGCTCTTGCAGATGCTGAATCGCAACTCACAGCAACAGAGGAATACGAATCAAATAGAAGAAAGATGATTCGTGACAACGAACTCCGTAGACAAAATAGTAGTAAAGAAAGAGCTCTTGCAATTTATGAGGGAAGAGTTGATGATGCAAGAAATATTGATTTACAAGAAATTAAAGATACTCAAGATTTCAATGACCAATTAACAAATCTCGATTCGGGCAGACAAAAGGATCTTCAGTCAATTAACCGCAATAATGCAATTGCAGTAATTAAGGCACAAAGGGAAGCTGCTTCAAAGCAATTTGACCAAGCAATTAAAGATTTTGAAAATTATGCAACAAAGTTACTCCAAAATGGCACTTTTACTGAAGAGCAATTCAAAGATCAAGTTGGCAAAATGCTTACACAAGCTGGAATAACTAGCACAGGGATTCAAACAAAATTTGAAGAATTATTCACCCAACTTCCTTCCAAGATTCAAACAGGTATGGACCCAATCACAGCGGAAGCTGGTTTCTTTACCGTTGGATTAGAAAAATTAAGAACAATTGCTTCAACAAAGTTTGGTCTTTCAACTGGCGTTGCTGATCCTAATTCAATTCTTGGAATCACCGCTGGAATGCTTGGAGGTATGGGGTCAAGCATCACAAATGCTTTTGTTGCTGGTGGTCCAATTCAAAAAGCATATGGAGTTGGTCTTGATGCTGTTAATACATATGTTAAAAATAAGACAACTGGAACGGGTCCAGAAACAACTGAGTCAATATTTAAGCAGGCAATTATTGATGCTGCTGACAAAATGGTCGCTGAAGCAAACTCAAAGAAACCAGCAGTTGCTGCTGCCGCTTCGGCACTTGTCACTGCAATTAACTCTGAACTTGTAAAGATTCAAAAGGATGCTATTGCGAAAGCCGTTGCTGAGGCTGCAGCAAACGGAATTGCTCAAATGAAAAGAGATATACAAACTGCAAAGGATACAGCAGCCTCTGCTACTGATGAACAAGATCCGCCTAAATTTGCGTACTGGTTCCGTCCAGCTGGTGGAAAAGTTGGTGATTGGAAACTGATTCCAGCAAGCAGTACTGCTCAATATGCAAAAAATCCTTCGTATGAGTTTGCTCAAACAAGAAATGGCAAACCACCAACATATTTCAAGGGCGGAATGATGCCATATGCAAAGGGTGGTCCAACATTTGGCCCAATGAATCTCGGAATACCAGCGATTCTGCATGGTGGAGAGTTTGTAATAAGAAAGAATGCTGTTGATAAGTACGGTTTAGAAAT
>Ga0075473_10000635_pt1 | contig 14608 bp, 17 predicted proteins | sample DEB19_08_DNA_FD_76340 | JGI IMG/M metagenome (GOLD analysis project Ga0075473, IMG submission 76340) | Aqueous microbial communities from the Delaware River and Bay under freshwater to marine salinity gradient to study organic matter... | ecosystem: Environmental > Aquatic > Marine > Coastal ... | reverse complement strand
CAAATGAGAACACGCCATTATTGGGGTTAAAAAATATGGGTAACGTAGAACAAGTTAAGGATCAAATCAAAGCATTCGAGAAATTCATTCGTGATAGTGATGTCACTGATGAGACAATCGATTTGTGTTTAATTAAAGTAAAACAACTCGCACAAGCAATAGAGATGATGAGTAGCACTTCACCAGCCAGTGCGGCAGTGGAGCAGCAAAAAGAAGCTGAATTGCCAGTGGGTTCATTTATATCAATAATCAATAAAATCTAAAAAATGAGCGATTTAAAAGCATTCGAATCTGCCCTCGAATCAAAATTGGCAGAACAAAAAGCTGAGGTTGCACACGTAACCGAGAAGGCTGCAAAGGCATTTGACTCTAAAGTAGAGCAAATCAACGAGCAAATGGAGAAGTCTAACAAGACTCTTGCTGAAGCATTGAACGAAGTGAAAGAAGCTAAAGCTGCTTTTGGTAAGTTGAGCGCAAACGCTGAGAAGAAAGTTGCAACTTCTTATGCAGAGCATATCAATAGCATTAAGAGTGAAATCGGTGCTGCTATTGAGAAAGGTTGGAACGACATCAAAACCGCTGCACGTGGTAATGGTAAAGGTTTTAACTATGAGATGGATTTGAAAGCAGTTGGTGTAATGACCATTGCTAACAACCTTACTGGTTCTGTTTACACATCTTATGTAGACAATCCAGCATTGCGTTCTTTTGTTAACCCACACCTTAGAAGTGTGTTTAACATTATCCCAGTATCAACTGGTTCTGTATCTTTCCCAAGAGGTAATTCTCCAGTAGGTGAAGGTTCTTTCGGTAAGCAAACTGAAGGTTCTGCTAAGCCACAAGTTGATTACGATGTAACAGTTGTAAACACTGCGTTGTCTTTCATCGCTGGTTACGCTAAGGTTTCTCGTCAGATGATTGATGATTTGCCATTCTTACAAGCATATTTGCAGCAGTCATTGATTGAAGATTTCCAGAAGGCTGAAGATACTTATTATCTTAACGCTATCGCATCTTCTGCAACTGCTGGTTCTTCTTCTGGTGCTAACACCGCTGAGAAGTTCATCGACTACGTTGCTCAGTTGGGTTCTGCTAACTGGACTCCAAACCTTGCGTTGACTACTCACGCTGGTTGGGCTGGTCTTTTGAAAACCAAGCCAGCTGACTACTCAGTTCCTGGTGGTATGGTTATCGACAACAATGGTAACGTAAGAATCGTAGGTGTACCAGTTATTCCTCACTCTTTGGTTACTGCATCTAAGATCTATGTTATGGACACAACTAAGTTCGCTATTGCTCAGCAAAGCGGTCTTGCAGTTCGTTCAACAGAGTTCGATCAAGATGATTTCATCAAGAACCTTATCACTTTCAGAGCAGAGGCTCGTTGTGAATTGTTACAATTCCAACCAAGTGCTGCTATCTACGGTGCTATCTAAGGTTTATAAATATAGGGGAGGGGGTTTTCTCTCCCCTTATTTTAACTTATGAACTATATTATCATAGGGGCAATGGATGGAGTTAGCTTTGACAATATATTTGACAAGCTAACAAAAGATGATGTTGCATTATTTGTGGAGCCTATACCACATCAGTTTAAAAAACTGCAAAAGAACGTAGAGAAATTGAGTTGTAAAGTATTCCTTGAGAACTCAGTTGTTAGTGATAGGATAGAGGACATTGTGATGGCATATTTACCAGATGAGAATTTAAGTGAAGATTTCTTAGGTGGGTGTAGTAGTGTTGTTAAGTTTGGCACACCACTTAATAGATATTTGGCTAAGATAGATGAGTTAAGTTACCACGAAGCAAAGTCGGTAACATTTGAAATGTTGTGTGAGAAATATGGCTTCGATGAAGTAGATTATGTGCAAGTGGATTGTGAAGGATATGATCAGGTAATTGTTGATAGCATTGATATTAACAAATACAAAATAAAACAATTGAAATTTGAACTTCATTACGTAAGTAATGAATTTTTAGAATATTTTGAAAAGAAAACTAATCCAACTAATATTATTAACTTAAATTCGGATATTATATATGAATATACTTTTTAGTATTCATCTTTATCCTCCTCAACACAATTGCCTCTTGGGGGTGTGTCTTAATTGATGCACCCTCAGGAGGTTTTATGCGGAGCGGAATGGATGGCTCATAATATGGCAAAAGATTTAATTGCCAAAGGACATAGTGTTAGAGTTCTATTACATCAAGCTAATCATTATAGAATAACTAATAATTATACTTTTGATGGTGTTGATGTATTTCCTCCAAATGCTAATGTTATAGAAAATTTATTTAGATGGTCTCATTGTGTTTTTACACATTTAGATTATACCCAATGGACAATAGGTAGTGCTGCTTTATATAAAAAACCAGTATTTCACTTAATACATAATTCGCATAAGTACCCAGAGATTGAAAATGCACGATTTCCACAACACATTGTCTATAACTCATTATGGATTAAGAGGAAATTAAACTACAAATGGGATAACTTTACAATACCGCCTCCCGTTGATTATAGAGATTACGACTTAGGCAAAGACCCAGAGGGCAACGAATATATTACACTTATAAACTTAAACGAGAACAAAGGCGGTAAGATATTTGAAAGCATAGCTAAAGCATTGCCAAATAAACGATTTTTAGGCATTTTGGGGAGTTATGATGATCAAGTGAGACCAAACCTACCAAATCTTAAAATATTGCCAAATACGGCAAATATAAAGCCTACATATGGTGTAACAAGAATCTTGTTGATGCCAAGTGAGTATGAGAGTTGGGGTAGAACGGCTACTGAGGCAATGTGTAATGGCATTCCCGTAATTTGTAGTAATGCCGATGGGTTGGTTGAGAATTGTGGTTATGCTGGTATATTTATAAAAGATCGTAATGACACTAAAAGCTGGGTTGAAGCAATTACAAAGTTGGATGAGAAAAAGGCATATGCCGAAGCCTCAAGGAGAGCAAGAAAAAGAGCAAAAGACCACGACCCAAGAAAAGCACTTGATGAATTTGAACTCTGGCTCAGAGAAATGGTTGATAAATATTACAAGTAATGGCAATATATATAAACGGGATAACCATTTTAGCTGACGCGGTGGTTGAGCCAGTAAGTAGAACGGATGCGAAGAATTGGATGAGGATAGATTATACCTCTGATGATTCTTTGATTGATAATTTAATCTCAAGTGCAAGAAAGCATCTTGAGTTATTAACTGGTAGGTCTTTGACAAATAAGCTAATAAGAGCAAACATTCAACTCACTGGCACTGTGCCAAATGTTTGGATGGTTGACTTGCCATACTCACCACTTAATTGCGTAGATGAGGTGGTGATGAAAACTGGCATAAATATGGGGGACACACTTACTAAGAATGAAGATTACGAGGTGATTGGTGGTAAGATATGGCTTTACTCACAAGGATTTTATGATATCAAATACCAAGCTGGGTATGGTGAATTACCACCAGATTTAGTAAGTGATATTTTAACACTTGTAGCTTGGTCTTATCAAAATAGGGGTAAGAATATGAATGCTGACCCAAGTGCTTCAATTTCACAATATCCTTATTGGGATGGATTAAATTATCATCAATATAAGGCAGTTGTAATATAGTGGCAAAAGGAATAAACATACAAGTCAGCGATGCAGCTTTTCAAAGGTTGCTTAATCGCTATAAAGAGAAAATAAATGGTACTGCCGCTTTACTTGATCGTGAACTTGCTGCAACTGGTGAACTAATGGCTACAAGTGCCAAGAATATGGTTGCGGTAGATACTGGTAGGCTAAGAAACTCAATCTCACTAAAGAAAGACCAATTTCTTTCTTACTACTTGGTTGCTCAAACTAATTATGCTGCTTACGTTGAATTTGGGACTGGGACTGGGTTTATACCACCAGAGAACAAAGAATGGAGCGCACTTGCGAGTAAGTTTAAGGGCAAAGGTGTAAAGCAAGTAAACTTACCAGCGAGACCATATATGAGACCATCAATATTAGCTTACTATCCTAAATTTAAGGAGGAGGCAATAAAGATAATAAGAAGTAAAAATGCTTGATTGTAGTAACAATGTGCGTACAATTTATGTGAATGCCTTAAATGGTAATTTGTCTTACAATGGCAAAGATGTGCCAGTATATGGACAAAACCCATTTAGGACAATGCCACAAAATTACGTTATCATTAGTTCTATAACTGAGGTAGCTTCAAACACCAATAATAGCTTTGGGAATATTGTCGATGTAGTTATTGAGATAAATAGTGAACAATATCGGATTTATGACAATAGTATCATTGATAATATAGCATCTCAAATAGTTAATATATTAATTCCAGATACGCAAGTTGATGGTTTTGATGATGCTAATTTTGAGGTATTCCCAACGGCAAGAACATTATCTACTTACTTGCCAGTAGTTAATGGAGATAATTTTATAGCAAGAAAAATTATAACAATTAGCAATTTAGTTAACCAAAAATAAAAGTAAAATGGGACAAATTTTAGGATCATTACAAAACATCGAAATTGATGTAGCTGGTGGTACTTCATTCAAGCCTTTGGTTTGTTTGAGAACATCATCAGTAAATACTACTATGGATGCAACTACTGAGCAAACAAATTGTGGTGCTTTCACTTCACCATCAGCACCTCAGATGAGTGTTGACTTTGATGCAATTTGCGAGACTGACCCAGGTACATTCCCAACAGTATCTATCTCTTATGAGGAAGTATTGGCGGCAATGGTAAACAAGACTGAGGTAAACGTAAGAGTACAAAACCCAATCGTAACTGGTTCAAGTGCTGGTGCGGTGTACTATCACCAATTTAAAGGTTATATCACTGACCTTACTTTGAATCAATCAACTACCGAGTTTATCAATTTCTCTGGCACAATCCAATCAAATGGTGCTTTAGATATTACTGCATAATTTAACTTATGAACTATACTTCTATTACTATTAACGACCAAAAGGTCGGACTTAAATTTGGAATGGCTTCATTTAGATACTTACAAGACAAGCTTGTTGAAGGCAAGTCTTATCAAGGTGGAGACTTAAATGAGATTGGTCTTGCTCACATAATTTATAGTGGTTATTTTAATAACTGCTTGGTTAAGGATGTTGAGCCTACACTAAAGTTTGAGGAGTTTGTGGATTGGATAGAAACAAACTTACTCAATGAGGATGTAATGACACAAATAAAGAGTGTTATTGAAATTTGGACTAATAATCAATACATCCAAACTGCTTTAGATGTTGTTGACCAACCAAAAAAAAAGACATCTCGTGGGAAGAAATAGAAGCATTTGCCTTTGGTGAATTGTGTCTTTTGCCTCGTGATTTCTTTGATATGAGTCCAAGACATTTGTCCCTAATGATAAAAGGACACGAGGAAAAAAAGGTCGATACTTATAGGCAAACAAGACTTTTGATGTTTACAATGGTGCGCTTAATGGGTGATCCAAAGAGCGCACCAAAAACTCCAGAGGCTTTGTGGAGTTTACCTGGTGATGAGCAATCACAAAGAGGCATTAGTGATGATGAGGCAAGAGAAATATTCAAAAGGTTAAGACAATGAATGAAGAATTTATATTTCGGGTTGGTGCTGACATCTCTGGCTTCACGAAATCAATTAGTGATGTAGAGAATGAATTAAAAAAAGTACAAACCGAATTAAAAACAAAGACTGGTGCTGCTATTGTAGAAACAAATAAATACATTGCACAATTACAAACCACTCTTACAAATCTTCGTTCTCAAGGATTAGGTCAATTACCTAAAGCGGTTAATGATGGAGCAGCTTCACTTAATGCTCTTGGTCAAGTAGCAAGAGATGCTCCATTTGGATTTATAGCTATTCAGAACAACTTACCAATTTTATTTGATCAGCTTGGAAATTTAAGTAAACAAAGTGGAGGTGCAGCCAATGCTCTAAAAGCAATAGGTGCGTCATTAATTGGACCAGCTGGTGTCACATTTGCTATTGGTGCTGCTATCTCAGTTCTTACTGTATTAGTACAAGAATATAAAAGTGTTGGCGCAGTATTAGACGTTATTTTTGGTAAACAAAGCCAGTTTAATGATGAAATATTAAAAGCTGGTAAATCTTACGAAAAATTTAATAAGGATAGAAGGGATAGCATTGATATTGCTGGTGAAGAATTAGCAACTATTGAAGGGACAATAACAAGAGTCAAAACATTATCTAAAATTGTAACTGACCAAACAAAAAGTTATAATGAAAGAAATGCCGCATTAAATGACTTAAAAAGTATAAGTAAAGAGTATTTTGGTAATTTAGATTTAGAAAAAACAAAATTATCAGATTTAAAAATAGCAGTTGATAGCTACATTAGTAGCATTAAACAAGCAGCTATAACTAAAGGTTTTGAGGGTGCGATTGGTGATACAAGTGTAGAATTAGCTAAACAAATAAAACTTCTTAATCAACTTAGAGAAGAACTTGATGCTGCAAAAAGAGCACCAGTCAAATTCATTGGTAAGGCTGATATAGTAGACACAAGAGATATAGATGCAGCCACATCAAGATTTAACAAACAAAACAAAATTGTTGAGTCATTAAGAGGTGATATTGCACTTTTTAATGCCGAAATAGCAAAAAGTATAGAATTACAAAATGCTATTCAAGCACCAATAGATGCTGCTAATAAAAAATTAGAAGATCAAAAGAAAAAAACTAAGTCAGATACTAAAGATGCAAGAGATGCTAAAAGGATAGCAGCAGAAAGATTTAGGGCAGAGGAAAAAATTAGGACTGATTCATTAAGATTAACAGAAGAAAGAATTAGAAGGCAAGATTTCTTAAATAAAGAAGATAATAAGAATCTTGATAGAAGTACAAAAGAAAGAAGAAAGTTAGAAAGGGAAGCTGGATTAAATATACCAAAGTTATTACCAACTACTACAACTATTCCAATTAATACTAATAGACTAAAAGAAAATGCACAAATAGCAACCGATGCATTAAAAAACATTAAACAAGAAGCAAATCTTGATGCTGCTTTTAACTTGGCTCAAGACACTTTCTTTAATCCTATTAGTGATGTATTTGAGAACTTTTTAAATACTGGAAAGTTTGCATTTAAAGAATTTGGCAAAGCGGTATTACAAGCCATCAACCAAATTGTTGCTAAGATAATTGCAACTGGTATCATATCGCTATTATTCACTATATTTAGTGGAGGGTTTGGTGCTGCTAAAGGAGGTGCTGCTGGTGGCTTCAAAGCAGTGCTTCAAGGAATAACATCAGCACTTGGTTTTGGTATTAATAAAGGTATAGGAGGCGGTCAACCTAACTTAGCTAATCTAAGTGGTGGTGGAATGCAATTAGCTGGTCAAGTAGTATTCACACAACGTGGTAGTGATTTAGTAGGTGTATTGAATAGAACAAACGGAACAATCAATCGAGTTGGCTAAACAAGAGAAATATAGAATAGATTTTTATAGCCTTGAAGGTTATCAAGGTAGGGTGTCTTTATACTATGAAGGCTACACTGGGTCGGTTATTGATTTAACCTCTGGTGCAAGACCATTTGTACTTAAAGAGTTTAACACCGAGGATAATATATTTAAGCCAATAAGAGCGCAACTTGCCGAGATAGAAATTCTTGCAAGTTCAACGGGTGTAACACTTGAGAACTTTTTGGCTACAAGTGACACCGACATACAAGTATATTTTTATTATTATAATTTAAGTGAGGTTTATTGGACTGGTTATGTAATGCAATCGGATTATCGTGAGGAGTGGCAAGACCAAAATCATATTATTACAATTACTGCAACCGATGGATTTGGTAAGTTAAAAGATATATTATTTAGCAATAGTGGTGTTGAGGTCACATCAAGGCAAAAGGTCATTGATATGATTCAATATGCTACTGGTGGTACTGCACTTGCTTGGGATAAGTACCAAGTAATAAATAACTTATACCACGATAGTATGAGTACAACTTATCCTAACATATCACTTAACCAAGCTTATATTGATCCAAAGACTTTTGAGACCGAGCCAAGTGTATATGAGACCTCATATAATGTATTAGAAAAGATTAATGTTTCATTCAACCAAACGATATTTATGTATCGTGGCTTTTGGAATATTATGAGGATTGAGGAATTATATTGCTCATCGGCAACTAATCTTAAAGTATTATTTGTTGACACACCTCCAAGTTTGCCTATTACTTATAATAAGAGGTTTGACTTAGAGGTTGGTGTTAATTATGATATTAAGCCTATCTCACCACAAATGTTGAGATTTATTAAAAGGCTTACCAATCAAGACATTGTTGAGTTTAATTATGAGAGATTTGTTGAGGTTATCAATAATGCTTCATTTGTTAGAGGTGCTTTGATATTACAACAACCAACACTCAAGCAATATGAGGTTGATAATTGGACTTTGCTTGAAGGTGACCCACTAATTAATTCACCAGTCACGGCGGTGAGTTTTTATCGTAATGAAGATTACACATCTATATCTGGACCAATAATTGATAATTATGTTGTCATACCACAAGATTTGACTCTTGTTTCTCCTAAAGATTATTTGATAGAGGCAGAGCCTATTGATGTGTATGCTGGGGAGAGATTAAGATTATCATTTGAGGTGCAATTTAAAGATGCGTTCCCAGGTTCGGCAACGGTGTACCCTACAACGGTGGCTTATGCAAAATTAGTCACAACGGTTACAACTTATTTTCTTGTAGCAGATGGTCAATGGAGTGGTTCTGGTACTGCTCAATCAATATTAATTAATTATGGTAGTGCCGAGAATATAGAAGAAACCGAGTGGAATACTTTAGAAATTGAATCCGACCCATTACCAGCAAATGGGCAATTATATTTTTATTTTGTATGTGATAGTTCAAATAGGGTATTAGGTCAAGTGATGAGAGTGAAGAATTTTGACTTTTCGGTTTATAATCGTTTTGATCAGTTTGAACTTGGCTTACAAAAGGTAGAGGCAACATTTACTAAGAATAACACCGCTCTTGAGAAAGCAAGAAACACAATATATTTTGATGACCAATTAACACAAGCTTATAGGGGTTGCATATTTGAGAGCGATGCCGAGACACCAACCGACAATAACTGGTTTAGGCTTAGATATAGTGGAGAGAGACAAGCCTTTAGAAAGCAAAATGCAATTGCACAATGGTCTCACAATAGATATAATAGGAACAAGATTGATGCTAACTTTTATGGGTTGACTTGGCTTGACACATTAAGAGTACCTATTGGTCTTATCAACACCATTAAGTTTATGGATGATGACCCTAATAAGGTTTATTATATAGCTAATTTAAAGGAGATAGACTTTGCAAGTGCTACTTGGAGTGCGACTTTGGAGGAGGTTTGGGATAATGACAGAGATGGTAGCGCGGCGGTGACAAGATCATTTAGTGCATCTGTTAAGACTGGCACTTATGTGGGTACACAAACCGTGCCATTTTTAACGGGATCAAATAGTGACTTCATTACTACGGCTGATAATAAGATTATCTACAAAGGAGCGCAAACTATCACTAATGCTATCACAATATCACTTAGTGGGAATATCATACAAACGACTGGTGCATTTCCCGTTGCAACAAGCTTCTTAGTAAAGCAAAATGGCACAACTATAAAGACTCAAACATACCCAGTCAATGTAAATCCTCAACCATTTACATTTAACTTGTCACCAAGTGGGAGTATCACAATTAACCCTAATGATGTGTTTGAGATTACTTTTAGTGCTACTGAGGTAGGAAAGACTTTGGATAGCATACAATTCACAAGTGGTAGCTTCCAAGTGAATAACTACTCCGTGCCAAATGCCTTGAATTACGATTCATATAACGATAAATATATATATAAATAATGGCTGACGTAGTAAAAGCGGAAGGTTTAATTTTAGCACTCACAAATGAAAGTGGTGGAGTTTACCCATTCGCTTGTGCTAAGGATGCTAATTTGACCATAAGTGCCGAGACAATTGAATTAGCACCAAAGGTAAATAGTGCTTATAGGCAATATATTAAGGGTAGAAAAACTTATACAATAAGTGGTAGTGGATTGGTAAAACTTGTGGAAAGTAATATGCAACCTATCACATTTTTTGAGCCATTTATTGAGTCAACGGATGTGACTTATGTGGGTTATTTAGACATAATTGATGCTCAAAATAACTATAAAGTATATAAATTTAATTGTGTAATAACAAGTTTGTCCATTGACTCAAATGTTAATAACTTTGGTCAATACTCTTATACTTTACAAGGAACTGGTCCTTTTACCGAGATAACTACGGTTGATACTTACACTGTTTCAAGTGGCACAATCACTGCTCGTGATCCACTTACTTATAAACTTGTTGCGGTTGGATATGGAGGCAAATGGTATTATAACTACACTATTAGTGCTGGTCCAGTAATTAATTTAGGTTCTTCGCTTAATGGCACAAGTGTCGTAGCGGTTTATGTAACAAGTTAAATATAAATAATATGAAACAAATGATGGAAAACGTAAAGACAAGCCTTTTCGGAGCAGTAGCTGGGTTGCCAGTAATTTGGGAAGGTGCAATGGCTAATGATTGGAAAATGGTCTTAGCTGGTCTTGGAATGCTTTTGGTAGGCATTTTTGCAAGTGACGCTAAAAAGTAAATGAGATGGAGCAAGGGGTGATTGTAACGATAATTATTCAAACTATTGCATTTGCAATGGCATTGTCGAAGATGTTTACGGATATGAAGATTAAGTTGAGAGAACTTGATCTTCGTGTCCGCACCCTTGAAAAGAAGGAGGATGAGATTGGTGAGAAGTTGGGGAAGATATTTGACGCTTTGCAAGACATACAATTAAAATTAAAAGATAAAGCAGACCGCTTATAAACATTTTTAAGGAATTAATTATTTATCAATAATGATACCAGAATTTAATTTAATGCCGATTAGACAAGGAGATACTTACGTTCTCCCATTGTCATTTTGGGAGGATGAGTGCGAGACCACCGCAATGGATGTAACCACTGATGTATTTAAGCTAATGGCTAAAAATAGTGCTGGTGTCACTCAATTTACTTGGGATAATGCCTTATTTGTAGTTGGTCAGCCAAACGAAAGAACAGTGACCCTTACTGCTGCAACCACTGCTGGTTATACTGCTGGGGAGTATAAATACGACCTACAAGTAACTACCGCAACTGGGACTTATACTTGGATGCAAGGATATATTCAAGTGCAATCGCAAATAACATCATAATGGTTATTAAGGTTAGTTATACAACAACGCAGCCTATTATTAGGGTTACGGACACATCAAGCAATATTATTGTCAAGGTGGTGCCTCCAAGTCCTATTTATGTTAAGGCTGGTAGTAATGGTGGAGGGGGAGCGGTTGACTCGGCTCTTACTCTTTTGCAATATGTAAGAAATCAAACGGGTGCAACAGTAACCAAAGGCACTGTGGTGTATATAAGTGGAGCAACGGGTAACACCGCAACGATTAGCAAAGCTATTGCCACAACCGATGGTACGAGTGCGCAGACACTTGGGTTATTAAAAGATGATATAGCAAATAATGGATTTGGATATGTTGTAGTGTTTGGTAAGGTGAGTGGGTTAAATACACAAGCATTAAACGAAGGACAACAATTATATTTATCACCAACGGTTGCTGGTGGTTACACAACCACTAAGCCTTATGCCCCCGACCATTTGGTGTATATAGGGATAGTGACACGCTCACATCCCAATCAAGGGACTATCGAGGTAAGGGTGCAAAATGGCTATGAGATGGATGAGTTGCACGATGTGGCTGCTCAAAACCCTTCCGATGGTGATGTGATACAATACGAGAGCAGTACGGGACTATGGACAAAGACTTCATCAATTAATTTTGGTACCTGGTGAGAATAAACAAATCACTCATAACATATATCCCTTCAAGTGGTGCTGGTAGTGGTACGGTAACAAGTGTCGCACTAACCGCTCCTACGGGGTTTAGTGTTAGTGGATCACCAATCACATCGAGTGGGACTCTTGCCATTAGCTTTGCTGCTGGGTATTCACTACCCACCACAACTAAGCAAGGGCAATGGGATAGTGCGTATGCGTTCACGAGTGGCTTCCCTATTGGTACTGCTGGGCAATTACTTAGGTATAATACTTTAGGTACTGCTTTGGAGTTTTTTACTCCGAGTTATTTAACTTCTGCTGATATTATTGCCACCACTCCTCTTGTTTGGAATAGTGGCACTAAGACTATGAGCATTCCAAAGGCTACTGGGAGTGTAGATGGGTATTTGGCTGCTACTGATTTTATTACATTTGGCAATAAGCAAGATTATATTACTTTAACAACAACTGGTAATAGTGGTGCGGCTACATTAGTAAGTGCAACATTAAATATACCTGAGTACACTTTAGCTGGTCTTGGTGGGTTTAGCAACCCTATGACAAGTCTTGGTGATATTATTTATGGTAATGCTGCTGGGGCGGCTCTTAGACGTGCTGGTAACACCACAACTACTAAGATGTTCCTATCTCAAACTGGTGATGGGACAAGTAGTGCTGCTCCTACTTGGAGTGTAGTGACGGCAAGTGATGTGGGAGGTGTGCCAACAAGTAGGACACTAACAATCAATGATGTGGCATTTGACTTGACGGCAAATAGATCGTGGAGTGTGGGGGACTATGGCACTTGGTAAAATTGAATATAAGTAAATAAAGATATATGGCAAATACATTAAGATTTAAAAGGGGTTTAGCGAGTGGGATACCTACGGCATTAGCTGGTGAGCCACTATTCACAACCGACACCTTTGATTTATATATAGGCAATGGAACTGGGAACACAAGGTTTCAAAAGTACATTGCTTCGGGTGCTACTACTCAAATCCTTCGTGGTGATGGTAGCCTATACTCATTCCCTTTGGCGATTAGTTCTCCTACTAATGGTCAAGTGCTAAAGTACAACGGCACAAGCTGGGTTAATGATAGTGATGCTGGGATAACGGGTAGTGGTTCAAGTGGACAAGTTGCATATTTCACTGGTGCTACTACACAAGCTGGGACAAACAATTTGTTTTGGGATAATACGAATGGTAGGTTGGGAGTAGGGACTAATACACCTCAATCAACATTTGTAATAGCTGGAAGTGGTGTAAGAGGAGGAACTTCTACTGGAGCGAGTATCAGAATAAATAATACAAATACAAATAGAGCATTTTTATTAGAATTTGATAATAGTCAAAATTTAAGTTTTTGGAATAGTAATGATGGAGTAAATGGTGGAGATTTTATTTGGTATAATGCTACTGGTAGTGGTACTGAAAGAATGAGATTAAGTTATTCTGGAAGCTTAGGCATTGGTATAACACCTAATACTTGGGGTTCAACTTGGAAAGCGGTAGAACTTGTATCATCATCTGGTGGTCAAGCTTTTGCTGGATTATATCCTATGTTAATTGCTAATGCTTATAATGATGGAAGTAACTTTATATATAAAACAACTGCTGCTGCTTCTTATTATGCACAAGTAACTGGTAGGCATATATGGTATTATGCTCCAAGTGGTACTGCTGGAAATAGTATAACATTTACTGAAGCTGGAAGATTTCACGCCACTGGCAACTTCGGTATCGGCACTGGTGCGACTGATTCGGGGCAGAGGTTACAAGTGATTGGGACTGGGTATTTTAGTGATAGTGTTGGGATTGGGACAACAACATTAACATCTGCAAGTTTAACTGTTAGTAGGAATATTTCTGTTGATGGTTCTTATGGTATTTTTCAAAATGGTCAAATTCAAACTGCGGTAACTGGTAATGGAGGTGGATTTATAAACTCTTTAGTTACTATCGCAAATACAACACTTACTAACTATTATCATTATAGAGGGATTGAGGGAACTATTGGTGTAACAACCACAATAACAAATAACTATGGTTACCATATGAATGATATGGCAACTGGTACTAATAGGTTTGGATTTTATGGCAATGTAGCAAGTGGCACTAATAAGTGGAATCTCTATATGAACGGCACTGCCAATAACTATATGGCTGGCTCATTGGGGATTGGGAGTACGAGTGGATTAAGTGATGTAAATTTAAAAATAGGCAAGGTAATTGGAGGGAGTGTTTTCCCAATTTCTGTTTATGCAAGTGGAACTGTATCCTCTGCTGCTACAACTGGTGCGGTTTATTTTCAAACAGATGCAGTTACCGAAAATGCAGTATTTACACTGCCTAACCTTTATCATTTTAGAGCCAATCAAAGTACATTTGGAGCAAGTTCAACAGTCACTAACCAATATGGATTCTTTGCAGATAATTCATTGAGTGGTGCAACTAATGACTACGGATTCTACGGCAACATCGCAGCCGCTACTGGTCGCTGGAACCTTTATATGAACGGCACTGCCTTGAACTATCTCAACGGCTCATTACTCATCGGCAGCACAACCGACTCTGGCGAGAAGCTACAAGTCAACGGGACAATGAAGGTGACGGGGGCTAGTAGTTTTGGTTCAAGTATTATTGCAACTGGATTGATAAGTTCTGCTACTGAATATAGATTAAATAATAATACATTT
>Ga0075473_10000633_pt1 | contig 14619 bp, 27 predicted proteins | sample DEB19_08_DNA_FD_76340 | JGI IMG/M metagenome (GOLD analysis project Ga0075473, IMG submission 76340) | Aqueous microbial communities from the Delaware River and Bay under freshwater to marine salinity gradient to study organic matter... | ecosystem: Environmental > Aquatic > Marine > Coastal ... | reverse complement strand
GCGTGGCTCAACTGGAAGAGGAAGTAGCCATGACCAAGGTACAAGCCATCCTCGAAGACCTCATCGAGGCCGCTGCAAAGCACGACGATGCCTGCGCGCATGAGATGGGCACCGCCATCGCTCGCCTCGTCGCCACGTTCTGCACGACCGACGACGTGCCCGTTGAGCTGATGGTCGCGGCTATCGAGGAGCAAGCTGCGGCCTTCCGCGCCGTCAGCGGGTTCGTGGGTGAGGCGGGGGAAGCCTAGCCTTGACCCCCAAAGTGGTACCGAAAAAAAGAGGGGCCAGAGCAATCAAAGCCGACTCCCTGGGGGGGGAGGGGGGCCCCGACCCTGCTACTTCCTCGCTTATCGCACGTCGTACCGTCGCAAGCGCACGCGCACACTTCCGATAAGGGTCATTATGTAAAGTCGGAAGGTGCCCCTTCTTCCCCCGCGTGAAAGCCAGGTGCGGGCGCGTGCCAGCTCGGAGGGACACGACCGAGGGGGTAGGCGAGGGGGCGCGTCACCTCCCCCCGTAGGCGATGTGCAACCTAGGGCGCTTGCCGTGCATGCAAGCAGAAGCGGGTGAAACGGGTAGAAGCTGAAGAAGGGCTTCTAGGGGCTAGGCTTGAATGAACGGCGGTACAGGCGCGGGGGTTGGCCTGCCCCCTCTTCCCATTTTGAAAGTCATTTTCAATATGGCCATCCATCAAATCGTCGCAACTGCCCAACCCCCTGTAATCACTACGCTTATATACTGCCGTGCTCGCAAGCATCCTGCAATCAAGCATAAGCCTAGGATCTTCCTACCTTATTCCTAGAATTACTGCAGGATCTACACACTATCCCCCTTGCGCGCACGACCTCCCCCCCTTCTTTACCCCTAGATCCCCTAGATCGAAGGGGGGGGGATCCCCTTCTATACGGGAATGTGGTGTTTCCGGCAGTCTGCAAACATTCTCGCGATAACGCAGCTTGATCCTGTGTTTCAGTATGTTTGCAGGATGTTTGCGAGCGGCAGTACACTTGCGACGCTTGCAGGGAAAGTTTCGGAAACTTCGTGAAACCCCTTGCAGCCTGCTAGGCGCATGGCTAGCATACAAGTGTCGGCGGGGGACATCCCTTCCGGCCTTGACAACCCGATACCGTGCTAGGCGGCAAGGCTCACCAGAGGGGGCCCCCGCCACTGAGAGGGCCGCCCATAGCAGGCGGCTAGCAGGCAAGTGGGCGAGCCTCGAATCGCCCCGCACTAGACCGCATCCCGTGGTCTAGCGTCCCCCGCTGCAAGGATGCGGGGCAAGGGCCACGGACGGCCACACGGAGTCAGCATGCGTCGCAGTGAATGGTATGTAGGCGTAGCACCTACGCAGGACGGAGTCGGATACCCGGAAGTTTTCCAGGGTGGCGCGGTTGGAACCGACTACACCCGCAAGGGTGGGTGGGGCGGCTATGACCGCGTGCACGGACCCTACCGCACGGAACGGGAGGCGGCGGCGGCGGCGCGCGCGCTGCCACGTGGCGGTGACGTGAACGGCTAACGGAAGGGGGACCGCTTCCCCCGCACTAGTGGCGCATGTCGCGCCCTAGCGTCGCGCGCTGTACGATGCGCGCCTAGGTCCACGTACGGACACAGGAGCCCGATACCATGAACCCGCATCTCTCCCCGACCCTCCGCGAGCGCGTCACGCGCAAGCTGCTACTTCCCTCGGTCGTGGTGTACGACGGACCTAGCGCCCTGGACGGCGCGCGCATCGTGGCCATTCTCACGGGAGGTGGTCAGTCCCTGTCGCGCAACGAAAAAACCGGGCCGCTCGCGCAGCTTTGGATCCTCCGAGCTGACGTTGCGCCGCACGTAGCCGTGCGTGACGGACGGGATGCTTCCGTGTGCGGGATGTGCCCGCAACGCCCCGCGCTCGGAGGTGACTGCTACGTTCGCACGGATCAGGGTCCGCGCAGCGCGTGGCAGGCATGGCACGACGGCAAGGTGCCCGCGTTTCATCCCCTAGCGGCGGGGACCGCGCTCGCCCTTGCGGTCAAGGTCGGGCGCATTGCAGGCGTGCGCCTAGGGGCCTATGGTGATCCCGCCGCTCTCCCCCTGTCGGTCGCGCGTGACCTTGTGGAACCCGTGCGTCGCGCTAAGGGCGTGACCACGGGCTACACGCACCAGTGGCGCACCACGGACCCCGAATGGGCGCACCTGGTCATGGCAAGCGCGGACAGCGCGGAGGATCAGGTCGACGCGCGCGCAATGGGCTACCGTAGCTTCCGAGTCGTCGCTCCCGACGCGCCGGATACTGGCAAGGTCAAGGGCGCGTCGTGCCCTGCTAGCGCGGAGTCTGGCAAGGCTAAGACCTGTGCGACGTGCGGCTTGTGCAACGGCGCGACGGTTCCCGGTCGTATCGGCGGGGACGTGCGGATCAATCTGCACTAGGCGCGCAAGGGGAAGGGGCCCCCCCTATAGGGCCCCGCACTACTCGGTCGTGGTGACCGGGTAGCGTCGCGCGCTGTAGGGATGCGCGCCTAGTCCCACGGACGGGAACACGGAGGCTCTACCATGCGTCAAGCTACCTACACCGGACGCCACCCGCGCGGCACGGCGCGTCGCCCCCTCCCGGCGCTCGCCCTGGACGTTGCCGTGTGGGCTGTCGCCCTGGTCGCTGCCTACCACCTGGTCATGCTGGACTGGACTATCTAGCGAAACACGCGCGGGGGGATGTTCCTCCCGCCGTGTCGTAGGGTAGCGCCCTACCTGACGAGCTACGCGCGGTCGCTCCGCGCACACTACGGAGCCCGATACCATGCACACCACGCTCAACCCCGCGCGCGACCCTGAGACGCGCAGCTACCCGTTCACCTGTCGCAGCTCGAGCTGCGCGCGCACGTCCTGTGACGCGTGCCCCTTCCTCGCGGACCTCGAAGCATTCAAGGCGTGGCGCGAGGAGCGCGCAGCCGTGCGCCTCGACGTGACGTGGGCCCCCGGCGTGTGGACGGCCACGCGCTAGGCAACGCACGGCGCGCGGCCACCTTGGTCGTGCGCCGTCTCTCTCTCACGCACACGGAGGTACAGAATGACACCAGACCGCCCACGATTCGAGCGCGCCGAAAGCCTGCACCGTCGCGCGCGCGACAGGGCATGCGAGGCCGAGCTGGCTGGAGACCACGCGCTCGCCCTGACCTTGTGGCTGGCTGCCGCGCAGCACGCCGACGAAGCCGCACGCACGGCGCACCTGCACACGCTGATCCCGATCTTCCAGGGCCACGCGTCGCGCGCGCGGGGCAGCGTCAAGTTTTGGACCGACCACCTTTACACGCGCTAGCCACTAGGCTAGTAGAACACGGGCGGCGCGCAGTGTGCCGCCTCTTCTCTCACTACGGAGCCCGATACCATGAACACGCATCTCGACATCCTCCGCGCGGTCAACGCCCGCGCAGCTCAATACTCCCCCTTCTGCAAGGTGGACGCCGACCTCGCGGACGAGGCGGGGATGGACGGCAACTACAGCCGCCAGCTTCAGGCCGCGCGCGACCTCGACTGCGCGGAAGAGCGCACCCTCTGGCTCGTGTCGCTCGGCGGTCCCGGCGACGCGCTGCGTCAGCGCAACTACCTCGCCGCCGACGGGTGCACGGCCATCCTGGTCCGCGCCGTTGACCGTCTCGAAGCCATCGAGATCGCGGGCCGCGCGCTGACCGTGGTCGAGCCCGCCGTCCTCGAAGCTCACCCCGTCGACCGCATCATCGGGTAGCTAGCTCGCCGCAGGCCCTGCACTACGCACCACGCGCGGTGCAGGGTCTGAGTCGGTCTAGACCGAGTCACCACCACCACGGAGCCCGATCATGTACGAGTGCACCAACCCCCGATACTGCGCGATGCGCGAGCGGTTCGACACGGTCGAGGAGTTCCTCGACATGTGCGCCCACGCTTTCGGCGTCGCCCCCCTGCTCACCGCGCGCAACTGCGGTGACGAGTACCACGACGAGCACGGGGAAGTCGCGCTGCGCGCCGTCTGGTCCTAGCTCGCCGCAGGTACCGCGTAGGACGCGCGGTATCTGAGTCGGTCTAGACCGAGTCACCACCACCACAAGGGAGAGAGCACCATGCTCACGAAGGAACAGATCGAGGAGGTTATCGACCTCCTCCAGCGCGTAGCTATCGAGCAGCGCGCGCAAGCCGAAGTCAACGACGTGCGCGTCGCAGCGGAGTGGACGCGCGGCTTCGCCCAGGGCTGCACGACCAGCGCGGAGATCCTGCGCGACCGCCTCGCCGTCTGGTCCGACTACAACGAGGCCGTCCGTGCTGCGCGCTGACGGTCGGGCCCTGCTTCTGGTCGACACGCACGCCGACCCCACCGCCGACGCGTGGTGGCGTGCCGCGCAGGCCGCGCGCGAGGACATGCCGCGCCCCGTGTTCCACCTGCTCGCAGGCCACGGGCGCGTGTGGGTGTCCCGGTCGGAGGCGATGCGCGCGCTGGCCTACGTCGTCCAGATGCCCGAATGGGAGCAGGCCACGCACGCCCCCTTCACCGTGAGGTTCTGACCATGCCGAACTACGATCACGTCCGGTCTGCTGGCTGGCGTCGCTCCTGCGACGGCGTGTGCGCTTGGCGCGAGGACGCTGTCCTCTACGTGACGCGCGCATACTCTGGCATGTGGGTCTATCAAGTGCTCTGGTCGGACCTCGACCGCCCGCACATTCAAGGCGAGGCGCGGGAGCGCGACCACGCGATGGAGCTTGCCGCGCGCGTCTACGCCACCACCCGCGACTACGACGAGGGAGGCATGCCGTGAGGCTCGACACCCTGACGATACTCGGTCCTGCCGAGTTGACCCGCCTGTTCGACAAGCGTGACCCTGGCGTACCTGCCACGCTGGCGCTTGCCGAAGCCGTCCGAGGGAACACTGAACGAGCACGCGCGTACCTCGACGTGTCGCGCGCGCTCACCCGCTACAACCAGAGAGGAGAAGCATGACCACCACCACCACCACGCCTGACGCGCAGACCGCGCGCGAGATCACCTTCACCATCGACCCGCGCGAGCGGGACAAGGTCGCAGTCGTCCGGCAGGTTGTCCTGTACGCCGCGCTCTGCCTTGAGCCCGACGACGACGGGCACTGCGACGCAGAGCTGGCCATCAACGTGCTCGAAGGTGCGGCGGGCATGCTGCGCGAGCTGGGCGCGACCGAAGAGGAGGACGAAGCATGATCCCGCAGACGCAGAACCGCACGCGGCCTAAGCAGCTCGTCGTGCAGGTCACCGACCAGGAGCGCGACCTCTTCCACGAAGCCGCGAAGGCGGCAGGGCTCCCCATGCAGGCGTGGGTGCGCTCCATCCTGGCACGCGAGGCGTACTCGGTCATCGGTTCCCGGCGCGAGGCCGACGCGGTGCGCGCGGAACGTAAGAGCGCGGCGCGCGCGTTGCTGGATGGTGAGTAATGATCACCCCAGCGTTTACTGTTTGCGCGTGCGCCGACCCATGGTGTCGCGAGCACGGGTGCCGACTTGCCAACGGCCTGAAGTACGGTGTCCAGCCGAACTACGGTCCTGCATACGTCGTCCCGAACGTGCCGCGCCCGTTGACAAACGACGACCTTGCGCGCGCCTACGACATGGGTCGTGACATGGAGCGCGCGGCTGTGGTCGCGTACCTGAAGAGCCTTGCGGACGCGGCTGGTCAAGCCGACGCATTCTGGCAGGGCGTGGCATCCGGTAACGGGTACGCGGCGCAGATGATCGAAAGCGGCGAGCACCGCGCATGATGGTGTGGACGATGGTGGCCACGGCTTACGTGCGGACCTGCGAAGGCTGCACGGGAGTCGTGGCCTCCGGCATCGAGCGCGACCCTGACGCTTTGATAGTAGCTGCCTCTGATCAATGGCCGTTCGGTACGTGCCTGGAGGCGATCATTGATCAGAGGTGGCAGCGCCTCGTCGTAGAGGACCGAGGGTCAGCCATCGACAAGCGCGACGAGCTGGACATCCTGGTCGCAACCGAGGACGAGGCGCGCGCGTGGGGTAGGCAGTCCATCCCCGTCCGCTACTGCAAGCTCAGATAGAAGAGGCCCCCGGTTCAGCACCATGCTGGCCGGGGGCTTTGTCGTTGGAGAGGTTCAGTTCCAAGGACAGTGGTAGCAGGTATCGGAGTTGCACCGAATGTCCGGGGTTATCCGGAAGCCCGTCTAGCTCGGGCGTCAGGCGAACTTGGCCTGCCCTTCCTGCTGCCTTACTGCTAACCCCAGATGCCCTGCTGCTCCACCTCGATCTCGCGGCGCTTCAACTCTTCCTTCGTCTCGCGCTCGATGTCCTGCTGCTGAGCGCGGTGCGCGCCCTCGTAGCCCTGTCGCGTAATGGCCACGAAGCGCGCGGACATGCGGGACCGGGGCATGTTGCTGGTCTTCGTGGGCGACGACGTGTTCTTGTCGGTGAGGATCCACCCGCGTTCGGACCAGGTCGAGAGGACCGCCGCCGCGTCGTACCCCATCTTCGTGAGGTTATCCTTCACCGTGCGGTACAGGATGTAGCAGGTATCCCACCCGCGCCCGTCCTCTCCGTAGCCGCTCCACTTCCCGAGGCAGGAGAGCGGAGGCTCCAGCTCCTGGTCGCGCGCGATGTGCTGCGGCGTCTCGGACATCGCCCAGTTCAGGATGTCGATAACCGCCGAGGCTGCACGGTCGGACGCCATTATGCTGACGCGCAGGACCGAGTAGGCTTCCGCGAGCGGGCTATCCACGAAGGCGGGCATCCCGGCACGCAAGTAGAGGAACTCGGCCACGCTCAGGACACCGAGGTACTGGCTGAGACGAGCGCCGACGGGCGACGAGGTCATCAGCTTGGACCACCTATCGACGGCGTCGTAGTACTCTTGCTTGCACGCAGCCTGCACGTCAGGGTCCATCAGCATCTGCACGATGCGAGGACCGAGGTGGCCGTAGTGCTCATGGCACACGCGCGCGATGACGCGGGCGATCTTCCCGTGGTCCGTCCCGTCGTTGCGGAAGGGGCTACCCCAGAGCGAGAGGATACGCGCCGACGCTCCACCCTCCGTCGCGTAGTGGGTGAGCGGTGCCTCGCCCGTGGAGATGAGCACCGTGCGCCACTTGCTCATCTCCTGCTGGCCTGCGATGGTGCCGCGCCCACGGCCCACGCCCTGGGCGACCGAGTAGACGATGCCGCTGACGCGCTCAGGCTTGGCCCGCTTGGAGTCATCAAGGATGAGCGGGAGGTCGGAGCACATCGCAGCGGTGCGCTCGATCCACGTAGGCGTCGCATCCCATGACCATATGAGGCCACCGTCACGCTCCGAGGGCATGCCCCACACCGACGCGGCCAGCCGCAGCGACGTGGTCTTACCCCGGCTCGTCTCCCCGGCGAGGTCGAGGCAGAAGTTCGGAGCCTCCGGCAGCACGCGGAGGATGGGTGCTGCGAGGCTGGCGTAGAGGAGCAGGCCGAAGCGAGGGTGCGGGCGCAGGTTCTGGACGAGAGCCTTCCACGTCTCGAAGTCCCCCGCCTCGCGGTAGCCGCTGGCGATAGCCGACGCACCAGGCTTGTGCGTGTTGAGGTGGAGGCCCGCCTCGTCCCACTTGTTGTCGAGCGATGCGTTCTCGACTCCGTCGATGGTGATGCGGTTGCGACCCCAGAGGAAGTCGTTCGTGCCCTGCCACCCGAGGTGCGAGGAGACGCGGGCTTCCGGCAGGGAGGAGTCGTTCGCCACCATGAACGCCTCGAACCAGCCGACGAGCTGCGGCGCAGACTGCGAGGACACCGGGAGGTCGAACTGCGCCAGCTCCGCGAGGTTGCGCGCGATGGCCACGACCTTGCGGTCGCACACGTAGCTGCGCCACACGCCACGGCTGCGCCAGCGGAGGATGACTTGGCTCCCGTCGCCGGAACTATCTCGCAATATCCCGGTAACAATAATCGGGACGCGCGAGATGTTCTCGGTCTGCTCCTCGCCCTGCGAGTCCATCTGCACGCGCCAGATGCCGCCGGAGTTGAGACGCCACCCGACCGGGACGCTCAGGTCTTCCGACAGGTCGAGCCCATCCCTTATGTCCGCGAGCTGGTCCTCGACGCGCTCCAGCAGGGAGACGATGCGCTTCCCCTGCGACGGCTTGCCTGCTCCGTCCCGACGAGCTGCACGCTTGACGCCGTCAGCCTCCAGCCGGAGCTGGCGCATGAGGGTATCGCCCCACTTGCGGAAGCCCTGCCGCTGCTGCACGGCGAGCACATCCCTGGTCAGCGCGTTCTGGTCCTCGACGTACTGGCAGGCCAGACCGAGGAGCAGTTTCTGCGTGGCGATGTTCGTCCACTGGTTCATCGCATCGCGCGAGGTGATGGTGTCGAGGTTGCCCGCCCATTCGCGGAGCGAGGCTACGGCCCACGTCGCCAGCTTCTTCCTGACCTTCTCATTGCCGAGGTCGCGGGCGTCCACGCTCTGTGCGAGCAGGTCATCGAGGCGGGCACCGCCTGCTAGGCGTGCTCCGAGGTCATCAGACATCTACGTTCTCTCCTGTGGTGGTGGCTGGTTCAGCAGGCTGCGTGAGGTGGACGCGCCTGCAATCGTGGTGAGCGAGGACCGCTGCGATCTCCGAGGCGTACTTGTCGCCTGTCGGGTCGTTGTCGGTCGCGATGTAGACGGTCGAGCGAGGGGGCAAGCGTGCGTCTCCGAGGTGACGCCACGAACCTGCCGTGCCGCCGATGACTGCCAGCCGTGTATCGTGCCTCGCGTGGGCAGCGACGGCAAGGTAGTCCGTGAGCCCTTCAACTATCACGATGCGCTCGACCTCCGTGGCCTCGCCCTGGAGCATGGGCCTCGCCTTCCACGGGTCGAGGAACAGCCAGCCCGCAGCATAGCCACGTGGCCAGCGGGTCTTTCCCTTAGTGTCCTCGCGGATGGCGCGGGCGTGCACGGAGCGGAGGTGGCCGTGCCCGTCGTATCCGCCGACGACGAGGGGGAACTCCGTCCCCCATGACCACCAGTCCGGCCAGCTATTCTCGGTCGCAACCAGCGCAGCGCACGGTGCATCGAAGGGGATGCTGCGCGAGGTGAGGTAGGCCGCGACGGTAGGCACGTTCTCGACGCGGCGGCTGTGCTCGCGGAGGAACGCGACGACCTCGTCGGAGGGAGGTGGAGGCAGCTCAGCCACGACCACGGGTGTGGGACGAGGCGACAGGCGCGGGCTGTCGCTAGTTATCTGAAGGTTACTGCTTGCATCAATAAGGTTTGTATAGACCAACCAGTCTCGGACGGGTCGCCAGTTATCCCCGGTGCGCGGGCCTCGACCGAAGACGAGTCCAGCCGCCACCCAGAGCCCGCCACCGTAGACGCCGCAGCGGATGCACTTGCAGGCAGCACCACCCTTGTCCCACAGGACAGGAGGACGCTTGTCCTTGCTCGACCGCTGGTCAGCAGCGCACCACGGGCACGGCCCGAAGCCACGACGGCGCACGTCGAGGCGTTCCCCTGCGGCAGCGACGACGGCATCAGCTCGCAGGCTGCGTGCCTGGTCAAGCCACGTCATGCCGCACCGCACATAGGATGGGCTGGACACACCGGACGGGACCACCACGTCCCGCGCACCCCGATGAGCCAGCCCTGCCGTCGTGATGGGGAGAGAAGGTCCATCACTGCGACTGTCCCCACATAGCAAGGCAGGCTGCATCCGCAAGTCCATCGTGTGGCTTGCGGCTGCGACCATTCTGCAAAGAAAGTCCAGGGAGGCGTGTCCGAACTAGAGCGATGGCGGCGTCCTTCTTCTCAGCACCATGCCACCCACCAGCGGGAGGCGTGCCGAGGATGGCGCGGGACCAGACCGCCGGGGATACCTCCAGCACCGGGATGTCGTGGCAGACCCCTAGGATGCGGCCCCAGTTCTTCCCGCAGTTGAACGCGCCGACGCGACCCTCCATCGGTCGGGTCTGCTGCTCCTCCACGACGACGCGGAATGGCTCGACCTCAAGGCACGCCTCGCGACGAGCGATCATCAGGTACTCGCGCACGATGCTGGGGATGACGTTCCCGCGCAGCACGTAGGGCGCGACAGGGTCATCAGCCGACCAGCGGTGGAGCACATCGTCTCCACGCAGGACCACGATGCCACCGTGCAGACCAGGGTCGATACCTACGACGATCATGCCTTACTCCATTGAGATGCCATCGCCTGCGCGATGCCAGTAAAGGTTTCGCTACGCACCTTCCATCGGTCGTCGCTGGGACCCAGCTTGTTCTGACCGGAGTCGCACTGGTTGCCCCACCGCTTCTTACCGTTCACGATGCGAGGGGCGACGTGCGATGTGGGTACAAGGTGGGGAAGGTTGTAGAGCCAGAGGCACGTCCTCTTCGATGCGTCGTGCCCGTACTCGTAAGGCTGGATGATCTGGTCAGGCTTCCGGATGCGGGACGAGATGACGCTGACCGGGTTCTCGATGACGATGCGGGGGATGGGCGCACGCATCAACAAGCGCACGAACGCGAGCGCATCTTCAGTCAGTTTCGGGTCACGCAGTCCTCGCGTCGTCCAGTGCATGCCGCTGACCGAGAGGTAGGTGCATGGAGGGTGAGCCACCATCAAGTCCCACCCACCGTTGATGATGTCCCTCACATCGCCTTGGTAGTGCGGCCCAGGAACATCGGTAGGAAGAAGGTCGCACGACATGGCGTCGTGCCCTGCTGCGATGAACGCATCCCGAACGGTTCCACTGTACTCACACGCTACTAGCACCTTCATGGTTGCCTCCTCCACGCAGGTAACGGCTAGCCTCAGAACGTGCAAGCGGATGAAAGTTACGCGAAGCGGTTGACGCCTGTCGCAGGGTGCGGTACTAGTCTGGTGCGGCAAGGAGCCGCGAAGAGAGGAACATGATCACCCAGTCCCCCACCATCGGTGAACTCGCCAAGGCTCTGGCCAAGGCGCAGGGAGCCATGACGAGCGCAAAGAAGTCTGCGGTCAACCCGCACTTCAAGTCCAAGTACGCTGACCTCGCGGAAGTCATCGACTCCATCCGCAAGCCGCTGTCCGACAACGGCATCGCGTTCACGCAGTTGAACACGACCGATGAGACGGGCACCGTCTCCGTCACGACCATGCTCATGCATGAGAGCGGCGAGTTCATCGGGTCCACGTTCAGCGCGAAGCCGCAGCAGGCGAACGTCCAAGGCTACGGCAGTACCATCACGTATCTTCGCAGGTACAGCGCGATGGCGATTGCTGGTCTGGCTAGCGACGACGACGATGGGCAGGCTGCGAGCATGCCGCAGTCCAGCCTCCCCGCTGGTGCGCGTGACGTGCAGCGTGAGTCGCAGCGTGTGGCCAAGGCGTTCAACACCACCGCGTCGAACGTGGAACACTCCTCCTGGTCGGTGGACAAGCCGATGTTCCACGAAGCTCTCGCGGAGATGGGCATCAACTACGAACACCTCGCTGGTCTGTGCGAGAAGATGGGTCGCCCGCGTCCGTCCCAGATGGACACCGCTCAGCGTACCAAGATCATGGACTGGCTCCGCACCCCTGCCGGGAACGACGCCATCACCACCTACGTCAACGCCGTCGAGAACGGCTAGGAGTTCATCATGGTCAACAAGGTCATCCTCGTCGGAAACGTCGGTCAGAAGCCCACCAGCCGCGAGGTCAACGGTAAGACCGTTGCCAACTGCACGCTGGCCACCAGCATGAAGAGCCGTGGCGAGAGCGTCACCGAATGGCACCGACTTGTCTTCTGGGACAAGACGGCTGAACTGGTGCTCCAGTACGTCGACAAGGGCAGCAAGCTCTACGTCGAGGGCCGCATCACGTACCGCAAGTTCACCAACAAGGACGGCGTCGAGCAGCACTCGACCGAGATCGTGGTGAGCGACATGAAGTTCCTGGGCGACAGCCCGAAGAAGAGCGGGCAGGACGATGCAGTCTACACGCCTCCCGCTCGCGGAAATGCGCCCGCTTCTGACTCGTCGGAGTTCCCGTTCTGATGCCCAGCACCTACGACCTCATTAATCAAGCAAGGTACCTGCTCACAATCATCGAGGCCGACGAGGGCGTTCTCACCGAGACGACCGAGGCTGAGCTGCTGAACTGGCTGGCGCAGTCCGAGGACAAGCTCCACGCCTGTCTTGCTGCCCGCAAGCGCATCGACTCCGAGGCTGAACTCCTCCGCGAGGAAGAGAAGCGCATCGCAGCCAAGCGCAAGGCGCTGGAGGGTGCAAGCGACCGCATCATGGAGCTGGCCACGGGCCTCTTGGTCGAGCGCGAGACGATGGGCGAGGAACCCAAGGTCAAGACCTCGCACTACTCCTGCTGGCTCGCTGAGACGCAGTCGCTCGTCGGTCCTGACGAGGTGACCGAATGGCCTGAGCAGTGGCGTCGCATCAAGGTCGAGCCAGACAAGGCAGCGGCCCTCCGCGAGGCGAAGAACGGAGCCAAGCTCCCGGCTGGCTTCGGTCTGGTCACCAAGCGCAGCGCACGGTTCCGCTGATGAGTGACGGACCCATCGTTCGCAGCGGTCGCTTCGGCGGTCCCAAGCTGGACCCCGTGGCGCAGCGGCTGATTGACCAGCTCGACCGTGAGCCTGAAACGGACTGGGTGTGCAGCGGCAACATCCTGGTCCTCCGCATGTACGAGGATGCGAAGACCTACTCGTACATGGTTGCCAAGACTTTGGCCGAGGTCAAGGCCAAGTGACCACCAAGCCGACCCACTACCCGCGAGACGTACTTCGCCTGACGGGTCGTGGGTCGCGCTTTCTCTTTCGTACCTACTGTGGCTGGTCCGTAGTCGAGGACCGCTGCACCGCTTTCCCCGAAGCCGTAACTTGTAAGAGCTGCTTACAAGTTCTCCATAGGAGTGGACAACATGTGGACAACCGAACAAGTGCTGGAGTTCCTTGGCATTTCGCGACCGACGCTGAGGAAGATGATGCGGGCGAGCGAGACTGACGCAGACCGCCCGTGGGTACGCATCGGCAACCGCTTCCGCTGGTCGGAAGAGCCTGCTGAGATCCGCGCATGGGTTCAGCGCATGGAAGCACGATGAGCCGTAAGGCGATGGTCGCGCATCGGGACAGCCTCGTCGTGCTGCTCCAGAAGTTCCGCACCGAGGAGCGCAGGCGAGAAGCCAGCGTGGTCGAGCTTGTCATCGACATGCTTGACGACGTGCTTCACGATGAGCCTCCCGATGCGCTGCTCAACCTCGACCGGAACCAGTTGGAGAGGCTCGCATGTCAGACCGCTGGACGCTGAACCTCGTCAAAAAGCTGCGCGACCAGGTCGTCGCAGGCGTGCCCAGAGATGAACTGGAGACGCAGTACGGGCTCAAGTGGGTGACGCTCTACAAGGTCATGACGCGGCACGACATGTACCCGTTCACGATGGACCGTATCGGAGTCGCCACGCTCAGGGCGCTGCACGCCGAATGGCTCACGGGAACCGTGCATCTCTCGGTCCTGTCTCAGCGACACGGTCTGACTGAAAGCTCCCTCCGCAACAGGTGGAAGCGCATGGGCCTGCGGACTTCTCTCAACAAGAAGCAGACCTTCCCCAAGCGCCGCATCGACTGGAACCTGGGGCTCACCATCTGGACGATGCGGAGCAAGGGGAAGCGCACGCGCGAGATCTGCGAGGCTATCGGCAGGCCCTACGATGTAGGCAAGTCGGCCAGGTACATCCGGCACCACCTACTGCGCTGGTGCTACGACACGCACACGAAGGTACCGTCGTTTGAGTACGGCACCTTCAGGGTGAAGTGGCTACCACCCCCGACGCGACCACCTACAGGCGGGCGAGACTAGTACTTCTTCGGCGTGTAGCTCTTGCCGTCGAAGTACAAACTCTCGCCACACCGCTTCGGGTCGCGCCACGGCGCACCGAGAGAGATGTGGACCCACGACTTCCCCGGCGGCTTCTCCAAGATGCACTGACCGAACTTGAGCCCGCTCTCGGTCACGATCCAGCGGTGAAGCTCCTCGTCGGAGACACCGCATCCGATGTCCGCAGCCTCGCCCACTAGGTGTTGGCTACTTTTGGAGCCCCCTGCACTCGTATTGACGGAGGGGCCCCTGAAGGCGCTCGTCACTCGAACAGGCCCGAACTTGGCGCGGATTACCTCAAGCATCTCCGCGAGCGCAGTCAGCGGCTTGATGTATGCCTTGGCCTCCTCGCGGTTCTTCGCTTGGAGGTCGGTCTTCCCCGTGCGGGTCAGCTCATCGAACGTGAAGTGAGGGGACAGGTTCACTTGCCACCTCCACTTGCGAGGCGCTTTATTGAAGCCTCAACCTTTCCGAGACGCTTGAGCAGTTCGTCGCCGTCGAAGTCGTCGGGCAAGCCGACCGATGCCTTCTCCATCTTTCCCAGACGGGCCTCAAGAGACGCGAGCTTGGCGTCGACCTCGACCTGCTTGGCCTGGCACGGGGGAGGCTGCGCGCCATTGAGGCCAGCCTTCTGCGCCTCAAGCTCCAGCTCCTTCATGCGCGTTTCATGGCGCTGCTCGGACATCTTCGTCCAGAGCTTGAAGCCCGCACCACCACCGACGACGGCGAGGATGGCGAGGCCGAAGGCAAGCATCGGGTTGGCCTGAGCAACCGCCATCGGGTCGAAGGCAGGCACAGGCGCTGGCTCAGCAACCACCGTAGCGGCGTGCGTCTCCACCTTGGTCGCG
>Ga0075473_10000630_pt1 | contig 14684 bp, 5 predicted proteins | sample DEB19_08_DNA_FD_76340 | JGI IMG/M metagenome (GOLD analysis project Ga0075473, IMG submission 76340) | Aqueous microbial communities from the Delaware River and Bay under freshwater to marine salinity gradient to study organic matter... | ecosystem: Environmental > Aquatic > Marine > Coastal ... | reverse complement strand
ATACCTTGAGTTCCTTGAATTCCTTGAATACCTTGGGTTCCTTGAATACCTTGTGCAGCAAAAGCACCATCAACACCTTGAACACCTTGAAGTCCCTGGACACCTTGAAGTCCCTGGACACCTTGAAGTCCTTGAATTCCTTGAAGACTATATGCTTCTCTTGTTAATTTAAGAGAAGGTGTATAACCAGCCGTTACATTATATCCTTCGGCACCTACTGTTACAGAAGATCTGCCAGAAGAACCTGTAACTACATTATAACTGGTACTTCCAATTGATACTGAAGGCATTAAATTGACTCACTAGGATTTACAAGCACCATACCATCAACAACCTTACTCTTTTTCCCTATAGAGGAAGTTACAATTACATCATAATAATATCTTCCTGCCTTTAAATTTGCGGTTGTTGTATTTGCAAGAGATACTACAACTTGACCTGCTGCAGAAACAATACCAACAGTAAAAGGAGTGGATGCAGCAGAATCTGGAAACTTGCGAATCTTTGCAGTTCCAGTATGTCCAGATAAATCTAATGGACTTCCATCTGGATTATTAACAGTAAAAACTTCTTGATAATCTGTTCCTTGTTCTATAACGATATTAACTGCAGCGACAGCCATTTGCTTCTAACCATTTTCAAATTATTTATGATTCAATAGTAGATAAGTCTTATATTTATCAAACTTTCTTTTTAAGTTCTTCTATTTCAGCAGATAATTCTTTAACTGCTTCAATTAAAAATCCAATCAAACCATTATAATTTACAGACTTATTTTGTCCATTATTTACAAGGTCTGGTAAAACTACTTCTAACTCTTGTGCTATGACGCCATAAGATGATTTGCCATTAGTTTTCCAATCAAAAGAAACTCCTCTCAAAGAATTTACAGTTTCTAATGAATTATTAATTTTTTTAATATTAGTCTTTAATGTTTCATCGGAAGTTGAATTAAAATCGGCAGCTTCTACAGTAAATGATGCATTTAAATATGAACAATTAATTGTTCCTGCAGTAAAATCTCCAGAAGCATCACGGGCAACAATTGGGAAATTTACTGGATCATCATTTGTTGAACTTGCATTAACAGATATTGTTCTTGCAGCAGATCCATTATATGTTGTACCGCTATTAAGACTTAAATATGAACCTACACTTAGAGAATTTAAATTAGATCCAAGAGAAATTCCAGAAATTGTAGAATTTGCAAGATTTGCGTTTGTAATTCCAGCAGTTCCTGACAGGTTAGAATTAGTAAGACCACTAATAGTATTAGACCCAGCAGCAATTGTTTTATTTGTAAGAGTATCTGAAGTATCTCTTGCAACTAAAATATCTGTTGTTGCGGGTAAAGTTAAAGTACCCGATGCAGTTGCAGATGCACGTAGACTTGTAGTTCCTGAAGTAGAACCATTAAAATTAGCACCAGCAGATCCAATTGAGGGTGTTGTTAAAGAAGGTGAAGTTAACGATTTATTTGTTAAAGTTTGAGAATCTGTTGTTCCTACAATATCACCTGACGGAGGTGTTTTGCCTCTTAAGAAATCTGAATTTAAATTTGTAACAACATTTGATGAAGAGACAACAAATGGAGATGATCCAGAAGCAGTTGTAACTGTAGATATGAATCTACTTGCAGTAACATTTCCAGATACTGATAATTTTTCAGATGGACGACTTGTTCCAATTCCAATATTTCCATTTAAACGATAAATAGAACTTCCAAGACCAATAAACCAAGTCTGAAGATCTGGATTTATTAATTGAACATCGTTTAAATAAAAAGAAGATGCAGTAATAATACCCGAAGTATTAATATTAGAAGTTGATACAATACCCGAAGCTAAAGTAGATATTCCAGAACTAGAAGAATATGAAGAAATATTTGATGTGGTTGCAAATCCAGAGGAAGTAGCATAATCAGCATTGCTAACTGTTCCTAAATAAGTTCCAGAAAAAGAAGAGGCAGTTACTTGTCCTGTAAAGTAACCATCACCAACAACGCTTAATTTTGATGTTGGATTTGCAGTTCCTATTCCAACAAACGGAGTAGCGCCCGCATTTGTTGCAATTCCAATGTTTTGAGTTGCATTATCAATATAAAGAAAAGATCCAAATTGTGAAAGTTCCCTATTTCTTATAATAGACATTGCCTTCTCCTTATATTATTATTTAGAATTTGCTTCAAGAACTTTCACTTTTTCTGATAATTCTTTAACTGCTTCAATCAGAAGTGCCGTAATATTACCATAAGCAACAGATTTAGTACCATTATTTTCAGTAACCAACTCCGGAACAACTGCTTCAACTTCTTGAGCAATTACACCAACGTGAGATTTTCCTGGGTTATCAATCCACTCAAATTCAACACCTCTCATAGAAAGGACCTTTTCAAGAGAGTCTGTGAGTGTCTTAATATTGGTTTTGAGTTTAATATCTGAAGTGGAATTTACATCTCCAGTTACATCAATTCCAGTAGAAGTCGTTGCAAGTTTTGCTCCGTTTGTAGCATCTCCAAAATATAAAGTAGTTGCACCACCCCTTGTCATAACAATATGATTTCGGAATGCACTATTTGCATCATTTACAAGTCTTAAATGTGCTGCAAAAGTTGTAGTTCCATTATCAGTATAAAAATCAATATATTTGTTTGCAGAAACACCAAAATTAAGTTCTCCGCTGTTGATGATTACATCACCTGATTGAGTTAATCCTCCAGAAAATGACTGTCCATTTTCCGAAGTTAAAAGCCCCGATGTAAGATTAATATAAAAAGGTCTTAATGCATTCCAAGTTCCAGATGGAGAAACTCCTGCGCCAGAAAGTAAAATATAATAACTTGCAGTATCATTTCTATGAATAACTGTTGGGTGTGAAGTAGCACCATAATGCAGTAAGATTTGATTATTAGCAACATCAATTGTTTCAACTCCGGTTGCTGATATTGCACCTGTTGTAACTGTTGAAGAAGTTAAGTTTCCACCAACAGTTAATTTTTGAGTTCCTGGATTAAATGTAAATGGCGTAGAAGCTGCTGTTCGTATTAATGGAGATGAACTTGAACCAGTGACAAAAACTGGGTAATAATCTGCAGAAGTAGTTGTTGCAGTTGAATTCAATAAGTTTGCTGGTCCAGTTAATCCCTGAACTCCTTGGGTTCCAGTACCAGTAGGTCCTTGAATACCCTGTCTTCCCTGAATTCCTTGAATTCCTTGAGTTCCCTGAAGACCTTGAGAACCTTGACCATCATTACCCTTTACACCTTGAGTACCTTGAGTTCCTTGAGGACCTTGAATACCTTGAGTTCCTTGAGGACCTTGAGGACCTTGAACACCTTGAACATTTGCATTTGATCCTTGGATACCCTGCCTTCCTTGAACACCTTGAATTCCTTGAGTTCCTTGCAGACCTTGTGTACCTTGAGTTCCTTGCAGACCCTGAGTTCCTCCAGTACCCTGAACAGAAGCACCTTGAACACCTTGAACACCTTGAGTACCTTGAGCACCTTGAAGTCCCTGAGTTCCCTGAGATCCTTGAGAACCTTCAATTCCTTGAGTTCCTTGAGGACCTTGAGAACCCTGAACACCCTGAACACCTTGAGTACCTTGAGGACCTTGAGGACCTTGAAGTCCTTGCCTTCCTTGAATACCCTGAGTTCCTCCAGTACCCTGAACAGAAGCACCTTGAACACCTTGAACACCTTGAGTACCTTGAGGACCTTGAGCACCTTGAAGTCCCTGAGATCCTTGAAGACCTTGACGACCTTGAATTCCCTGAGGTCCTTGAATTCCCTGAGGTCCTTGAAGTCCCTGAGATCCTTGAGAACCTTGAAGACCTTGAATTCCTCCAGTACCTTGAACAGAAGCACCTTGAATTCCTTGAACACCCTGAATACCAGTAGTACCCTGAGAACCCTGAAGACCTTGAGTTCCTTGAGCACCTTGAGCACCAGTGATTCCTTGAGTTCCTTGAGCACCAGTAATTCCTTGAGTGCCTTGAGAACCTTGAACACCTAAAATACCCTGAGTACCGGTAGTACCCTGAGATCCTTGAAGACCCTGAGTTCCCTGAAGACCCTGACGACCTTGAATGCCCTGAGTACCTTGAATACCTTGAGTACCTAAAATACCTTGAGTACCAGAAGTACCTTGAGAACCTGTAATTCCTTGAGTACCTTGTGTTCCTTGAGGACCTTGAATTCCTTGAGTACCTTGAATTCCTTGAGTACCTGATATACCTTGAGATCCTGATACACCTTGTATCGAAATACCCTGAGTACCTTGTAATCCTTGAGAACCTTGGAGACCTTGAGGTCCTACGATTTTACCTACATCATTCCAAATACCACCACTAAAGACCCAAAGATTACCAGTATCTTGTGCAATTACACCGTTTCCTGTAGATGGAGGATACCAAGAATATATTGTATCATTCGCAGTTAATGTGGTAGATCCGGCACCAGTTGTTTTTGATGGTACGGATCCAACAATACTAACAGATGTACCAGAATTTCCCTGAATACCTGTGAGACCTTGAGTTCCAGTATTACCTTGAACACCTTGAACACCTTGAGTACCTTGAGTACCTTGAGTTCCTTGAATTCCTTGACGACCTTGAATACCTTGAGTTCCTTGAATTCCTTGAGACCCTTGAATACCCTGAGTACCTTGAATTCCTTGAGAACCCGATATACCTTGAGAACCCGATATACCTTGAGAACCCTGAGTTCCTTGAGAGCCTTGAATTCCTTGAATTCCAGTAGTACCTTGAGAACCTGCGATTCCTTGAGTTCCTTGAGTTCCTTGAGCACCTGCAATTCCTTGAGTGCCTTGAGCACCAGTAATTCCTTGAGTGCCTTGAGGACCCTGAATACCTAAAATACCTTGAGTACCAGAAGTACCTTGAGAACCTGTAATTCCTTGAGTACCTTGTGTTCCTTGAGCACCCTGAGAACCTGTAATTCCTTGAGCACCCTGAGAACCTGTAATTCCTTGAGTACCTTGTGTTCCTTGAGCACCTGCAATTCCTTGAGATCCTCCAATACCTTGAGATCCAGAAGTTCCTTGGAGACCTTGAATTCCAGTAGTTCCTTGAGATCCACCAATACCTTGAGAACCTGTAATTCCTTGAGTACCTTGTGTTCCTTGAGCACCCTGAGAACCAGTAACTCCTTGGGTGCCTTGAGAACCTTGAATACCTTGCAATCCTTGAGATCCTTGAAGACCTTGAGAACCTCCAATTCCTTGAGAACCCGTAATTCCTTGTCTTCCTTGAAGACCTTGTGTACCTTGAGAACCTTGAACACCCTGGAGACCTTGAGTTCCTTGTGTTCCCTGAGAACCTGTTAACCCCTGAGATCCTTGAATTCCTTGTGTTCCTCCAGTTCCTTGAACTGAAGCACCCTGAATACCCTGAATACCTTGAATACCTTGAGGACCTTCAGATCCTTGTATACCTTGAGTACCTTGTATAGAAATACCCTGAGTTCCTTGAAGTCCCTGAAGTCCCTGAAGACCTTGCCTTCCTTGAGTTCCTTGTGTTCCGTTATCAGTCCAATATCTTGTTCCGTCATCTAAAGATGCTAATACTTGACCACTAGTAGTAGGTATGCCAAGATATCTCTCTGTCTGTTCAAGAGAGATAAATTGACCGTCTGCACCTATAACCTGACCGCTATTTAAAGTTGCCATTTAACTTACTTTGCTGATTCAAGAATACTGATAACAAAATTCATCGATCCATTCGAAGCTCCCTGAACTTCTATTTTATCTCCAACTTCTAAAACTAAACTACCACTAATTGGACTTAAGGCATCGGTAGTAGGAATTTTTGCGTTTTTAATCAATTCATATCTCGATCCTGATCTGTTATGATAAACAGTTACTGTTGCAAGTCCAGAAGAGATATTTGATATAACAGAATATAAATGAATAGAAGCAACTCCATTAGGGACAGTATAAGCAGTTGTTATACCAGTTGTCACCCCAGTTCTATAAGTCTTATATGTGTTAAGTGCTAATGCTCCAGCCATTTTTTATTTTGCCCCTAATGCGATAATAAATGGTGTTACTGTATTTAGAAGACTACGTTCAAACGATCTTCCTCTGATAGTTCCTGTTGCCTGATCAATAACCAAATCTTCACCAATTGCAAAATTTCCATCTTGATCCGTACTTGTGTACACAACTTCACCTCCATTATTTTTAACAACTTCATTTGCTTGAATTGTTACCCCACCTTTAGAAGGTCTTGCATTTTCAATTGCATTACCTGCGCCAATATATTCAAATGAGTGAGATGAAACAATTTGCAAACTTTGACGGAATAAAAATACTGTTGTTCCAATACCAACATCATTATTTAAAGTTTGTGCTAACGTTACTGTAGATACTCCAGATACTGGTACAGTTGCAGAACGAACTTGATAATAAAGAGGTCTTGTAATAACTTGACCCATAGCAGTTGTTCCTGCTCCAATAGGTGGATCAAAAGTAACATAAACTCCATCAACTGATCGATAATTTCTACCATTTCCAACAATATTAACCGCAGTTACTTTACCATCAGTAATTTCAGTAAATGCATCTGCTTTAATTCCAGATGGACCGGAAGGTGTACGATTAGTAGGATCGGTAAGTGTTGGGAAATAAACTCCGGGTGGTTCAGTATATCCAGATCCTGGATCAGTAATTGTCACTCCAACGACTTCATAATACAACTCATCAAAATATAACGCTTGTCCAGAGTATGGTCTTTCTTTTCCTACTCCACTAATTACGACAGTTAAATCATCTTCTAAAGCATTAACGTTTACTGTTCCAGTATAATGATAACCAGATTTTGTTGAAGGTAAACTTAAACCATCAGAAACTAAACCATAAGTACCAAAAGATGAGTTTGAGTTTGTAATGTCACATTGACCACCACTTTCAGTTACTATGGCCTCATTGCAGCAAATTGTAAAAATTGAAACTAACTGTGCATATGCACCATTAGAAATTTTAACTCCAACACCACCTTGATTGTATTGTGTATATGAATCAACACTCATCATACCAGTGATTCCCATGTCATCTTTATCACCAGGTTCGGCATGGAATCCATCAACTTTCATTCCAATACTATCAGGAATAAAATTAGTACAGTTACGAATATATGGACCTTTTATTACGTTTCCAACTCCCTGTGAAGGAATATCATTAGGATTTGTTGTGCCAATACCAGAATTTCCTGGATACATTAAATTAAATGAGGTTCCTATAGCAGTTGTTCCAACACCAATAACAGTTGTAACAACACCGACACAAGAATAAATTGCAGAAACTACATTTGCACAACTATTAATATTTTGATTTCCATATGCACCATCAGGCTGAATACTCAAATCTTTAACTTGAGTAAATTCAGTTTGGTAATTACCGCCGGTTGTCTTAGCAAAAGAAACATTGTTGATACAAGATTTTGCAATTCCTGCAGCGTATTGAATAGTATCAATTGTTTCTGTTTTAACTCCTACAATATGCTGAAGAACACCTCCATTATAATAAGAAAGTCCAGCACCCACGCACTTTGAGTTTCCACCTCTTGTAATATCATGACAGACTGCTCTAAAAATATCTTTGATATCATCTTTACAAGAAGTATAATCCCCACTTGTCAGCGTAAATGCGGGAGATTTGTAATCCGTGCTCGTTAAATATCCAACTGCCTCGGATGCAATAAAGTCTAAATTATAACGAATCATCCTCGCTGCATCAAAAAACCTATCTGATGCGACACCAACAAGAGGTTTAAATGCAACCACTGCAGCGCCACTAGTCGCTGCTTGCCCTTGGAAAGATAAATCGGTTAAATGATTACCATTTGATACCCAAAATAAATCAGATCCATTATTAATAGGTCTTACTATACAATTTCTTAGTTCTGCACCTTCAATTGATACATCCTCTTTAAGAATAAGAGGATTATTTTCATCATAAACTCCAGGAGAAACTTTTATAGTATCTCCAGCACTTGCAATGCCAACTGCAGATTCTATTGTTTGTTTTGGAAAATCTAAAGTTAATCCACTATTTGCATTATTTCCATTCTTAGCAACATAAATTGTTTTTCCTGGGGGGTTGTTAACTCCATTAATTGCAACATCAACTTCATAAGAACTAACGCTTGTTACTGTTACGCCTGCACCAGTAAAATTAATTACAGAAATAGAACCAGCAGTTCCTACTAAACTCCCCTCATCTTTAATTGTTACTCCGACTCCAACATCAATTGGAGGTCCTTCTGCAACAGGTACTGTTTGATTTGCAAGTATTTCGACGATTTCTCCGCCAAAACATGCATCATTTAAAACAACTGTAGCTCCATCAATAGCTACAAATTCATTTGGGGCTAATCGAACACCATTAACATAAACTTCTACCGTTCCAACTTCATAAGGAAGATAGAATGTTGTTTGTCCTGCAAAAGCTTCGGAATAAACAGAATTTTTTGCAAAATATGACCAAGAAACTCCTGCACCAGTAGATATTAAGAAATAATTTTGTTTTCCAGTAGTTCCACCAATACTAACAGAACCATCAATTTTTAAATTATTAAAGGTAGAAATGCCAGATACTTTTAAATTTTTAGTATCAACAGTAGTAGCACCAATTCCACCATTTACTTGAAGCGTATACTGTGGATTAGTTGTGGCAATACCGACCTTATTAGTATCCGCATCTGCTACTAATAGGTCGGTATTTACTTCTAAACCGTGTTTTACGACGAAATTTTTATTAATCGCCATCGGGTTTCACTCTCCACCCTTTTTATTATTAGTTATTTATCATTTTTTTCAGTTCATCAATCTGCCTCTGTTGTTCTTTAACTGCTTCAATTAAAACACCAATCAATCCATTGTAATTGACAGTTTTATTTTCACCAGTATTTACAAGTTGTGGTAATACTTTTTCAATTTCTTGTGCGATTACACCAACAGACTGTTTGTGATTATTCTTCCACTCAAAATTAACTCCACGAATCTGAAGTATTTTATCCAATGGATTTTCAATTTCAGTAATATTTGTTTTTAGATTAACATCAGAAGTTGAATTAAAATCTGTAGCAGTGACAATGCCAGTAAAATCACCATTGATGGCAGAAATTGAACCTGAAGTAGCACTTACATTTCCAGTAAAAGTACCATTGATGGCAGAAATTGAACCTGAAGTAGCACTTACATTTCCAGTAACACTAATACCAGATGAAGTAGTTGCAAGTTTAGAAGCATCATTATGATATAAAGTAACTCCACTACCTCTCTGCATAGTAATCGCATTATGATAATTAGTATCATCAACCAATAATCTAAGATATACTATATTTCCAACATTTGTATAAAATTCAACATAATGATCATTGTTGGGAGTAAAATTAAGCTCTCCACTGTTCCCAATCGTTAATGATCCAGAAGTTTGAAGAACTCCATTAGAACTATTATCAAGTCTATAAGTATAATCTGAAGTATCTGTCGCACTATTGTGGAAATCAATATATCTACCAATTTCCATTGTTCCACCAGCAGAAACGTTTGGAAGAATGTTCCAACGATTTCCAGAAGAACCGCCAATAGTATTATTTCCTAATATTGCGGTAGTTCCTAAACCAACAAAGGTTAAGGTTGTAATACCCAAAGCAGAATTATATTGAGGTGTAATCGTAATATTTGTGCCAACAAATTTAATTAAGGTTGAAAAACCAACGTATGAACCAGAAGTAGCAACACCAACGCCAGTTTGTGCAGCACCAATTCCACCATAACCACCAATCGCACCAAATAATTCCCATTGATTATTTGTAGTATAAACCCATCCTAAACTTCCACCACTTGTTGGATTTGCATTGTATTGAACATCGCCAGGATTTCCTGCAATAGTTGGTTGAGAAGTTCCTACAGTATATTTTCGAGAAACATCAACGCTTCCTTGTAAGAATAAGGAACTCGCTTCAATACCTTTAGTTGATGTTGAAGTAACTTTATCTCCAAAAATTACCGGTCCATTAAACTCAGAAATAGCTTTTCTTTCTGGACCCCCTTCAACTTTAATTGAACGAGTAAAGTTTCCTTCTACAGGATTAATTACATTTAATGCAGGCTCGTTTCCAATATCCTCACCTGTTACAGTCTGGATAGGAGTATCGAAAATTTCTTCCTGACCAGTAACTGTACTTAACTTCTTATTACCGGAGTATGAAATACCCTTGTCGTTCATACCAGTATAGAAGTTGATTCCACCTTCTCTTCTGGTTGATTGTGCAAGAAGTTCTTCTTGAGCAGAAATTTGACGATCTTGTTTGTCTGGGAATGCAGTTGAATAATTACCCGGACCAAATCCAACGTATTCAAAAGTGTGACCAGAAGCACGAATGATGGAGTGTCTTCTCAATTCAATAGGAACAGGATTAACTCTTCTTACTGTAGAGTCTACACTATGAACACTTGCTCTAGTTCCAAGAACACCACGATAGACTTTAATAGAATCTGTTGGTCCTATTGTACTGGAAACTGTACTTTTAACTCTCACAAGTTCATCATCAACTTGCAAGTAATCTCCTATCTTAATATCAAGTTTATCAATTCCACGAATAGTAACATCTTCAGTAACTTCATCAGCAATACTATAAAGAAGAGTTGTGCTAATTCCTGCATAATTAATATTCATTCTTCCAGAAATATTTTCATAATTGGAAGAAATAGAACCTTCGTTTGATGTTACTCCTTCAGGATATGCATAAATTGTTCCTGAAACCGAAGGAACTGATGTAGAAATTCCATAATTAAGAACGAAACTCTTTAAACCAATATTTTGTTTTACGACAAAATCACCATTATAAAAACTTTGAGAAGAACCTGTTACTCTAACTTTATTATCTACAGAGAATCCATGATTATCAGAAGTTGTGACAGTTGCTAATCCAGTTACATTATTATAATTGATATTGGTTATACGAATCGATTTACCTGTCAAATAAACATATGCATCTTGTGATAAGGTTAAACCAACTCCTATTGTAGAGAATCCAGAGATAGAATTAGAAGAAGTAACTACAAAACTCTTAGCAGCGCCTACCGAAACACTTGTAATTCTATGAAGATCATTATAACCAGATAAACTTTCAGAAGAAACACCAGAAACTCTTACAACATCTCCAACATTATTGTAAATTTGAGCAACTTGTACAATTGCTCTTACAAATCCGGTCGTTGTTGCAATACCAGTTACAGTGAGAGTATTTCCAATTCCATATGCACTACCACCATCCATAATTCGAATGTCGGTAATATTGCCGGATGGATTAACCGAAACTCTTGCTGTAGCATGATATCCTGTGGTAGATCCAGCAAATCCTACCAATTTGGCATTATAATAAGTTCCTCCAGATCCTCCACCATATCCTACACCACCATAAACAAGATTAAGTTTAGTAATGCGATTTAATCCATGATCAATTGAAGTATATACAGTATGAGAAGATGTGTTAGAAGAAATTATATTAGTAATTCCAACTCCAACATCAATATCAGATAATATTTTAGATACAGTTTCTTTAGTAATACTATCACGAACATCACTTACAACAACTTCACCAATTAAAGATGATGAGGCAAAAGATTTGGATTCTTTTGGATCAGATACTGGATTATCACGATTTATCTGTGGGTATAATTCTTTTACTGGTTGAGAATAACTTTCTCCAGTAAAAGGTTGTACTACAGGAGTATTTGAAGAATTGACTATAGTAAGATAATATATTCCATCTTGTTTTTCAGGAATATATTTTTGTGCTTCCTGATTTCTATAGATGTAGTAGATATTATTATATCTCTTTCTCTTAAAGTAAGGTAAAGAAGTAGTTCTAGAGGAAATATCGTTAGTAAATGTTCCAGGATTTGTATTTAATCCAACAGAAAATTCTTTAGCACTACTAATTCCACTTACAACATAAGTTCTATTAAATCCAGAATCCGATATTGCAGTTGTATTAAGAGTACTCTTTACATTTACAAGTTCAACTTGAGATCCAATCCTTAGATTGTGGGGGAGTTCCGTAGTAATTTTTGCAGTCGAAGATCCATCCCAAGAAGCATCTGCAATAAATCTGAAATTTCTTTGTTGGTTTGGATCAATACTTCCAGAATTAAAATATGTCTGTATCTCAGAATCACTAGCACCAATAGTATTATTAGATTCTTGAAGGATAAATCCATCACTTGGTGGTCTTGCATATCCACCAGAATCCTTAGGAATCACATAACGAACTCTGTAAATTGTATCTGATGCATTCCTATTATATTTTTTACGCCTGATGTATGTTCTTGGAGTTGCATTCCCAAGACCACTAGTTCCTAAAGTTACAATAATAGGTCTAATGGTATTATCTGTAGATGACGTAGATACTTTTACATACCATTGACCGAGAGTTGTATCATATTGTATCGGGTGTCCTATATCACCAGGATTTTTGTCAGAAACTCTACTTACAATTTTTAGAGCACCGCCTTTATTATTAATTGTTACTTGTTTACCACTTGATCCGTCTTTAGCATCATTTAGTGTTTTTGCAAGTTTAATGTCAACACTTGTGGTTAATCCACTTGAAGCATTTGTATCAGTAATTGCATAATATATTGTATTTGGAGAAAGTCCATCTGGAAGATGTCCATTTTCACTTATAACACGAACAGATTCACCGTTTTCAAACGTGTGTCTTGAAGTAAGAGTGATAACAGTAGAAGAAATACTATTAATTCCAACTGAACTTCTACCAACATTAAAAGATTTCTCAGAACTTGTCTGAGAATTAGGCATTACAATGCGAGAACTATATTCGTTAGTAGATCCACCATTAGAAATTAAGACTCTAAGAGTATCGTTTTGTCTTGCACCAATTCTATATCCTTCAAGAACATATTCTGGTAAAACATCACGATTCTTTTGATTATACAGATAAAGCCTTTCATTTGTAGATACACCTACTGTCGTAGCAACATCTATAGCATCAAACTCAATAGAAATTTCTTCATTAGGAATTTCCCTTGGAGGGATAATATGAGTAATATATCCACGATCATCTTGTGGGAAAGCGTTTCTTCTAAATCCAGAAGCAACTAGTGATTTTGCGCCAAAGTTTGAGTTTGAGTTCGTAACAGATTGATCACCACCACTTTCTACAGAGAAGTGTTCGGCGTATCCAATCGCAAATATAGAAACATTCTGAATAAATGCATCATTAATACATTTTATATGGAAGTTTCTATAAGATGGTTTATATATTGCTCTGGAATTTGTACTAATAGTCTCGTTTCCAGCAAAAGTATTGTCTTTATAAGTTCCTGTTGTTTCGTCATAAAGAACAAATGCATTATCATCTTTTTGAAGACCAATTCCAGTGAATTGGGCAATGACCATAGATTTAAAACCAGATGCCTTATCTCCGTCAGCAAGGACTCCACACATTCCATAAACAGATCTTAAGGAAAGATTAAAGATATATGGAGAAGCCGAAGTTACTGTATCCGAAGTTAAGGATAATATAGATCCAATTGCTGAAGGAGAAGCAATTGTAGGAGCATTTTGTACTTTATATCTAATTTGAGTATCGCTTAATTTCTCAGTTACGACAAAGTTTCCATCATATCCATCCGCAGAAATCCCTTCTACTCTAAATGGAGTATCAACATCTAATCCAGGAACTACTGTTTCTGTAGTTAAAGTAATTGTTGTAGATGGAGTTACTCCATTTCCAGAAATTATACTTGAAATTGCAACGGATAATCCAGTAGACCCTACAATACGGTATTCATCAATTTTTGGTTCAATATCAATAGAAGAAGATGGATAATCTGGTTCAATAGTACGACCAGAAGAAGGACCATAAGCCAATCCAACTTTTTCATAATACATATCCAGATCTGTTCGATCTGTAGTATATGTTTGGAATTCATCTTGAATTGTTACTGGATTTACTCCATCAACATATTCAAAACAAGAAAGTTTATGGTGAGAAAAATTTGGAACAAATAAATTGGAAGTATAATCAATATAACATTGACCATTTGGATCAGCATCAAATATTGAAAACTGCCAAAAATAGCAACCACCAGTTACACGGAAAATTGAAGACCTTTCAATATTATCATTAACTGGATTTGGAACATATTTTGGGCGAATCTTTGTTTTTCTTAAATCTAAACCGACTAAAGATGTTCCTCTCGGAACAATAACTCCACCATGAATACTATTCAGTTTATATAATGCATTTTCAGTATCATTGAGATCAAAATTTGTAGATAATTCGAACGGAGGAAAATTACTTGAAGTACCGCCACTCCTCAATCTAAAATTATTTGATCCATCAGGAATCCAACCTGGCCTATTATCAATTATATGGTCGCCTGGATAAACTAAAATGGTAGTTTTACCAAATCTATCGTTATTCAGACCTCTCTGATATGAAAATCTTGCCGCTTCAATCAGTGCTCTTTGAATAGTTTTAAATGGGCGGGTTAAACTATTTCCCTGATTTTCAATACTATCTGTTGCGTCAAGACTGTTTGGATCAACATATAAAATATTACCACGAACAGACTTCAGAAAATTTTCCAGGCGTGAAAGACCCATCTTATTAATACTTATAGTTTC
>Ga0075473_10000628_pt1 | contig 14701 bp, 11 predicted proteins | sample DEB19_08_DNA_FD_76340 | JGI IMG/M metagenome (GOLD analysis project Ga0075473, IMG submission 76340) | Aqueous microbial communities from the Delaware River and Bay under freshwater to marine salinity gradient to study organic matter... | ecosystem: Environmental > Aquatic > Marine > Coastal ... | reverse complement strand
GGGTGGTCAGGTTCCGGATCTCGCAGGCGGGAGGCTCGCCGGCATGCACGCCCACCGGGGCGAGCGCGGCGAGGAGAACGGTGGACCCCAGGATCACGGCGGCCACGCGGGACCGGGTGGTGCGGAAGGCGTGCATCGGTCGCTCCATCTGGGACACCGGCGCAGAGGCGACGGGTGGACCCAGACGCTAGCAGGCGCCGTCAAGCCGCGGGAGGCGGGCCGAGCCCGGGACGTGGAGGCCAGGGGATCGTGAAGGCGGCCACTCCGCAGCCGCCGGCGGCTATCCCTCCCCGCGCGCCTTCTTGCCCAGGGCGGTCGTGAGGCGGTGGAGGGCCGGCGAGATGTCGCCGATCGGGATCCGGACGTCCAGGATCGAGATCCGGCCGCGGTTCGCCTCGGCCTCCGTCAGGGCGCGCTCGAGCTCGCCCTCGGTCTGGACATCCCAGCCGCGGCCGCCGCCGATCACCCGCGGGATCTCCGCGTAGCGCCAGTCGTTCACGTCGTTGAAGACGCCGTCGATCATCGGGCGCTCCGTCCCGTAGCCCCGGTTGTTCACGACGATGACGATCGGATCGAGGTCCCCACCGGCACGGAGGAAGGAGCTCAGCTCCATCCCCGTCATCTGGAAGGCGCCATCGCCCACGAGGACGAGCGGACGCATCGCCGGGCGGGCGAGCTGGACGCCGAGCGCCGCGGGGACCGCGAAGCCGAGCGAGAGGTAGTAGGCGCAGGCCATGTAGCCGGCGTGCTCCACGAAGAGGTCGAGCGTCGCGAAGCAGCAGTCGCCCGCCTCCGCGATGACCGTGGTCTGGGGCGTGAGGCGCTCGTTGATGCACTGGACAAGGCGGGCGATCGTGATCGGTGCGTCCGGGACCGCGACCCACGGAGCGGGGCGCGGCGGGTTCGGGACGACCGGGGCCGGGCGCGTCCCCAGGGCGGGCTCCAGGTGGAGCATGAAGTCCTTGAAGACGATGTGGTCGTAGGTGGCGCGGCGGATCGTGAGCTTGTCGCTCGTCACGTGGATGAGCCGCGAGCGATCGACCTTCGCGGTGTGGATGCCGAGGGTGGCGTCGCTCAGGTTCGCGCCGAGCGCGAGGATGCAGTCGCTCGACTCCACGTAGTCGCGCACGACCTCGCTGCCCAGGCCGCCTGCGTAGACGCCGAGATAGAGCGGATGGCTCTCCATGATCACGGACTTGCTGAGGGTCGTGGTGGCGCAGGGGATACCGGTCCGCTCCAGGAGCCCGGGGAGGAGGTCGGCGACCTCGAAGCGGTGGATCTCCTCGCCCGCGAGGATGACCGGCTGCTTCGCCTGGCCCACCATCCGGGAGATCTCGGCGAGCGCCTCGGCGAGGATCTCCGGGTCGCTCTTCTCGCGCCCCGCGCGGATCGGGCCGATCTCGATCTCCGCGTTGATCAGGTCGCGCGGCAGCTCCAGGTAGACGGGGAGCTTCTCGTGCATGCAGGCGGCGAGGACGCGGTCGATCTCGCGCTGGGCGCTCTCCGGGTCGTCCAGGATCGCGGAGGCGATCGTGATCTCCTCGAAGATCCGGAGCTGGCTCTCGAAGCTGCGCACCTTGTGGTGGACGAGCGCCTCGCGGTTCCGCTCCCGGACCCCCGGGCCGCCGCAGATGACGACGACCGGCGACTTCTCCGAGAAGGCCTGCGCCGTGGTGTTCGTCACCTTCAGGCTCCCCACGCCGTAGGTGATGCACACGGCGCCGATCCCGTTCAGGCGCGCGTACGCATCCGCGGCGAAGCCCGCCCCCTGCTCGTCCGAGGTGTTGACCACGGTGAGCTCGGAATCGGTGAGCTGCTTGTAGTAGGCCAGGACGAAGTCACCGGGCACGCCGAAGACGTGCCGCGCGCCGAGCGCGAGGAGGCGGTCGATGAGGTACTGGCCGATCGTCGTCGTCGCCACGGGCGTCTCCGTCTCGCTGCTCAGGCTGGGCTCGGTGGATCCGGCGGGTCGCCGGGAAGGATGACGGGCGTCGCCACGACGTCCGCGGGGACCTCGCGCGGGGCGACCGTCCGTGCCGGGAAGAGTACCCGGACGCACACGACCACGACGAGGGCCACGACCGCCGAGCCGAGGACGGAGGCCGTGTAGGCCCGTGTCACGGCACCCGCGACGATCGATTCCATCACACCGTCCATCTCCGGGATCTCGCGTGCGATCGCGTCCAGAACGGAGGGGACGCCGTGCATGATCTGGGCCATCGTCCCGGACTCCTCGAGCGCGCCGGCCTGCGGGAGCGCCATGACCGAATCGTGGATGGCGATGGCCTCCAGCCCGGCGTAGATGACGGAGATGAGGGCGACACCGACCGCCCCGCCGCTCTCCCGGGAGGTCTGGAAGAGGCCGGCCGCCGTGCCACGGAGCCCCTTCTCCGTCCGGGCCATGGCGGCCGTCTCCGAGGGCGCGAGGATGAGCCCCAGGCCGATCCCGAGGAGGATGAACGGCCCGGCGAGCTCGGCGGTGCCGGCTCCCCGGTGGGTGAGGGCGAGAAGGACGCAGGCGAGGGCGACGATGAGGAAACCCGCGATCACCGGGCGGCGGTGGCCATGGCGGTCGACGAGGAAGCCGGTGAGGGGGGCGACGAGGGCGACGGGGAGAAGCGCCGGGAGAAGGGCGAGGCCGCTCGCCACGGGATCCAGCGCCATCCCGAGGGAGAGATAGCGGAGGGTATAGACGTTGAAGCCAAGGATGATCAGCTGGTAGCCGAAGACGGCGATGACGGAGCCGAGGTAGAGCGAGGTGCCGGTCATCCGACGGTCGAGGACCGGGTGGAGATCGGCGCGGTCCGCGCGGATCGCGACGACGAGGAGGACGATCCCGGCGACGACGAGGACGAGGACGGACGGCGCGAGGAGGCCTTCCCCCGGTGCACGCGAGATCCCGGTGAGGAGCGCGATGATCCCCGCTGCCCAGGCGACGGAGACGAGGCGCGGGACGCGGGTGCGCGGGTCGTGGCCGGTCTCCGGGGCGCGGAGCAGAACGAGGGGGAAGAGCGCGAGCGGGATCGCGCCGGCAAGGAGGAAGATCGTGCGCCAGCCGGGACCCATGACGAGGAGGGCGCCGAGGAAGGGGCCGATCGCGATGCCGAGCATCATCAGCCCGATGAGCGCGCCGGCGGTCCGGCCCCGCTGCCGTGGCGGTGTCACCCAGACCATGAGCGCGGTGAGCCCGGGGAGGATCGCGGCGGCGCCCACACCCTGGAGCATCCGGGCGACGATGAGGAGCTCGATGCCGGGAGCGAGGGCACACGCGAAGGACGCTGCGCCGTAGACGATGAGACCGGCGAGGAGGACCCGCCGGTGGCCGACGCGGTCGCCGATCCGTCCAAGCGCGACGAGGGGGGCGCAGATCCCGAGGAGATAGGCCGTGGTGACCCAGAAGAGCGCGGGCGTCCCGGCGTCCATCTCCAGCGCGATCGCAGGGACCGCGACGCCCACCACCGTGACCATGACGAAGATCTGGGCACGCAGGATGGCGATCGCGACGAGCGCCGGGATCCGCCCGGGCTCCGGGAAAAAGGGGGCGGCCGCTCGCACCGGGGTCAGCGCGTGAAGAAGCGCGGCGCGGTCCGGTCGCGCGTCCCGACGTCCCAGCCGGCGATCCGCTCCGCGACCCCCGCGAACGGCCCGCCGGCGAGCGCTCGGACCTCCTCGTGCTGGGGGAAGGCGCGCGCGAGCGCGATCTCGATCTCCTCCTCGACCGCCCTGCCCCCCGGTAGCGGCGCGCGTTCCTGGGAGCGGAGGATCCTGGACGGCCAGTCACGTCCCAGCCCCCCGATCGGCGAGCCGGGGTCCGGCGGGCCGGGGTCCAGGCCGAGCCGCGGCAGGAGGCCCCGGATCGTCCGGACCGGGTCGGCGACGATGTCATCCAGGCGGACGATCTCGATCGTGCCGGAGGGGAGCGGACCGCGCGCCAGGGCGACGAGGCCGGCGAGGAAGGTGAGGAAGCCCTCGATCGCGTCCGGGAGCGAGTACCCGCCCCGCATCCAGGACCGGACGACGAGCTCGGGGTCGCGCTGGATGATGAGGATCGGGGTCCCGGGGGCCCGCTCCACGACGACCGGCAGGGAGGGGAGATAGGCGGGCGTCTTGTCCAGGAAGGGCCGTCCGCGGAGCCCCGGATCGGGGTCGAGCGTCCGGAGGTAGCGGTAGGCGGCGGCATGGTCGGCGCAGGCGCGGTAGCGGAGATCGAAGTCCGCCGGGAGACCGACCTCGGCATCCGCGTGCGTCCGGTAGGGCTCCGGATACCCGCGGGCCGGTGACTCGGCGAGGAGGACGGCGCCCTCGAAGGGCCGCGACGCGCGGATCGTGTCGGCGAGGAGCCAGGCGGTCAGGGAGGTCCCGCCCTTCGCCCAGCCGGTCACGATGCAGGCGAGGACGTCCGGCGGGATCGGCTTCCACGGGGTCATCGTCCGGCGCCACCCCGGGCGGGGAGCCGGAGCCCCGCGTAGACGGCGAGGAGCGTCTCGGCCTGGCGCTCCCAGGCGTAGGGGCCACGCGCCGCAGCGAGGGCGGCGGCGCGGTACGCGGCACGGCGCTCCGGCGGCGCGTCGAGGATCCGCCGGATCGCCGCCGCGATCGAGACCGGGTCGTCCGGGTCGCACAGCTCACCACACCCGGTGGCCCGCACGATCGGGCCCATCCCGGGGAGGTCCGAGGCGACGACCGGCACCCCGGCGCCCATCGCATCGAAGAGCTTCGTGGGCGTGTTCAGCCGGTGGTTCAGGGTGTCCCCCTGGACGGGCATCGCGGAGATATCCGCCGCGGCGATGAGGGGGAGGATCTCCGCGGGGGCGACGGGACCGGGGAAGACGATCCGGTCCGCGTGGGGGAGCGCGGCGGCCTCCGCCCGGTAGCGCGGGTAGTCGTCGCCCATCCCGGCCACCACGAGGACGGCACCGGGGACGTGCTCCATCGCCCGGCAGAGCTCGGAGATCCCCCGGCCGGGCATCGCGAGCCCGAGCCACAGGACGACCGGCGTCCCCGGCGCCAGCCCGAGCCGCTCGTGCCACCGGTGCTCCGGCGGGTCGGGCGGGGTGAAGTCCGGCGGTCCGTTCCAGACGATCGCGGGCATCCGGTCCCAGGCGGCGCCGAGGACCTCCGCGTAGGGGGTGCTCACGCTGATGAGCGCGTCCATGGAGCGAGCGAGCGCCCGCTCCCGGCGCTCGAGGAGCCGGCGCCAGGGGCCGGGGAGGCGGGCGAAGCGGCCGGCCTGGACATCGAGGTCGCGGGCGTCGTAGATCGCGAGGCCGCCGTGGCGGCGCCGGAGCTCCGCCGCGAGCGGAAGGGTGACGAGTCCCTCCGCCTGCCAGATGTCGGCGGGTGGGACGGCACGGGAGATCGCGCTCGCCCACGCGGAGGTGAGCCGGAGGTAGCGGAGCGCCTGGACGCCCCGGCCCACGGAGGCGGTGAGAAGCCGGCGGAGACGGGCCACGGTGCCGGCCGGCGCCGCCGGGCCCGCACCACGCTCCTCGCCCGCGGGGAGCGCCGGACTGGGGAGCCAGGCGAGCGGCCGCGGCTGCGCGACCCGGATGACGCGGAAGCCATGTTCCTCCTGGCGCTCGGGGAGCCCGGCCTTCTCGCGCGCCACCACGGTCACGTCATAGCCCGCCGCCCCGAGCGTCCCGGCGATCTTCCAGACGCGGGAATCGGTCTCGAAGGGGTTGTTCGGCAGGAGGACGACCCGCTGCGGCCGGACCTCCGCGCCGTCCGGACCGGAGACCACGGTCATCCCCGTGCGGCTGCCGCGAGCCGCCGGTAGAGGCGCACGAGATCGCCCGCCGTGCCGTCCCAGGTGTAGCGCGCGAGGGCGATCTCCCGGCAGCGCACCCGGAGGGCGGCCATCTCATCCGGGGGGAGGTCGAGGAGCGCCGCGATCTCCCCGGCCACCGATGCCGGGTCGTCGATCGTGGCGCAGCGGCCGATCCCTTCCGCGCTCACGAGGCGGCACTGCTCGTTCTCGCGCGCCACGACCACGGGGACCCCCGCCATGATCGACTCGAAGAGCTTGTTCGGCAGGTTCATCCGCTGGTTCAGGGTGCGCGGCGGCTGGCCCACGAAGGAGACGTCCGCGCCGGCCGTCCAGCCGAGCAGCTCGTCCGGCGGCACGGCCGGGAGGACGCGGACCCGGTCCGGCCGCTCGCGGGCGATCCCGCGCAGCCAGCCCTCGAGCCGCCCGTAGCCCATGAAGACGGCGACCGTCCCCCGCGACCGGAGCGCCGGCTCCTCCACCGCCGCCACGAGCTCCTCCACGCCGCGGTCCACGGAGAAGCCGCCCTGGTAGAGGACGATCGGCCGGCCCGGCTCCACGCCGGCCGCCTCCCGAAGCCGCGGCAGGACCGGCGCGGAGGGATCCTCGGGGCGCCATGCCGGCGGGCAGTTGAGGACGATCCCCGGGCGTTCCGGGAGCGACCAGCGCTCCTCGATCAGCTGCGCCACCGGGTCGCTCACCGCGAGGAAGCCGGACGCTCCCCGGACGAGCCGGCGCTCGCGGGCGCGCACGATCGCGCGGAACCAGCGGGGCATCCGCGCCAGGCGGGCCGCCTCGCTGTGGTAGTCCGCCACGTCGTAGACGAAGCGTGCACCGAGCCGGCGGGCGGCCCCGTGGACGACCGGCAGGACGATGAAGGACTGGCAGTGGAAGACGTCCGTCCCCGGTGCGGCGCCGAGGACGAGCTCCGTCCAGGGTCCGACCCGGCGGGCGTTCGCAAGGAGCTCCACGCTGCGCCGGATCGGGTGGCGGAGCCGGTCCAGGCCGCGCGGCGGATCCGGCGGCAGGACCGTGGCCGCGGGGTCGAGCCCGATCAGCCGGCAGAGGAGCGTCCGGAGCGGTCCGGGAAGCGGCCGGAGGGCGAGGGAGAGCCGCCGGTCCACGGGGAGCCGCACGAGCCGGACGCCGGGCGCGAGCTCCTCCTCCGGGGCGAGGCCCGGCCCGGACCAGCCGAGGATCGTCAGCCGGTGGCCGTCCTCCGCGAGCGAGGTGGCAGAGCGAAGGAAGCGGGAATCGTGCTCGAAGGGGTTGGCGGCGACGATCGTCACCGCGAGGGATCGGGCAGGGGCTCCGCTCCGGTCGATCGGGGAGGCCGAGGTGGTGGGCTCCGGTCCGGTGGAGGTCGCGCTCACGCCCCGGGCTCGGGCGGCAACGCCGCGCGCCGGGGGGTCCGCCCACGGATCGCGTCCCAGCGCAGCTGGAGGACGACGATCAGCGCCTCGCCGATGATCCGGCGCGACATCTTGCTCTGGCCCACGCGCCGGTCCGCGAAGACGATCGGCACCTCCACGGCCCGGGCGCCCGCGCGCGTCGCGAACCAGGTGGTGGCGATCTGGAAGACGTAGCCACCCGCCTGGACACGCGGCCAGTCGATCGCGGCGAGCGCCGGCCGGCGCCACGCCTTGAAGCCGCCCGTCAGGTCATTCGGTCCGAGCCCGAGGATCACCTTGGCATAGAGGGATCCGCCGCGCGAGATGATCCGCCGCCCAAGTCCCCAGTCGCGCACTCCGCCACCCGGCGTGTAGCGCGATCCGATGACGAGGTCCGCACCCTCCGGCCGGGGCGCGCCCGGGCCGCCCGCCAGGGCACCCACGAGGGCGGGGAGATACGCGGGATCGTGCGACCAGTCCGCATCCATCTGGACGATCCGCTGCGCGCCACCGCGGAGCGCGACCCCGAAGCCGTCCGCGTAGGCCTTGCCGAGGCCCTGCTTGCCGGGCCGGTGGTGGACGCGGATCCGCGGCTCCTCCGCCGCCATCCCGTCCGCGATCCGGCCGGTCCCGTCCGGCGAGGAATCATCGACGACAAGGAGGATGGCTCCGGGAAGCGCCGCGAGGATCGCCGGGGCGATCGCGGGCAGGTTCTCGGCCTCGTTGTACGTGGGGAGGACGACCCAGGTGTCGGCGAACGACGGCTCGCTCATCGCCCCCAGTCTATCCGCGCGGCGGGGATGAGCGCCGGTGGGATCGGCGCGCCCCTCAGCCGGCCGCGCCGATCGTGCCCCGGAAGATCGCGGACTGGGCGCCGCCATCCGCATCCGTGCCGGCCACGGTGAGCGTCACCTTGCCCGCCTTGCCGCGCGGCACCGACCAGGTGATGCGGAAGGTGGTGGCGTCGATGCGCTTCGCGGTGACGGTATAGGCCGGGGTGCCGGGCTGCTTGACGGTGATCGAGGGGCGGCCCGCGAGGGGCTCCGCGCTCACGAGGTCGAGGGTCGCCGTCCGGCCGGGCCGGAGCGTGAGCGGCCCGCCGAGGAGGAAGGGGGCGTGGTCGATGAGGAGCCGGTGGCTGTAGGTGCCGGCATCCGTGCTCACGGTGACGAGCGAGGTGTAGCGGCCGTCCGGGACGATCGCGCCGGCGTCATCCCGGCCGTCCCACTCCCAGCCCACCGGCCCGGCGGCCAGGAGGGTCTCCGCGAGGCCCGTCCGGATGACCGTTCCGGCGCCATCGAGGATGCGCCAGCTCACCGTGGCCTCGCGGAGGAGGGTCGCCGACTGGACGCTGGTCGCCGCGAGGGAGTCGCCGTCGCCGTTGTAGAAGAGGGCGCTGCCGGCCTGGGGCCTGGCGAGCGAGGTGAGGACGCGGACCGGGAGACCGACCGCTTCGCCCAGGTTCCCCGACCGATCGCGGGCGCTCAGCTCGATCCGGTAGCGGCCGTCCGCCACGACCTTGCGGTCGTCGTTCCGGCCGTTCCAGGTGATGCTCCCCGCGCCGGCCTCCGCCCAGAAGGTGAAGCGGCGGACATCGTTCCCGCCGACCTTCCGGATCCGGACGCTGAGGAAGGCGGGCTCGCTGAGGACGTAGCTGACCGGGAAGTCCTCCGAGAGGCCGTCGCGGTTCGGGGTGAAGACGGGGGCTGCCTCGTCCGCGGGGACGATCGTGTCGTCGTCCTGGACGCCGCTCACATCGCTGAGGACGGGGGCATCGAGGTCGTTCGGATCGGCGACGCCGAGCCACTCCACGTTGGAGAGCTCGTGATCGCCGCTGATCGCCCGGAGGAAGCCGGCCTCCGGGTCGGGGTCGAGCCGGACCCGCGCGCCGGGGACGCGCTCGGAGGGGAAGTCGAGGCTCGGCCGCGCGCCGATCCAGCCGTTGTAGGGGCCGACCGGCTGGCCGAAGCGCATCCGGAAGAAGCCGTCCATCGTCACGGGGTCCGAGGAGAAGAGCGTGCGGACGAGCGTCGCGCCGGGCTGCCAGCCGAGCGCGATGACGGTGCGGGCACCGGCGTCGAGGAAGCCCGCCGCGTAGTTGTCCACGCGCTGCCGGGCGTCCGCGAGGGACGGGATCGGCGAGCCGGACTCCGCGTTGCCGGAGGCGTAGCAGAGGCCGTTGAAGAGGACGATCGCGTTGGGCGCGAAGCGGATCTCGGCGCGGATATGGTCCGCACCCCAGTAGCGGGTGGTGACGTTGTCCTTCGTGCCCAGCTTGGGGGTCAGGCCGAGCCCGTTCTTCGTCTCCTCCTGGAAGGGGCCGTAGGGGCTCGGCCAGCCGTTGCCGTGGCCGAGGTAGACGAAGAGGTCGGCGCCGGTGGCCTCCTCCACGACCCGCTCCCAGGTGGCCTCGGGGTGGTAGAGGCGGACGACCTGCATCCCCTCCTCCTCCGCCGCGAGGGCGATCGCCTCGCCGCGGGCGATGAAGCGGGAGGTCGACGAGCCGACCGGGCCGACGACGACGACCGCCTTCTTCGTGGGCGCGACCGCGTCGATCCGCGCCTCCTGCGCGGCCGGGGAGAGCCGGGTCCAGGGGCGCCGGCCGCTCCGGGCATCGGCGGACGCGGTCCCCGCCACGACCGCGAGCGCGCAGACGACCGCGACGATGGCGGTGAGTCGGCGGACGGTCTTCCGGGGGGAGTTGCTGTGCGTCACGTCGTCGGGCTCCGGCGGCTCGATCGCGTCTCCCCGGGACCGGGGGATCGCGACGGCGAGCCGGAGCATCCGCGCAGGAAGGCGGGCCGACGACCATGCGGATGGTCCTCCCCCCGACCCCCCCATCGGGGGAGGGGGGTGGCGGGCGGAGCGGCGTCCGGGGCGGCGCGCAGGAGGGAGGGTGCGCTCCGGTGCGGTGGTGGATGGCCGGACCGGTCATCCCCCGACGGTCATGGTCCCTTGGTACGGCCCCCCGCCCGGGGCACGGGATCAGGGCTCGAAGGTGGCCTGGGAAGGCGCTCGAGCCGGTGCGGGGGACGGATCGGTGACCTCGTCCGCGAAGGGGTCATCCGTGGCCGTGGGGTCGGTGATCCGCGGGCCCTCGTAGCTGGTGACGACGAGGACGGTCTCGAGCCGCTCCAGGTCCGCGGCGGGAAGGATCCGGCCGCTGCGGGTGAAGCCGTCCGATCCCTCGACGACGTCCACGATCGTCCCGATCACGAGGCCCTTGGGGAGGATCGAGCGGACGCCGGTGACGAGCTGGCCGGCGGTGAGGACCGTGTCACCCACCTCGAGCTTCTCGGTGGCAGCCACCTTCTCCAGCTTCAGCGGCTGGGAGAGGTCGCCGATCACCTCGCCGGTGGCGCGGGTGCCGGAGGCGAGGCCGATGACGAGGGAGCGGGTGTCCGAGAGGAGCCGCACGCTCGAGCCGCCCCGGTAGACCTCCGTCACGACGCCCACGAGCGAGCCGCCGGGGGCGAGGACGGCATCGTTGACCTCCACACCCGCCTCCGTGCCGCGGTCGATCGTGATGAGGCGCTCGAACTGGCTGGGGTTCCGCTGGACGACCGTGGCGGCGACCGAGTCGAAGTCCAGCTCCTTGCGCGTCCCGAGCAGCTCGGTGAGACGCGCGTTCTCCGAGCGCAGGACCTCCAGCTGCGCCACGCCCTGCTCCAGCTCCGCGACCCGCGCCACGAGGACGCTGTTCTCCTGGCGGAGCTGGTCGATCTCCGCGAAGGCGGAGAAGATCGAGCCGACCGCGCGCGAGCCTTCCGCGAGGACCTCCTGGACCGGGCCGAACGCGAAACGGACGCCGTTGCGCAGCTCGCGCACGGGGGCGGTACCACCCGCCACGAGGAGGATGAGAGCGAAGAGGAGCATCAGGCCGTAGATGACGACCGGCCGGCGCGGCGTGCTCGGGTTCAGCATCGGCGCCGCCTTCGGCGCTCATGCACCGTGCGCCGCATCGTCAGCGGAGACCGCGCGAGTAGGTCTCCGGGACGAGCGCCCGCTCCATCACCGGGTCATCCAGGGACTCCATCACCTTCCCGGTCCCACGCGCGACGCAGGTGAGCGGGTCGTCCGCGATATGGACGGGCATCTGGGTCGCCTCGGAGATCCGGCGGTCGATCCCCTGGACGAGGGCGCCACCGCCGGCGAGCACGATCCCCTGGTCGATGATGTCCGCGACGAGCTCCGGGGGCGTCTCCTCGATCGTGTCCTTGATCGTCTCCACGATCTGGCCGATCGATCCCTCCATCGCCTCGCGCACCTGGTCCGCGGAGATCTCCACCGAGCGCGGCAGGCCGGTGAGGAGGTCACGGCCGCGGAGGATCACCCGCTGGTCGTCCCAGGGGCCCGCGCAGGCGGAGCCGATCGCGATCTTGATCTCCTCGGCGGTCCGCTCACCCACGAGAAGGTTGAACTCGCGGCGGCTGTACGCGATGAGGTCCTGGTCCAGCTCGTCCCCGCCGATCCGGACGCTGCGCGCGACCACGATCCCGCCGAGGCTGACGACCGCGACCTCCGTGGTCCCGCCACCGATATCCACGATCATGCTTCCGGTGGGCTCGGCGATGGGGAGGTCCGCGCCGATCGCGGCGGCCATCGGCTCCTCGATGAGGCGCGCCCAGCGGGCGCCGGCGTTGAGGGCCGCATCCCGGACGGCGCGCTTCTCCACCTCGGTGACGCCGCTCGGGATGCCGAGGAGCATCCGCGGCCGGGGGACCATCCCGACGCGATCGTGGACCCGCGCGATGAAGTACTTGATCATCTGCTCGGTGACGTCGAAGTCCGAGATGACCCCGTCCCGGAGGGGACGGATCGCCTGGATGCTGGCGGGGGTCCGGCCGACCATCCGCTTGGCCTCCGCACCGACCTCGAGGACGCGCTTGGTCCGCACGTCGATCGCGACGACGCTGGGCTCGCTGATCACGATCCCCCGCCCACGGACGTGGACGAGCGTGTTCGCGGTCCCGAGATCGATCCCGATGTCGCGGGAGAACCGGCCGAGGAAGGCGTCGAACATGAGAGGCGGAAGCGCACCCGTGAAGCGGATGTAGGGGACGGGCCAAGGACCGTCCGGCGGGCCCTGCGCGGGCGGCGGGGCCGGGCAGCGGAGGGTAGGGCGAGTATAGCCCCGGCTCGCCCCTCCCCCGCCGGAACCGGACGACCGGTCTCCGCCGGAGAACGGAAGGGAACCGGGCGGACGCCCCGGGCGTCTCTCGGGGCGCACCCGGCCGGCGATCGCCGGCCACCCCGTTCGGAGGTCCCACGATGCCGCTCCATCCCACACCCCGGCTCGCCCGCGTGGCGCTCGCCGGCGCTGCCGTCCTCCTCGCCGCGGGCGCGCTCACCCCGGCCGCTGCTGCCGGCGAGAGCGCCGCCCCGTCCGATCCCGACGCGGTCATCGTCCGCGTGGACTGGGTCGGTGGCTATATCCGGCCGGGCTATGAGCTCGTCCGGCTCCCCCAGGCCGTCGTCTACGCGGATGGGCGGATCGTGACCGAGGGAGCCCGGATCGAGATCTATCCCGGCCCCCTCCTGCCGCCGGTCCTCATCGGCCGCCTCTCCGAGGCGCAGCTCGCCCGGATCGTCGCCGCGGCCCGGGAGGCCGGGCTCGCCTCCGGAGAGGATCGTGCCTACGGGCCGGGCCTCGTGGCGGACGCGCCGGACACCCTCTTCACGATCGTCACGCCGGACGGCGTGACCCGGACCTCGTTCGGGGCCTTCGGCATCGAGCAGGAGTGGCCCGACCCGGAGGAGGCGGCCGCGCGCGCAGCGGCCCAGGCCTTCCTTGACACGCTCGTGGTGGAGCCCGAGGCCGAGCCGTGGACCGCCTACGTGCCCCAGGCGGTCCGTCTCCTCGTCAACGTCTACGGCGACCCGGACCCCGACTTCCCCCAGCCGGAGGTCGCGTGGCCCGGCCCCACCTCCCTCGCGACCGGCGGCGAGCCGATCTTCCCGGACGATCCGCTCGGCGGCCGCTGCATCGTCATCTCCGGTGACGAGCTGACGACGACCTGGCCGGTCCTGGAGGGGGCGAACGAGCAGACGCCCTTCACGAGCGACGGTGCCGCATGGCGGATCATCGTCCGGCCGCTTCTGCCGGGAGAGCCGGAGACCTGCACGCAGGGCTGACCGGCGCGCCCAGGCCCGCACGACCGCCCCGGGGGATCCCCCTGGGGCGGTCCGCATCCTCCGGCCGCTCAGCGTCCGGCCCCACCCCGGTCGAAGGCCACACCGCGATCCCGGAGGCTGACCCACGTCCCGTGCCCGAGGATCAGGTGGTCCAGGACCGCGATGTCCAGGAGGCGACCCGCCGCGACCGCCTCCGCGGTGAGATGGAGATCGTCCGGGCTGGGGAGGGGGTCGCCGGAGGGGTGGTTGTGGACGACGATCAGGCCCGCGGCGTGCCGGCGGACCGCGTCCCGGAAGAGCTCCCCGATGCGCACGAGCGCCGCGGACACATTCCCCTGGTAGACGACCGGGGCCGCGATGACCGCGTTCCGGGCGTCCAGGAGGAGGACGCGCAGCTCCTCGCGCTCCAGGACGCCCATCTCCGGGAGGAGCCGCTCGGCGACATCCCGCGGGGAGCGGATCACCCAGCGCCGGTCCGGCCACTCCGCCAGCGCGCGCCGTCCCAGCTCGAAGGCGGCCGCGAGACGCGCGGCCCGCGCCGGTCCGATGCCCGGGAGGGCGGCGAGCTCATCCACGGTGGCGCTCGCCACCCCACGCAGGCCATCCAGGCGGGCGAGGGCGGCGTGTGCCGCATCCGTGGCCGTGGGCGAGGGATCCCGCGTGCCGCAGACGATCGCGATCAGCTCCGCCGGGGTCCGCGACCGGTCCACCCCGCCGCCCGCCCGTAGCGCCCGTCCTCCGCGATCCGCCGGGATCGCCGGTCCATCGATCATCCCTGCCGCTCCGCTCGCCGCTGTCGTGGTGGCGTTCCCGGGGCCGGCCGACGGAGCCCGCCGATTCCCCCGCCGTCCGGTCCCGGGAACGCTGCCCATCATCGGGAGGGTCTCTGCGCGGCCACTTCACCGGCGGTGGATGAACGGCGCGGGAGGCTCAGGAGGTGGTGGCGGCCCCCGCGGCGAAGCCGAGGACGAGGACGATCGCGTTGTAGGTCATGTGGCCCCCGATCGAGGCGAGGAGGCCGCGGCGGAGGAGGAGGAGGCCGAGGACGACCGAGAGCGGGACGAGGACGACCATCTGGAGGAGCGCCTGGCCGGCCCCCACGAGGAAGGAGACGGAACCGATGTTCGCGACATGGACGATCGCGAAGAAGAAGGCGCTCCGGAGGATCGCGCTCCGCTCCGGGAGGTCGCGCACCCAGGCGCTGAGGGCGAAGCCACGGAAGAAGATCTCCTCGCCGATCGGGGCGACGACCACGACCGCGAGGGCGAGGATGAGCCGGTCGAGCTCGGTGGTGGCGGGCGCGAGGACCTGCGGCGCCCGGACCTCCAGGAGAGAGCCCACGATCGCGGTGAGGTAGAGGATGCCGACGCTCGCGGGGAGCGCGACGAGGATCCCGGTCCCGAACGAT
>Ga0075473_10000619_pt1 | contig 14755 bp, 9 predicted proteins | sample DEB19_08_DNA_FD_76340 | JGI IMG/M metagenome (GOLD analysis project Ga0075473, IMG submission 76340) | Aqueous microbial communities from the Delaware River and Bay under freshwater to marine salinity gradient to study organic matter... | ecosystem: Environmental > Aquatic > Marine > Coastal ... | reverse complement strand
CAAAGGACACGTACCGTTTGCAGGTGATTCCAACGTGACCCGTAATGTGTTGACAGGCGACACATCAACCACCGCCGTGGGCACCGCGACGATTGGTGAGAAGGGCGCGCTGGCCAAACAGGCTGAAGCAGGCGCAGCGGAAAAAACCGCTCAAGCTAAAGCTGCTGACGCCCTGGCCGCTGAGCGCGGAGCGATGCTTCCAAAAATAAGCGAAGAAATCAAAAAATTAAAAGCCGAAACCGAAAAAATCAGTAAAGAAACTGGCCAAGTCGGTGTAGACAAAGTTACGCACGAACGCCTGAGCACAATCATCAACTCGGCTAATGCAACTTTGACGTCGCTTGATAACACGGGGCCTGGTAAAACCCCGAAAGAAAAAGCCGATTGGGAACAACAAAAAGCAGACGCTATTGCCTTGCGGCAAAAAGCAATCAGTCTTCAAAACGGGGCTTTGGATTTGCGCTCTGCGCCGCCAGCAGGCTCAAGCTCTACCGGCGCTGGCAAATCCAGCGCACCCCGAAAAGTAACCCAAGCTGAATACAACGCGCTGCCATCCGGTGCTCAGTACATCGACCCAACCGGTCAAATTCGGACGAAAAAATAATGGCCAAAGACTGGTGGGAAGACGACGCTGTTGTTGACTCCAAAGCGGATAACTGGTGGGCAAATGATGAGCCCGTTCGCCGCCGCGATGTAACTCCGTTCAAGGTATCCGCCAGCGATCAGGCCGCGCGCGACCAGGAGTCGCTTGGCATCTTGCAACGCGAGCGCGAGAACGCCCAGCGCCTGGCAGCCGAAGCACAGAAGTCCGGCAACCAGGCTGACGCTGTCCGCTACTCAGGCGACCGGGCTGCGCTTGACCGCGAGATCGCGGCCCGGGCCAAGACTGCTGGCGTAACGGTGCCTGCTCCGGCGGTTGTTGTAACCCCGGCTCCTGCTGCGGTGGTGCCGCCTGCTGCGGCGAAGGGCACGCTGCCTACCCGCCCTGGCCAAAGCCGAAACAAACAGTCCGAGGTCGACTACGTCGACGCCACAGGCACCGTCCATTACAAAGAAGAGCTGCCCGAAAAGCAAAAGAAGACCGCTGAGTACGTGCCCGTGGTCGCTCAATTTGCAAGCGACCAAAAAGCCCCGCCCCTGATTGAGCGCCGGGGCGCGCCGGTCAGCGAAGAACGGTTCCGTGAATTGCAACGAGCCTACGACGCGGCAACGCCTGAACAACGCAAGACCCTGATGCAGCGGCCCGGTTATGAGGGCTCGGTGTTCAAAAGCATCGACGACCAATACCGGGCCATGGAGAAGGCCGCCGTGGACACGCCAGCAGCCCGGCTGCTCGACACCAGGCGCGAAGCCCGGCGCACAAAGCTGGCCGTAGAAAGCGGCATGGACGTCGATGCTGCCGATGCGCTGGCAGCTCAGCAAGCCCGGCGCGGCGTGCCCACGACTCGCCTGGCCCAGGCCAAGGCATCCGACTTCGACTTTGAAACAAAAGAAGAGTTTGCTCGACCCAGCTCGCAGGTAGACGTGCGCCAAAAAGGAGGCATCGTCTATCGCGCAAAAACAAGCAACGCTGATGAATTGGCAGCAGCCGCCAAAGCAATTGGCGGCAAGGTATCAGGCCAGTTTGAATCGGCAGCGTCCGGGGCCTGGCAGATGGTCGGCGATTTAATCAGCGCCACTGGCGATCTGACCGGGTCAAACGCCGTTGACCAGTTTGGTGCCCGGCTGTCCGCCGGAAACGCTCAGCAACAAAAACAAGCCCAGGCCCGCCTGGCCGCTATCGGAGACAACCCAAACGCGGCTTTGAATTTTGTTGAGTCTGGCGTGTCTGGTGCAATCACCAACATCGTGCCTTTTTTTGTGGTTGGCCCAACTGCTGCCATGACCGCCACGGTTGGCCAAGTTGTGGCCGACGAATACGGCGCTGGTAAAGCTGCGGGCCTCAGCGGCCCAGCGGCTTTGGCTAGAAGCACAGCCCTGGGATCGGCTGAATTGGTTGGTGAGTTAGCCAGTTTGCCAAAGCCCATGATGAAGGCTTTCAAAGAATTTGTGAAGGGCGTACCGGATGAAGAAATCATGCCCGCGCTTGCGCGGTATCTGCTGAAAGAAAACGCAGCAGAGCAAGTTACCACCGCTCTTAATTTTGGCACTGACAAGTGGGCACCGTTTGGCATCAAACCCGACTCCACTTTGGAAGACTACCTGAACGCGGTCAAAGACACGTTCTACCAAACGACCGCGCAAACACTGGTTATGGGCGCGGCAGGCCGCGTAATCGCCCCCGCCGTGCGCGCGTACAACACGCCAGAGCGCCAGTTCGCCAACGCGTTCCAGGCTGACGTGGACGCGCGTCAGGCAAACGCTGAGGCAACCGACTACCTGGCCCGGTGGGAGCTGTCAGCCAACAAAGACAAATTCGCTGGCAACGTGGCCAAAATGGAGGGCGCGGTCCAAGCCTATCAGGACCGGGCCTTTGCGCCTTTGGCCGAAGCGATGGCAGCGTCGCGCGCACAAGAGGATCAGCTCCGCGCTCAGCAGGACCAGGCAGACCTTCAGCAAGCCGCCACAGCGGGCGATGCGGCCACGGCTGCGGATAACCTATCCGGCTCCCTCAGCGAGATGCTGGAGCCCGCCCTGACGGGCGAGGCAATCCCTGGCGAAGTGCTGCCGCCCGAGCCTGGCCTGACCGGCGTAGAGATGGCCGCCGCAGCCGACCGGGCCGAGCCCGCGCTCACTGGCGCGGCGATGGCTGAAGAAGCATTACCGGTCGAGCCACCGATGTTTGCACCGGAAGCGCCCGTTGGCATCAACCCCGATCTGGAACAGAAGATGGGGTTCGACAAGCTGCGCCTGAACGCGCCGCGCCCGCAAACGATCCAAGGCACACCGGTTGCCAGCCTCAGCGACGACGAGCTTCAAACAATGGCTGGCGACGAGAGCATCGCTCCGATCTCGCGTCGCAGTGCTGCGATTGAGCTGACCGCGCGCCAGGCCGAGCCGGGTGCCTTTGCCCAGCGTGCGGCCCCGCAAACCACCGGCGCGCCCAGTACGGTATCCTATGCTGGTGAAACACTCGACACCAGCAGGACCTCGTTTGGCCTGGGCGACGCCCAAGGGCGGGTGTCTGACGCCCCTGTTACGGGAGCTGGAGCAACTGCCAGAGCCGAGCTTCAAGCCCGCCTGGACCGCGCAGCAGCCATCCACGGGGTGGAAGTCCCGACCCTTGCCGCGCCTACTCCAGAAAACGAAGCAGCCGTAAACGTCATCGCTGACGCCCTGGGCGGCGTCGGCCTGGCTGACAAGGTCGTGCCCTACAGCGACCCCACAGGAGCAGACGGATTCGAGCTTGGCGGCGTGATCGCGGTCAACACCGACACGCAGAAGGGCATCGCGCATTCATCTTTCCATGAGAGCTTCCACGTCGCCGAGCGGATCGCCGCTGCCGACACAGCAGCCGGTCGCACCAACACACCAGCCCAGCAATACGTTGCATCCATCCACGGCCTGTTCGACGAGATGTCGGACGAAGGCAAGCGCGCATACATCACCAACTTTTTAGGCAAGGCCGAGCTGGATTCGATCCAGGACCCGGCTGCGCGCGAGGCCCGCCTCAATGAAATGCTGGCCGAGTCGAAGACCCGTTCAGAGATGACGGCTGACTTCATGGGCAACCGGGCAACCGACAAGCGTTTCCTGGCCAGCTTGGCCAAGGCGGACCCCAAGGGCTTTGGCGATTTTGTAAAGAAGTGGATCGGCATTCTGGACGGAATGATCGCGCGTCTACGGGGCGTGCGTGCCCGGTCCAACCTGGAGTCGGTCAAAGTCGACAGCTACCTCAAAGACTTGAATCGGGCTAAAATGGTTGCGCGTGATGCACTGGTGGCATACCGCAATGGCACGCTTCAACAGCTTGCACCAACCACCACGCCCCCGGCAATGAGCCTGCGGCAAGGAGAACGAAATGCTATCAGCACCGGAAATCAAAACGTACCAGGCGCTCCAGCAGAAACTGGACGAGTCGCTGGTGAAGCTGGGGGCGGTGAGACCCCAAGCTACGGAACAGCCCGCCCAGGCGCAATCTCCGTCGTCGGGCGTCACTACTCAACGGCCCCCCGTCAATCGTTAAGCGGAGCGTTTTATGGCCAAGGACTCAAGGGCGCAGAACGTGATCGCCTGGACCGTAGCACTGATCCTCGACTTAAAAACCGCATCTACTTCTATGTTGACCAAGGCGCAGGTGTTCGCCCCGAATCGGGCGTCGGCGGGTATGCACACGAAACCCGGCTGGACAACATCTACGATCCACAGACTCGGATCGTAAAACCCCAGGGCGATTTCAACGCCTTCGAGTCAGCAGTCATCAACGCCGGTTTCGACGGCTACATTGCACCGTTTGGCAACAACCAGGCAGCAGTCGTCCTGCTAGGCCAGAAGCACAAGGCCGTTCCGGTCAAGGCCATAGGCCAACCAGCACCGGCAGCACTTGTCGAAAATGCAGCCCCAAGCGTACTCAAGAAGGGGCTCATGTCGAAAGAGCTGAGCCAAATCGACACGTCCAACATCCCAGGCGCGCGCGTGCGCGCGGGCAACCTGGAAGTACCAGCCGAGCAGCGCGATGCAGCCAACGCTGAGCTGGAGCGGATCGGTAGCGATGTGCGCTTTGCCAAAAAAGAAAAGGTCACCCCGGCGCGAGTGATGTTTGAAGTTGCGCCAGACCCCAACGACGTCGATCTGAAAGCCCGCTGGGACGCTGTGCCGTTTGAACGTAAATCGGAAATCAGCCAACGCGTTGCCAAGCAAATCATGCCCCAGGTGTTTAAGCTGGGCGGGGTACGCGCCAGACTCACCACGCAGCTCGGCGGTTATCTTGAAGACACCAGCCCGTCTTTTGCGGCTATCGTGCCCAGCACGGCGTCAGCTCAACAGCTCATGGAAATGGCGCGCATTGGCGGCTTTGGCTTGACCCAAGACAGCATGATGGTGCTGGATTCCAAACCTTTTGAGGGCTCATCCCCAACCGGCTTGATCACAATCACGTTGCCGGAAAACATGAAAGGCCAAGAAGCTGTTCATTCGGTTTACCAGGCCGCGCGCCAGGTTTCCCCGGAAGACATTACCGGCCACACAACTGTTGGCCAGGAAATGGTTTTGGCTGTGCCGTCTGATAAGATGGCCGACCTCACTTCAAAAATCGTGGGCGTGTTAAACGCGCGCCCCGAAAATTTCAACATTGATTCAGCAAACGGCCACATGGCCTTTGTGCCCAAAGAGGAGTACGACTATGGTAGTGAAACAAGGAAATCAACCCCCGAGTTTTCTGCAAAACGGGCAGAAGCTAATCGCATCCGCGAAGAAGCCAGCGCCGCGCTCGAACGCGAAATCGCAACCTACGAAGGCACCGGCGGGCGCAAAATAGACACAGGCGTTTACCGCAACGTCGCTGATTCTTTTGGGCTGTCCCAGGCTGAATACGAAGCCAGTGCCCTGCCCCTCATGTTGGGCGGCGTAAAAGACAAAACTTTCCGCGCCCCCAATATCGGCGAAATTCCCGAGATCGTGCAGTGGCTGGATCAGCGCCGGGCCGATACCGGTTTGCCCAAGCTGGACATCAACAAACCCGAAGACCGCACCACCCTGGCCAAGTTGATGGCCGCCGAAGCAGTGGCCGCGATTCGCAGTGCGGGTAACGCGGTTGAGTGGTACGACGAGACCGTGGCTAAAACCTTGCGCATCATGGCGGTCAAGTATCCAGAGCTGGACACAGACCCAAATGCACGAAACGCGTTCTTAATTGCCGTAGCCATATCGTCTCAAACAATGGACGTTGAGGCCAACCTGAAATACGCTTCCGAGCAATACGAACAGTTCCGCACAACAGGCAAATTTCCAGAGGTTGGCAAAGGCAAGTCAGCCCCTGCCATGGCCAAGAATTTTGCTTTGGCCAACGACGTAATGGCTGATATGGGGCCGGACTTATTGCTTCGCTTTTTGCAAACCGAGTTCACCAAGCGTGAGCTGGAAACTATTGGCTTTCCTATTGGCGGCGAGTCAATGGACGAAAAGGTGCTTGGCTCTGCCATCTTCGGCCCCAAGATTGGGTTTGGTTTCTACAGCAACCTTTCGGGCAACTTTGAACCAATCACCATGGACATGTGGTTCATGCGCACCGTGGGCCGTTTGGCAGGCACCCTGCCTGCGTTTGACCCGGTCCTATTTCCCAAGCAAGTGGCCAAGCTGCGCGCGGCGCTGGCCGAGACTGGCGATGCGGGGCGTGGGGTGTACGCCGATCAGTTTGACCCGGCTCTTGTCAAAGCCGCGATGGAAACAGACGAAGGCGCAATCGCCCTGGCCCGCCGAGTGAGTAGCCTGCACAACCGCCAGTTCATCAAGGAGCGGGCGGCGTTTGATTCAGGCACCCGGGTTAAGACTTCCCTGGTCGGGGCCTCTGGCGCAATCCTCAAATCGGCTGACAAGCCTACGGATTCCCCTTCCAGCGGCGGAGAGCGCCAGCGCCTACGTGACGTAACTCGGCAGATGGTGGCTATGGTTGAGAAGCAGACGGGCAAGCGCGTGCCACCGGCAGCATTGCAGGCCCTGATCTGGTATCCTGAACAAGAGTTGTATAAAAAATTGGGCGCTGGCCTTCGCGTAACTAGCCAAGATTACGCGGGTGCGGCAGAATCACTACTCACGGAAGAAGGTTTTGATGGAAAACAATTACGCACAGCAGCCAAATCTGGACCAGGACCAGCACGACAAGTGGCTGGAAAGCCGGTCGCGCGAGCAAATCAGCCGGTTGGCCAGCCGAGCAAGTCAACTGGCTCGCTCCAAGGAGCAGAGCGGGAAACTTTCGTCGCCACCCGCACTCCCCTTGAAACAATCTTTGAAGGATTGAACAAGCGCGGCCTGGCCAAGACCCGGGCCGAGGCTGCCATCGAATCGCGCCCGGACGGCGCGCAAATAAAATACGTCCACGAAAACTTCCTCGACATCCTGTCCGAGCTGGACGACTCCGGCCTGGTTGAGATCAACTGCAAATAAGGACCCGCCATGCTACCCAAAATGATCATCTCCGCCGACTGCAAAAAGATGCTTGACGAGGCGGTCCATTCCGAGCTGTACGCATCCAACCTGTACAAGCACATCGCCAATCAGCTCCAGCGCCTGGGTTACTTTGGCGCGTCGAAGTTCTTTCTCAACGAAAGCGCAGACGAGCTGAAGCATTACCAGCTCCACGTTGAATTCCAGAACGATGTCGGCACCGTGGCCAAGGTGCCCATGATCGAAGCGATGAACGAAACCATCGAGACGTTCAGCGACGCAATCGAAACCGGATACGAGACCGAGCTGGAGCTGCTGAACAACTACCAGGACTGGTATCGCCAGGCTTCAGACGATCCAATCGTGCAGCAATTCCTGCTTCAGTTTTTGGAAATTCAGCGCCGCAGTGTGGGCGAATACGGCGACCTGCTGGCACGCATTCAGCTTGTCGATCAAGACAAGGCTGGCATGCTCCTGATTGACCAAGAATTGGGCGGCTAAACCATGGCCGATTGCACGTACAAGTTCACCGACGCGGGTGGCAAAGAGCGTGTCATAAAAGGCCAGGCCGCGTTCAAAGCGTACCTGGCCAGCGGTGGCCTACAGCACCTGATGCCAAGCGTGGCATTCAGCCGCGTCCAATCATTGACGCCGGAGGAAGTGCTCAAGCCTGAAACCATCGCCGCAGCCGAAGCCGCAATTGCCAAATACAAAAAGGGTGAGCCGCCTGACCCGTTAACAGCCAAAGAGCGCGCGCACGGCGAAAAGTTGCTGAAGCCTTTGTTCGACGCAGCCAACCGGAACAAGGACGCGTTCGACGAAACGCTGGACCGAATCGCTGAAGGCATGAACAGCTATGCCAAAAAGCCAGCGGTCAAAAAGCCGTACCGGGCAGTGACCAAATTGGCCATGGAAAATGCATGGGACACGGCTGGCATGAAAGACTTGTTGCGCGGCACCATTGTGGTGGCTACGCCGGAAGACGCGCAGCAAGTGATCAACGAGATCGGCAAACTCTATAAATTTGATCGGATCAAAAACCGACTGTCAATAGACCTGACCAACGACAAGGGCGAAACGGTAGAAGGCAAGCCGTTGTCTACTGGATACCAGGACGTGTTGACCAACGTCGTGCTACCCGACGGCACTGTTGCCGAGATTCAGATCAGCACGCCAGCCATGCTGGCGGCTAAGAACCTTGGCCATGAGATTTACGCGTTTGAGCGCGAAATGGAAGAAGGCCCAATCAAGACCAAGATGGTCGATATTCAGAAGCAGATTTACGCCGAAGGCGCAAACTTTGGCCGGGCGGCAAACGCGTCAAACACACGCTTGAATTCAGCTCTGTCGACCGGGTCACCTTTTTCGCGCACGTCAGAAGGGTTGCGCGGCGAGGGTGCCGGTACCCAAGCAGTGGCTGAACGCCAGTCGGGCGAGACGGTCACTGGCACTTCGTTCCAGTCAAAGAACATGGTGCCGGGAGCTAAGGAATCAAAATCGAATTTCATTGGAACCTCCGGCTTGATTATACCTGAAAGCATTGGTATCAACGTCAACCAGGACGGAAAAAACCAGTACGCTGACAAGATCGTTGACGGAGAAAAGACACTCGAAACTAGGACGTCGGACTCGCTCCGCCCATACGTCGGCAAGCGGGTCGCCATTGTGCGTACCGGGGACGGCCCGGCCAAGGCCATCGGCGCGGTGACGATTGGCGAGCCCATCAAGGTGACGACGCAAAAGCAGTTCGACCAATACCGCGACCAGACCTTGATCCCCAAGGATTCCAAGTTCGATATTGCACCTGGCCAAACCAAGTACCTGTACCCCTTGGAGAACCCGGTCCGGTACTCCGACGAAAGAGACGTCGGCCAGGGGATTGTTGCGCGCAAGGTGATGCTGCCTAGCCGAGCTGGCCAAAAGAATGCAGCGGCCAGCCGGGTGGAGGGTGAGAGCGCGGATCGGTTCAAGCGAACAGAACAGCTCCAGCAGGCCGTGGCAGACCTGCAAGCAGGCAAGATCACCAGGACGGAATACAACCGCATGGTGGACGAATTGCGGCCAGTGCAGCCCTATGCTGCGGTGCCTGCCATTACGACGCCCAAAGACGCCCGATACGCCCTGGAACACGGTCGCGGCCAAAGCCCCGAGAAAGCGGCCAAGTACGGCTTGCCGTCCATGACACTGAAGATGGGTGACTGGGCTCAGCTTCGCCTGGACATCCCTTCATACCAGGAGCACGACGCCTGGGTGGTCAGCGTCCATACGCCGAAGTCAACCAACCGGGAAGTGCAGTCGGCATACGACGCTGGCCCGGTGGTGGGATATGAGTCGGTGGCCGCTCTCAAGGACGTGACCTTTGGCATGAACCAGAAGGCCGCAGCCAAGATCGCTACGGGGTCCGCCAAGGGCACGATTGCCACCATGCTGGGTAAGTGGTCACCCATCAGCAAGGCGGACGCCAAGGCCCGCGCTGAGGCCGCCATGAACGATCCAGCCTGGACCCAGGTCGGCATGGACCCGTTCCGCCACAGCTACTTCTACGACCGCGACACCATGCGCCCCGTGCTCAGCGCGGACGAAGTGATCCAGGTCGGCCCCCTGGTCCTGGCCAAGAACGTCAAGTTCGGCCAGGACACAGACGTCACCGGCGCGCCGATTGTGTTCAGCTCCAAGCAAACTGAAACGCCTGAATTCAAACGCTGGTTTGGCGGCAGCAAAGTGGCCGACGCCAATGGCAAGCCGAAGGTGGTGTACCGGGGGGCTTATGACCCCGAAAAAGACGGAACTTTCTTTAGTTCAAAACCTGAAACAGCCAACGCTTACGCCGCCAAAGAAGGCGGTTTTGTTGAGCCCGTTTACATGCGATTACTTAATCCGCTGGAAGTTGACGCCAAGGGCGGAACGCAAATGTCGATGCCTTACAACGGCATGAACGTGGGCATGACTTACCTGCTGAAAGCCGCAAGAAAAGAAGGTCACGATGGCGTCATTGTGCGCAACGTCGCAGACATCGTGGAAGACAACGGAACAACTGACTATTACGTTTCTTTGGGCAAAAAAGCTCAGATCAAATCGGCCATCGGTAACACCGGTGAGTTTGGCGAAACGAACGACGTCCGCTTTGCTCAGCGCCAGCCGGTAGGCAAAGAGACCGAGGGCTGGCTGCTCAGCCGCGATGAGCTGGGCCGCTTCCGCTTTGGCGCAGGTGCCAAGGCTTACCGTGCTGCGGCAAACGTGGCAAGCAACGTGCTCGACCTGGTCGGCCTCAAGCCTGTCAGCCCGGAGCTGTCTCGCGCGATGCGCAAGATGCGAATGGAGATCGACAAGGCTCAGAACCTGACTGTCGAAGTGGCCAAGAATATGAAGGACCTGCCGGAGCAGGAGCGCCAGATGGTCAGCGATGTGATCGAAGGCGAGCTGAAGCGCGGTGCCAAGCCGCCTCAGCGAGTGCTGGAGATCGCGGCCACCATGCAGTCGATCATGTCCGAGCAGTCGGCAGAGCTGGTCCGCCTGGGCATGCTTTCGCCAGGGGCCGCTGGCCGCTGGGACGGCAAGTACCTGCCACGCTTCTATGAGCAAAAGCTGGGCGACGAAGCCAAGGCTTGGATGAAAGCAATCAAGGGATTGCTTGGACGCAAGACGACCATGCGCGGTATCGGCGGCAGCAGCCTCAAGGCGCGCGGCATGTTTGAGAGCGTGCCCGTTGCAGACTTGGCAGACTGGGAAGCAGCCGGATGGGAAGTGCGTGACGACTCATTCGACCCGGCGGTCGATGACCAGATCACAGTCTGGCGTGACTACACGCGCAAAGAGCGTGACGACATGGGCGAGATTCGTGACTCGATGTTCCGTTTCGTGATGGGCTACAACAAGAGCCAGCGCGACATCGCACTGGGCCGCCTGTACGAAAACCTGGCCAGCAACTACGCAAGCAGGACCGAGAAGCCCGGCTACGTCCAGGTGCCAGCCACGAACGTGGAAGACACGTTTGCCAAGCGTTACGGCAAGCTGGCAGGTAAGTGGGTGCCTGCTGAAATTCTGGATCAACTGGTTGCGTTTGACACGAACATGCAGAGCGACCTGACCAAGATTTACATGAAGGGTCTGTCGATGTGGAAAGAGGGCAAGACCGTCCTCAACCCAGTAGCCCACGCGAACAACATCCTGTCGAACTTGACGATGGCTCATTTCGCTGGCGTGTCGTACTGGGACGGCCACAAGTACGTGGGCGCGATCAAGGACCTGGTCAAGGGCGACGCCATGGTTGACGAAGCCAAAGAGGCTGGTCTGTTTGGCGGCACGTTCAACCGGGCCGAGCTGATGGACGCCATGCCCGAGCCGCTGCGCGCGCTGGCCCAGATGTCTGAGAGCAAGGCCAAGCAATCGGTCGACATGATCTGGAATGCGCTGTCTTTATGGCTGCGCAAACCCATGGGCAAAGCATACGCAGCCGAAGACGACTTCTTCCGTTACATGATTTACCGCGATGCACGCAATCGCGGCCTGAACCCGGACGATGCTGTCGACTACTCGCTGAAGTACATGTTCTCATACGACGACATGCCCAAGGGCGCGCGCTTCCTGCGCGACATGCCTTTGGGTCTGCCCTTCTTTGCCTACACGTACAAGGTCGTACCGGCCCTGGCCAACACAGCACTGGAGCATCCGTTCCGATATGCAGCCCCAGCGGTTGCGATCTACACGGCCAACGCGATCATGTACTCGATTGCTGCTGGCCTTGGCGGTGGTGACGATGAGGACTGGTGGACCGTAATCCAACGTTACATGACCGACCCCGACTTCCGCCAAAAGGTCAAGGACCAGGAAGAGCAAGAGCGCAAAGCTCTGCCTGAATGGATGAAGGGCGCAAGCCTGGCCCTGGGCACAGAGAAGACGATCCGCCTGGGCATGGATGACCTGACCAATTTGCCCGTGTTCCTTGATGTCAGCCGAATGTTCCCCGGTGGTGATCTGTTCGACGCGCACAATAACGCGGGTGGCATTCCCCTGCTTGCGCCGATCACGCCCAATAGCCCGATCCTCACCGTGGCTTCGGCAATGCTGTTCAACAAGGACACGTTCCGTGGCCAGGACGTCGTGTCAAAAACGGACACCAGCGCAGAGGCTGCGCAGAAGCGCCTGGCCTGGATGTGGAAGCAGATGACGCCTGCCATTGCCGTGGGCAATACCCATTTTGAGCGCGCCATGAACGTGGTCGCAAACGTCACCGGCCAACCTGTGAATGTCGGCCTGGCTGAGTACACGGGTATGGGCAAAGATGGTGTGCCGATAACTCCCGGTTACGCTGCTTTGCAGACGGTGGGTATCAAGGCCCGGCCAATCGACCTGGATACTTCAGAGAAGATTCAGAAGTCGCAGACGAAGGGCCTGATACGTGAGCTTGACATCCAGATGAAGAAGCTCAACCGGTTGCGAAACAAAGGCGCAATCAGCGACGAAGCAGCCGAAATAGAAAAAGAAAAACTGCGCGAAAAGAAGCGCAACCTTAACCAGGGACTGACTGTCGAAGGCGAAGAGAAAGACTAGCCCGGCGGCGGGCAGTCATCTGGGATCGGCACGGCCACCCACACGGCTGCGTACTGGCCCCTGTTGGGTCCGGTCCAGCGGTCGATGTAGCAGTCGGCCATCTTCGGCAGAGCGCGCCTGATGCTGTTCTCATCCAGGCCAGTGCGATCCGCCAGGTCGGGCACGGTAAGCCCGTCCGGGTTGCGCAGCAGATGCGCGCGGATCGTGGGGTGCTGTGAAACTGTCATGCGTATTCCCGTCTTGGCTTGGCCAGGTTAAAAACAAAGTTCATTGTGTTGTGCGCAGCGCGTCGCTTGTCGCTGCGCCTGCGGTTGTCTCGTTTGCTGGCTTGCCTGTTGGGCTTCTTCGCATCGGGCAAATCACCGATGGCGTAAATTGCCCTGGGGTAGCGACGGGCACCCTCGCTGTCGTATGTGTACCCGGAGATGTAGATGCGCTGGGGTATCTTGGGCCCGCTCTTGGCCATGCGAGTGATGACTGCCGAACAATTCATTCTGTCCATGCCAATGTGAAAACAAATTTCGCTGCGTGTCATCGGGCCATAGATTTCCAGCGCGCTGATGATCCGGGCCACTGTGCTGCCGTAGGGTTTCACGAATTCTTCTCCTGCAAAACCCTGCTCACATACTTCACCAAGGCCAGTTCTTGCGAGGTGAAGCCTGGTGTTTCTTCTGGGGTCAGCCCTACCCATTCGCGCTTTGGTGGGGTGGTGTTTCCAAATCGTGTCACAGCCAAATTGACCAAGGCGCACCATTGATTGCCGCTTATTTCAAAAGCTGGGGGCAGCATTCCAGATTTATTCGCAACCTCAGCAAGCAATTTTTGCGATTCAGAAAACGACACAACTTGCTTAATTCGTAGCGCCTCAAGCATTGGCTTTAGGGCATGAATTTTTTCTTGTGCCGCAGGCTCTTGCGCTGGCTGTGTTTCACCCATTGTTCTTCTCCTTGAGTTTGGTTTCTCTTACGCGTTTGTCTACATAACCGCACCAGCATTTTTGGTTTGGCATAAGAATCTTTGGTTGGGCTTTCGGCAGTCGAGTTGTGCAGTCTGGGCACGGCATACCAAGGCGCTTCTTGCGTTCATCCTTGTAAGCTTTGTAGTCACGCCAGACTTCAGCCATGTCACCCATTGTTCTTCTCCTGCAAAACCCTGCTCGCATATTTCACCAAGGCCAGTTCTTGCGAGGTGAAGCCTGGTGTTTCTTCAGATGTCAGCTCTATCCATTCGCGCTTTGGTGGGGCGGTGTAGAGGGGAATAGAATTCAATCGCGGCTCAAACAAGCTAATAACGTCTTGTCCACGCATATCTTTCCACATCCATGCCACAGGCTCCTGTGCTGATCGCGCGTCGGGGCAACTTCCGTCAGGGTTTCGCGGCTCACATCCGAGGCACATCGCGCCCATGTCGCAAGGCTCCTGCGCTGGCTTCAACATTGACTGCAATGCTTCTAGCACTTTCTTTGCGGCCTCGGTCACCTCGACCCCCTCATTCACTTCAATGCGCCTATCTGCGGTGATGCGCATAACCCAGTTTGAACTGGTTCTGAAGGTGATTTTGTTTTGCTCCTGCGCTGGCTGTGCCAATGCTTCTTTGATGTCTGCCATCGACAAGGTATATTCAATTTCTACAAGTGGCACATACTCATGCACCTTATCCGCAGCCGCTGCACGCTTGGCTTGGAAGCCGCCTTGTCTGCGCTCAATGTCCTCGAACGCTTCATCTTCAGGTGTTTTCATGTTCAATCTTTCGGTCAAGTTCTTTTAGCATTAACGCAAAGTGTGCTTCTCGTATATCAAAATTAGCATGCTCAACCCTTCTGTCCGTAAGCATTTGTTGGATACCCACCTCGGGTTTAGACCTGTCGTCGGGCTGGTAAATAATTTTGATGGTCCAGGTCATAGCATGCCGTCCTTTGCTGTGATGCAGGTGCCTGCGATCAAGGTGATCATCTGCCCGCCCTTGAGGGACATCTCTTGCAGGCGCTTCTTCTGTGCGTCTACCACCGCACGGCACTCAGCCTCACGGGTGTAGTGCGTGCCTTGCATGAAGTTGCACTGGTCGTTCATGCAGACAAACAAGACCGGAATAAAAATAACGTGGATCATGCGATCAGCCACCAAACAAAAGAGCCAAGACCGGCAACAAAAAATATAAAGGCAAT